>Ga0316607_1000484_pt1 | contig 14186 bp, 14 predicted proteins | sample MIS2016062E_MG_FD_207674 | JGI IMG/M metagenome (GOLD analysis project Ga0316607, IMG submission 207674) | Microbial mat bacterial communities from Middle Island sinkhole, Lake Huron, Michigan, United States - MIS.2016.062E | ecosystem: Environmental > Aquatic > Freshwater > Lake > Sediment...
CCCAAAGGCAGATACACTTCCCCCGCCAACTCTCCCCCAGATGCCACCAGTTGAGCTTTCACAATCTGATTCGCCGTGCGGGGAAAAATATAATCCGAACCCAGCAAGAAAATTTTCCGCTTCGACAGTGCCAACAAGTAATCCACACCAGGGATAATTTGTTGGTTAGGAGCAGCCCCAGTGTAGAAAATATTGGGAGACTGCTCTAATCCCTCATACTGCACCGGATAAAACAGCAACCCATTCAGATTCTCGAACACCGGCAGCACAGCCTTGCGGCTAGCCGAAGTCCAGCAACCAAATACTACCGCCACCTCAGCTTCCTTGAGCAATTGCTTAGCTTTTTGAGCAAAAGTCTGCAAATCGCTTGCCCCATCTTCCATCACTACTTCTAGGGGGCATCCGAGCACTCCTCCGGTAGCATTAATTTCCTCAACCGCCAACAGCGTCGCGTCTTTAACAGAAATTTCGCTGATAGACATCGTGCCCGTCAGCGAATGCAACACGCCTATTTTTATCGGCTCACTCGCCCTGAATTCCGCTTCGAGGGTGGTACTGATCCTTGCTCCCATAGGGTTTTAAATACTTTTTACGAATTAGCGAAATTTTTAGTTCAATCCTGCGGGAGTTGGACTCCGATGATCACTCTTTTTTAGCAGATTATTTGACCCGATCGCCATAAAACTTGGCAATTGGTCCCCTCTATTGATTTTAACTGGAAAACTGAAATTCCCAATCTTCCAGAGCTCGCCTTAAGCTTATACTATGCTGGGGGCGATCGCATCGCAACGTCAGGAGGCCGACACCCTGAGTTTTCTCAAGCCAGAAACCCTTTCTTTAATCTCTCTTTCGGCAGATGGACTTCCCAAGGATTTTTATTATTATTAGCGTCGAGTTGATTGAAAGCAAGACTTTTTCTAACATTTACTGACAATCACTCACAGTAGCGAGATGTCTTTATGGGCTCTAGAATGAATTTAGCCACTCAGGTTTAGGTGAAAAACCTTGGTAGTATGTAACCTCCTATCTAAATAAGTTGCCTCTACAGTATCAAAGCAAATAATCAGATTGGTTAATTGGTGGAGGCGAGAACCAAGCTGAACGCAAGAAGACAAGTGCTTGTAGAAAATTCTACGGCCATCGGTTGATCCGCGCCAGGTTCGAGATCAGATCTCAACTGATGTATTTGTTAGCAAACGTTAGCAAAAAAGTATCGGTTAACTTTCAGGTGGCAATCTTTCAACTAAATAATTTAAACCGAAGGATGAATCAAGAATGAAAATTCAAAAAAACCCCCCCATCACCGTCAGCCGCTGTGAAGTCACGCTCCCAAAATCCAAAGAGAAATTACTCGCCGAGGAAACGGAAAAAGCCCTCGGTCAGCAGAAACAAAGTGATGCTCAAACTATGCGTGCTGTCGAACTGTTAAAAGAAGAACTTCAGCACAAAATCGACGAAGAATGTCATCACAAGGTAGATTAAACTATCATGCATTTTTTCAGCAAGGGTGTGGGCAAGATTTGGTATTGCTCACACCCCCTTTTGAAGGCTGATTCTTCAATTCTTCAATCTCAATTCTCAAATCTCAAATCGGATGACCTGACTTATAATTCTGGAAGCTTATTTCTAATGACTCAGACTGATGACTAATCACTAATCACTACTTTATACCTACGGAGTGTCAATAAAGCTTTTGATCTATGTGATTAGTTTCTTTTGAGATTCTTCGCGACCCTCAGAATGACACTATTCAGAATGACACAATTTTGAGATTCTTCGCGACCCTCAGAATGACACTATTCAGAATGACACAATTTTGAGATTCTTCGCGACCCTCAGAAGGACAATATTCAGAAGGACAATATTCAGAAGGACAATATTCAGAAGGACAATATTCAGAAGGACAATATTCAGAAGGACAATATTCAGAAGGACAATATTCAGAATGTGTAAAACAAGATACAGAAAAGGAGCAATTATGTGTCTTGAAAATCGGGCGAAGGCAACTGGCAAAAACATCAGGGATTTGGCAAGGGGCGATCGAGAAATGATGCCGGAGACATCCGCAGAAGCAAGCGAATTACCAATTACTAATTCCCAATTACGAGTTACTAATTCCCAATTATTGCTCAGACATAAAAATAGCTGCGGTGACATAACCTGGTTTACACCTGACACTCCGCACAATTAAATGTAGGATTAAGTGTTGCCTTGAATTAGGAAAAAAAGATGAACATATCCTCTATTTGGCGAAAAGTTCGCAGCCAGCAAGCCTTCTGCTTGGCTGCACTGCTGTCAGTTTGTCTCGTATTCATCGGTTGTTCGCCCACCCAGTCAACCGGTGGTAATCCAGTCGATCCCAAGTTAAAAGAGCAAGTCTTGCAGATTATCCGCGAAAACCCGCAAGCAATTTTAGAGTCGGTACAAGCGTACCAGCAGCAACAGCAAGAATCTCTCAAAGCAGCGCAGCAGTCATTTTTCGAGCTGATGAAAAGTAGTCCCAAATCTGCGATCGGCGATTCTCCCAGTACCGGTGCCGCCTCGCAACAGATTGTACTGTTAGAATTTTCCGATTTTCAATGTCCGTTTTGTGCCAGGGCTCACGATACTGTCAAGCAGTTTATGGCCAAACACCAAGACAAAGTTACTTTAGCCTACAAAAATTTTCCCTTGACTTCCATTCACCCTCAAGCCCTACCAGCAGCTAAAGCAGCCTGGGCTGCCGGACAGCAGGGCAAATTCTGGGAATATTACAGCGCGTTGTTCGAGGGACAAAAACAGTTAGGTGAAGACTTGTACCCGGCGATCGCCCAAAAACTCAATCTCAATTTAGATAAATTCAACACCGATCGCAACAGCCAGAGCGCCGGAACCGCTATTCAAAAAGACGTGCAACTCGCTCAATCATTGGGTATAGAAGGCACTCCATTCTTTATTATGAACGGCAAAACTTTCTCCGGGGCGATCGAGCTGGCTGAGATGGAAAATATTCTCGCCTCTGTCTCTAAATAGTCTCACATCATGAAGAGGCCGAGCCTCCCTGAGCTGCCTTCCCAGCCTGGAGGGCTGGGAACGAGAAAAACAAAGGAAAATCTCTGATTAAACTGCCACCAACTCAGGAGTCGGGCGCTTGCTGTGGCGGATACCCTCGATCGCACCTGCGTAATCCTTCGCCTTAAACACAGCAGAACCGGCGACGATCGCATTTGCGCCCGCTTCCAGAACCTGCCATGTATTATCCACCTTCAAACCGCCATCCACCTCAATCCAAGGATCAAGACCCTTCTCATCGCACATTTGGCGCAACTTGCGAATTTTCGGCAATACAGTCGGAATAAAACTTTGACCCCCAAAGCCCGGATTGACACTCATAATCAGCACCAAATCGCAAAGTTCCAGCACGTACTCTATCAACTCCAGCGGTGTCGAAGGATTGAGAACCACTCCAGCCAGCTTGCCTAATTCCCGAATTTGACCGAGAGTGCGGTGCAAGTGTGGCGAAGCGTTATGCTCGGCGTGAACGGAAATAATGTCAGCACCAGCCTTCGCGAAGTCCTCAACGTACTTCTCCGGCTCCACAATCATCAAGTGGACATCGATGATTTTGCTAGTAACAGGACGAATTGCCTCAACAATCAGTGGGCCGATCGTAATATTAGGAACAAAGCGACCATCCATCACGTCTACGTGAATCCAGTCAGCCCCGGCTCGATCGATCGCCTGAATCTCATCTCCAAGACGGCTAAAATCGGCTGATAATATAGATGGAGCAATAACGATCGGTTTTTGGGATTGGGTCATGGCTAAGTCTGTTCTCCTGTCTCCTGTGCTGTATCCAGTCTATCAAAATGCGGCGATCGGGCTAAGGAATTTTGAGTTTTGAGTTTTGAGTTTCCACCCAATTTTTTGATGAAAATATGAAAAACAGAGATCCCTTAGAAAATCCCGAACTCGATCGAGTAAATCTGTTTGTACTACTGATCCCCGTCATCGGCTTTTTTCCCGCCCTGTGGAAACTTTACCGCCACGAGGGTAGCCCCGAACACAAAGCCGTCAGCCGATTAGCCATTGCCCTTGCTTTGAGTTGGCTTTTAGGGCATATTCTTTTAGAAGCTGGAGCCATCTCTGCGGAATCTTGGACACTTCCCATGTTATTAATGAGTAGCCTGTTGACAACCAGCTATTTCATCGTCAGTCTCGGTCTCATGTTTCGCCTGTGGAAACGCCAACCACTCTGGCTCCCCGGAATTAGCCGCCTAGCCGAACAATTGGTCGGCAAACATCTATCATAATTTAGGGTTATTTAGGTGTATCTTAAGAGCCTTAGCGAATTGATTGATTGCCTCTTCAGGTTGATACTACAAATTGCCATGATCTTTTTTTATTCTTATTGTGTGTGAGGAAGCCAATGCCCGCTCAAAAAATTCCTAATCAAGACCCTATCAAACAACCAGCCGCTCAACTACAATCCCTAAAAACATCCCAGCCCCACCGAGGACGATGGCTGGGATTTGGATTTGGATTAGCAGGAGTCGCCATGCTCTCAGCCACAGCCGGAGCGCTGCTAGCTGTGTCGCTTTCGACAACCCCGCTTCAGCAGCAGAAGTTGACTCCTGAAGAAGCGGCGGTGTTTTCTCAAGGCGATATGGCGAAGCTCAGCATGAAAATGCCAGAGCTCACTCGCCCAGTTAATATATTAGTTTTAGGACTTAAGGTTCTGAGTTCAGACCTTGACGGCCATCCCGACAAGGCTCAGGGATACGATGTCTGGCAAAATTCTTTTAAGGGGTTAACCGATACCATGCTGCTGGTTAGGTTCGACCCTCAAAATAAAAAGTTAAGCGTGCTTTCTATTCCGCGAGATACCCGCACTTATGTTGAAGGCAGGGGCCTGGTCAAAATCAACGAAGCTAATTACTATGGCGGTCCGGCTTCATCAGCCAAGTCAGTCAGTGGACTCCTTGGTGGTGTGGGAATTGACCGCTATGTCACAGTTAATATTCAAGGCATAAAAAGCTTGGTCGATGCCCTTGGTGGCATCACGATGAATGTCCCTAAAGACATGAAGTATACCGATGAAAGCCAGCATTTATATATAGATTTAAAGGCGGGGAAGCAGCATCTGGACGGCGAACAAATCGTGCATTATTTACTTTATCGGCACGACGATTTGGGCGATATCGGGCGGGTGCAGCGGCAACAATTGTTGATGCGGGCTTTTGTGGAACAGGAAGTGAATGTAGGCTTGCTTTCTCGACTACCGAAGATTTTGTCGGTGATTCAGTCTCACCTTGACACAAATTTAAGCATTGAGGAATTGGTAGCTTTGGCTGGTTTTGCTGCTCAAACCGATCGTTCTAGCGTACAGATGTTGATGGTTCCCGGCAAGTTCAGCGATCCCAAGGATTACAAGGCTAGCTACTGGTTGCCAGACCAAAATGCGATCGAAACTATGGTGGCAGAACATTTTGACTTCGGCCAAAATACTTGGCAAATTGAGAATGCTGATGCGACTTTTCTGAAGGTGGCTATTCAAGATAGTACCGGGGATCGATCGGCTGTTGAAGATTTTGTCAAGACTTTGACAAGCGCTGGCTATCGGAATGTTCAGGTTTATAAGGCTTGGCCCGAACCGTTGGAGGTAACTACTTTTGTGGCTCAAGATGGCGATGTTAAAGGTGCTCAAGCGATTCGCCAGTCTTTGGGTTTTGGGGAAGTGCTGGTTGAGAGTACGGGTTCTTTGCAATCCGATGTGACAATCAGATTGGGCAAGGATTGGTTGAGTAAAAAGGCTCAATCAGGCGGGGGATTTTAAACACAGTATTTGTAGGGACACAGCACTGCTGTGTCCTTTTTTTATGTGATTCGAGATGGGGGCGATCGCTTTTTTGTCGATCGTATATCAGCAATAAAATATCAAACGGCACTCTACCTGATGAAGTTCGATCGGGTAAGCCATCGCACCCACACCCAACCCAAAAAACTACCGGCAAAATAGGATGGAAAATCCGACCAAGTAAATGAGTTTCCCAATACCAGTCGTCCCGGTAAAGTAGCTCTAGCTGCTTGTAAAAACGGAGGTTGCCACAGTTGAAGAAACTCCAATCCGCAGGTAGCGACACACACCCCAAAAGCCGTCCAAACCAGCGCAGCTTGTGGCCACAAGAAAACTGTTAGCAAAATCCAAAATATTTCATAAGCTATGCTCCCAAAAGAGTCGTTGAACCATTCCGGTGCAGGGCCGCGAGAAAACCTCACTATGTAACCTAAAGGGATAATAACAGTAATATTGATTAGCAGAGCAACTCGATATTTGAAAAAACGGTGATGGGGAGAAATTGGTGAAGTCATTGAAAAGGGTAAAGCTATGGTGCAATGGGAGTAATCTAAAATCTAAAATCTAAAATCGATATCGCCCACAGGTAAGCTCAGTATAAACCCTGTTTGACCAAGTATGGCAGCATCTAGTTTGATATCACCGCCGTGAGCCCGTGCAATTTCCCGTGCTAGGCTTAGTCCCAATCCCGATCCTGCGATTTTTTGGGTTTGAGTAGAGTCGCCGCGATGGAAGCGATCGAAAATACGATCGCGCTCGCGAAAAGAAATATCTTGAGAACTATTGACAATTTTCACAATTACTGTTTTTCCATGACAGTTAGCCTGTAACCTCAGCCAACCATCTGGCAAATTATATTTAATCGCATTACCCACCAGATTTTGCAAAACCTGCACCAGCAAATCGCGATCGCCCTTGATATATAAACTAGGAGAAATTGCCATTTCCACTTTTAAATGTGGTGCCAGCAGTTCCATATCTTCGGCAATTTCAGCTAACAGAGCCGACAGATTCACCTCAACCCCACTCTTCGAAAACATATAACTCATGCGTCCGGCATCTGCTAGGGAAAGTAGTAAAAGTTTACGAGTAATTTCAGTCAATCGGCGCACTTCATCCAATAAATTACTCACAGTTTGCTGCATCTCCGAACCCGGTTCTGCTTGATGCAAAGCCCGTTCTAGTTGGCCTTGCAAAATTGCCAGCGGTGTCTTTAATTCATGGGCTGCATCTCCACTAAATCGAGAAGCTTGCTGAAAACTCCGTTCGAGACGTTCTAGCATCTGATTGAACACAAAAATTAACTCTAAAAACTCTATATCTGTTGAACCAATAGGGACACGATGATCGAGCCCTTGTACAGTGACATTGCCGATCGCCGTAGTGAGTCGCCCAATGGGATAGAGTATACTCCGCGATATCACCCATGCTCCACCGGTTACGAGTAAAAGCACTACGGGAATAGCAATGAGAAAGATATTACCAATTGATGCCATTTCTAGATCGATCGCCTGTAAGTTAACGGCGATCGCAGCTTGAGTCTGTGGAGAATGAATAGCACCCACACGCCAAACAGCCTTGCTAGTACGCCTTGTTGCTAGCAAGGGCTGGAAAACAGGAGGAAAATGGGGCCGATCGTGTTGAGGTGGTCGATCGCGCGGAGGTCTTATTTCTGTCGGTGTGAATGAATCAGGGCGATCGGGATGTGGTGGAGCGAGTGGAGCGAGTAGAGCGAGTGGATTGGGTAGAGGTGGTGGAGGGGGAGGTTCTAATTCAAAAGGTATTCTATCAGGAGGGGGAGGGGGTTGGGGCAGCGATCGCCATAGTGAATCTGCATCAAATACATCTTGCCACTCCCTCGATTGGTAGAGCAAATTACCATCTCTGTCTGTCACCAACAAAGCCACGGTGGTTTCCCCATTCATGCCCAAAACTAATGACAAAGAATTAGTATAAGTATCCCATTCTGGCGATCGCTCGCGGGTAGCTTGGATTAACTGAGTTTCTATTTCAGCATCAAGACGTTTCATCTTAGCATCGTAAATCAACCACCACGAAACAATACTAAAGCCCATCAGAGAAATACTTGCCAGAACAGCAGATAATAGAGTAATCCGAAAGCGAAAAGATTGCAGTTTCATGATGGGGATTCTGGTTTGCGAAACCGATAGCCAACGCCCCGCACGCTCTCAACCCATCCTATACCGCCGATGGGTTCAATTTTCTTGCGAATGCGTTGAATACATACATCTACCACATTCGTATTCGGATTAAAATCATAGCCCCAGATATGTTCGAGGATTTGCGTGCGGGTGAGTACCCTACCGGGCGATCGCATCAGATATTCCAACAGATTAAACTCGCGGGTGGTAAGTTCTACCGCATGGCGATCGCAGGTAACTTCTCGGAGAATGCGATCGAGCTTAACTGGGCCAACATTCAGAATATTTTGGCGATCGCCAGAAGCCCGTCGCACCACAGCATAAATCCGAGCAATTAACTCCTCAACAAAAAACGGTTTAGCCAAATAGTCATCAGCACCGAGATGTAACCCTTCAATGCGATCGTCTAGTTCATTACGAGCCGTTAATAAAATCACAGGTACATTGCGTCCAGCCTTTCGCAGATGTTTAAGAATAGATAATCCATCTTTTCCCGGTAATACAATATCCAGGACGATCGCATCGTACTGATTATCCATCGCCCGCCTATAACCATCATTGCCATTATCGCAATAATCCACAACAAAGCCTTGTTCTTTCAAACCCATACAAACAAAATTGGCGATTTTTTCTTCATCTTCAACGTATAGAACATTCATAGATTTACCAATTCCGTTGTGATTATAGCGCGATATTTGATTTAACTAAATTACAAAACTGTAATCTATCCGCAGAGTTGCAGGTCATGTTTTGGGAGTTTAATGTAGCTATCAACATTTTTGGAGCGGCGATCGTAAATATCATGAAAATTGATTCACTACTCGGATTACCTGCTACAGCCTTGCTGCTGGGATTGAGCAGCTTGAGTTTTCCCCCGACTACAGTTAGTTCTAACTTATATATTGCACAATTCTCAAGAACGGGCAAGATGCCCGTTCCACAAAAAGTAGAACAGGCATCTTGCCTGTTGCTGACAGAGGTGCAAGATCTCAATTCTAATACTCTACTAGGCCAGAGCCAACCCAAACCCAGTCAAGAGCGCAGACATCCGCCCCGTATAGATTTTGCCGCTGCGGCTAAAAAATTAGGAGTCACCGAAGCCCAGTTAATCGAAGCTTTGGGGCTACCCGCCAAACCGCCCGCACCACCAACTCAAAATAATCGCCCGCCCAACCCACCGCCCCCTCCTCGTTTAGATATTCCCGGTGCTGCGAAAAAGTTGGGTGTTACCGAAGCACAGTTGATTAAATTTTTGGGCATTCCACCGCATCCACTCCCGCGATCGTAATTTACCGCAAAATTCGGAAAAACGCTAATTTCTCTAGATTACAAAACTGTAATCCTAACACAGAGATAAATGTCATGTTCAACCAGTTTAATGATTGTAGCGACTAAATCAAAGGGCGATCGAGAATTCATTCCTTTAGCCTGACAACTGATTCAAACTTAGAAAACTAATCCGGGTAATTACACCATGCAATCACTATTTCCTAATTCAATCAATGCACCGGGCAATTCTGCTCAACCTCCCCAAAACCAAGGCGCACCGGGCAATTCTTCTCCCCAAAACCAAGGCGCACCGGGCAATTCTGCTCAACCTCCCCAAAACCAAGGTGGAATCGGTAATCCTCCACCTCAAAACCAAGGCGCAATGGGCAATCTTCTAGATCAAAACCAGGGCGCAATGGGCAATCCGAATGCTCAAAACCAGGGCGCACCGGGCAATCAAAACCAAGGTGCACCGGGCAATCAAAACCAAGGCGGAATGGGCAATCCTCCCCAAAACCAAGGCGCACCAGGCAATCAAAACCAAGGCGGAATGGGCAATCCTCCACCTCAAAACCAAGGCGCAATGGGCAATCTTCTAGATCAAAACCAGGGCGCAATGGGCAATCCGAGCAATCAAAACCAGGGCGCACCGGGCAATCAAAACCAAGGCGGAATGGGCAATCAAAACCAAGGCGGAATCGGTAATCCTCCACCTCAAAACCAAGGCGCAATGGGCAATCTTCTAGATCAAAACCAGGGCGCAATGGGCAATCCGAGCAATCAAAACCAGGGCGCACCGGGCAATCAAAACCAAGGTGCAATGGGCAATCAAAACCAAGGCGGAATGGGCAATCCCAATGCTCAAAACCAAGGCGCACCGGGCAATCAAAACCAAGGCGCAATGGGTAATCAAAACCAAGGCGGAATGGGTAATCTTCTAGGTCAAATCCAAGGCGGAATGGGCAATCAAAACCAAGGCGGAATCGGTAATCAAAACCAGGGCGGAATGGATAATCTTCTAGGTCAAATCCAAGGCGGAATGGGTAATCCTCCACCTCAAAACCAAGGCGGAATGGGTAATCAAAACCAAGGCGGAATCGGTAATCCGAATCCTCAAAACCAAACTCCACCCTTTTCGCCAGCTAACGGTATTAACACCACAGCAGGAAAGGACATTACCGGAGATAGTTTAGATAACTCCATTTTAGGTAGTAGCGGCATAGATACCTTAACTGGAGGAGAGGGTAACGATACACTCTTAGGTTTGCGAGGCAATGATATCCTGATTGGAGTCAATCCATTGAGTGCTACACCCGGAAGTAATGAAACGGATGCGCTGATTGGGGGTAAGGGTAGAGATGTTTTTGTGCTAGGAGATGCCACCAAGACATACTATAGTGGAACAGGAGTTGCATTGATTCAAGATTTCAAGCAGGGAATAGATCAGATTCAGTTACATGGGAGTCTCTCTGACTACAATATTGTTGGTAACTCCATCAATTTGACTGGTACTTCCGACCAAATTGCCATAATTCAAGGCGGCTTTACATCTGAGAGTTTCAAGTTCGTGTAATATCAATTCCGGCTGCACGATATAGTTCGGAGACGGCTTGGCCTTAGTCCCTACCCAAAATAATATTGTAGGGACTAAGGCCAAGCCGTGTCCTAATTTCTTCTTCCCACTTCTTCCTTCGTGTCATAAGCGTCTTCGCGGTTCAATCATACTAATTTGCTGGCAATGCCGATCGCCCTTTAATCCAATCAAGTAAAATAGGATTGACCAATTCCGGCGCTTCATCCTGGGGACAATGGCCAACCCCCTCCAAAGGAATAAACTTTTCAACTGCCGGAAAGTTAGCCAATTCTCGGCCAAGGGCGATCGGCTCCCAAGGGTCATCCGTACCCCACAAAATCAAAACAGGACAGCTCAAACGAGGCAACAAATCCTCCGGTAGAGGTCCTTGAGAATAACTGATAAATGCTACAAATACTTCCACAGCGCCGCTGTCTCGCGCTGGTTTTAACAAGATTTCTATCAGTTCGTCAGTAACAGATTCAGGACAGTGATAAGCTTGCAAAAGCACTTTTCGCACTGTTTTTGGCGTTGCCAATTGTTTAAAAAATAACTGACTAATCCACTTGACATTTAAAACTTTTTGTGCTATAGGCGCTCCAAAACTGCGATACCAAGGCATTTCGGCCCGTTTGCGATCGTGCAACAAACGCAAAGAACAATTGAGTAAAATTACGCCAGAAGCAACATCGGGAAAATCCACTGCGGCTTGCATAATCGCCACACAGCCGATCGAATTTCCCACCAAAAAAGCCGGTCCGCCCGCAACTTCCCGACAAAAATCAGCAATTAGCTGAGCCCAAGTTTCAAACGTATAGTCAATTTCCAGTTTCGGCGCAGGTTTAGCAGAACCGCCAAAACCGATAAGATCGATCGCATAACAGCGACAATCAGCAGCCAATGCCGGCAAATTTTTACGCCAATGGCCCCAAGAAGCGCCGAAACCGTGGACAAACACCACCGCAGGCCCCTGGGTTCCAGCAGTCTGGTAACAAATCGGAAAACCTTTCCACAACCAAGTTTGAGGCGCGACAGCAGTTAACGTAGAAGATACCATAGAAATAAAAAAGTGAAAATTTAAGAATCAGAAAGACTAAAGTCCTTACTACAAACCGTATCGCAATTCGAGGCGATCGCTAGGACATAAATCCCAAACCTTGCTTCTTCCCTTCTCCCCCTCTGCGCCCTCTGTGCTCTCTGCGGTTAAATCCTCTTTCTTCTTCCTTTGCAGCACGAGCCAATATTATGTCACCATTAAAAATGCCGAATTTTTTGCCTTATTGAAATTCCCCCTATGCCAACGATCATTTCCACTGCTGTCGTACCATTTTTAGGGTCAGAAATTGTACCAGATTATGACACCGCCAAAGTAGTTATTTTGCCAATTCCCTACGAAGCTACCACCACCTACCGCCGGGGCTGCGAAAACGGGCCAGCGAAACTTCTAGAAGCTTCTCATCAACTCGAATGCTACGACGAAGAACTAGATTCCGAAGTTTGCTATGATGTCGGAATTTATACAAAAGAGCCGATCGCAGATACCCGTAACAGCCAACCAGTTTCATTCCTAGAAATGCTGCAAGTGACCCAAGCCGCAGTGTATCAGCTAATTACGGAAAATAAATTTGTGATCTCCCTCGGAGGCGAACACAGCATCACCGCCGGCGTTGTCGAAGGTTATCGCCAAGGATACCCTGACGAACTTTTCACAGTCGTGCAAATTGATGCCCACGGCGACTTGCGACACGAGTACGAAGGCTCCATTCACAACCACGCCTGTGTGATGCGGCGTATTGTTGATATGGGCTTACCGACATTGCAAATCGGGATTCGCGCTATCTGCAAGGAAGAAGCTGACTTGATTAAAGCCAAACAGCTTAATGTGATTCGAGCTAGGGAAATCGCTACTCAACCGGATTGGGCCGATCGGGCAATTGCCAGCATCACGACTAAGCGGGTATTTTTGACTATAGACTTAGATGGTATCGATCCGACTTTAATTCCAGGGGTTGGCACTCCAGAACCGGGCGGGCTAAATTGGTATTCCCTCACTGGATTTTTGCGCCGTGTCTTCGAGTCCTACGAAGTAATCGGCTGTGACATTATGGAATTAGCACCTATTGTAGACTCTGTAGTGTCAGAATTTACCGCCGCCAAATTAACATACAAACTTATTGGATATCAAGCTCTGGCTCAAGGTTGGCTAAAACAGGACGAGGGATAAATTGGTATAGCCTTTCTCAGGTAAATACACTTAACTGTTAACAGTTAACAGTTAACAGTTAACAGTTAACAGTTAACAGACGGTGCAACCGGAATTGATATCACATCCAGAAAAAATGAGTTTACTAAGGTCAACAATGGGTACTCCGATTAATAGCTACGCTCCCGATTTTGAACTGCCGGGAGTTGACGAAGAAGTTCACCATTTATCTCGATATTTAGAAAAATTTCGGGCGATAGCGGTGATATTTATGTGCAATCATTGCCCTTACGTGCAGTTGTATCTCAATCGCCTTAAAGAAATTCAAGCAGAGTTTCAAGATCGAGGTGTTACTTTAATCGGGATTAATGCTAATGACGCAACTCAATATCCCGATGATAGTTTTGAGAATATGAAAACTTTTGCGGCTAACAATCAACTCAATTTCCCCTACATCCGAGATGTGGCTCAAGATGTGGCTGAAAGTTTTGGGGCTTCTCGAACACCGGAGGTTTTTTTGTTAGATCAAGATGGCAGATTGCGCTACAAAGGTTTGATTGACGATAATGCTGATGATGCAGGCGCTGTGCAGGTGTCTTATCTGCGAAGTGCGATCGGCCAATTGCTCAACAACGAACCCGTAGAACCCACTACTACAGAATCGATCGGCTGTTCTATCAAGTGGCGAGAATAGGGAGATTTTGAATTAACACTTCTGGATTAATTATGTGGGGTGCGCGCTGCGCGCACCTTATTTCTATAATTAGTTAACGAACCGCGAAGACGCGAAGGGCGCGAAGCAAGAAAGAGCAGAAGATGGTTTTATAGTGGTTTTGGAATAAGTTAAAATTAAAGGCTTAAAACTATTTCCGATGGACTTTAAAAATACGCGCGTTCTCAATTTGATGATCCCAGCGATCGCGGCGCTGCTACTACTAATTAGTTGGAACTTGTTTGAAAGCGTTATTCCAGGCACTGTACAACAGCAAACTTCCTTAACTATATCGGCTGCGATCAGTCTCTCACAAGCTTTACAAGAACTCAAAACAGTTTATCAGCAAGGAAATCCCAAGGTTATTATTACTTATAATTTTGGTGCTTCCGGTGCGATCGCACAACAGATTCAGCAGGGAGCTCCGGTAG
>Ga0316607_1000486_pt1 | contig 14144 bp, 11 predicted proteins | sample MIS2016062E_MG_FD_207674 | JGI IMG/M metagenome (GOLD analysis project Ga0316607, IMG submission 207674) | Microbial mat bacterial communities from Middle Island sinkhole, Lake Huron, Michigan, United States - MIS.2016.062E | ecosystem: Environmental > Aquatic > Freshwater > Lake > Sediment...
GCAACTTAATCTAATTCCTTCTAATAGAACCTACACAGATAGGCCAGCGGCCTATTCTCCGCCCGCTGCGGGCTTCCGCAGGCCTTTGCGGTCTCAAAGACCGCAAAGGCCTCGCAGTAAAACCTTAGCGCTTAACGAGAGCCTAGCCTTGCTCTTTGAGCAGAAAACTCTCAGCGATAACCGCTAAAATCGCATAAGCGGCTTGGTCTTTCGCCTGATTTGGTAAAGAAATATGCTTTCCATTGGCCGTAATGATGGTTGCTTGCACCGTCGGTTGCGCCATACTTGTGGTAGCCTCATTCGCTACAATCATGTCAAGCCCTTTGCGCTCAAGTTTTCCTTGGGCATTGCTCAGAAGATCTTGCGTTTCAGCTGCGAAACCCACTTTGAACAGGCCTTTAAGCGGTAAAAGCTCAACTAAAATATCGGGATTAGGCACGAGGTGCAAAGTTAAACCCGTAGCGTTTTTGGCCTTTTTGAGCTTCTGCGGCGAGGCTTGGGCGGGGCGAAAATCAGCTACTGCCGCATTCATAATCAGAATATCAGCATGGGCACAAGCTTTCTGGACCGCCTCGTGCATCTGCAAAGCTGTTTGGACGCGTAAAACGGTCATGGCAGGCGGCGAAGCAAGCTGCGTCGGCCCGCTAATCAGCGTAACCGCCGCGCCCAAATCGCGGGCCGCTTCGGCGAGCGCATAGCCCATCTGCCCCGAAGCCCAATTGCCTACAAAGCGGATTGGGTCAATCACTTCCCGCGTCCCGCCCGCCGTAACGACGACTTTGCGCCCGCGCAGCGAGCCAAGGCGTTGCCCCAACAGAGCGCGGCTTTCCCCTTCCAACGCACTAGCTTCCGGCATTCGTCCCTTCCCAACCACTTCTTCAGCCATCCGACCTTCCGTCGGCTCTAACACAAGAAACCCGCGCTGGCGCAGCAGAGCAATGTTCTGTTGCGTCGCGGCAGCGGCATACATTTGGGGGTTCATCGCAGGCGCACATAAGACGGGCGCGGAAGTCGCTAAAACCGTGGTCGTCAAAAGGTCATCGCATAACCCAGCGGCCAAGTGGGCCAAAGTGTTCGCGGTGGCGGGGGCAACGATGACCAGATCGGCTTTTGCGCCCAGGCTGACGTGTCCCACCCGGCCATCTTCGGGCAAAGCCCACAGATCGGTGAAGACAGGTCGCCCGGTGAGGGCTTGAAAAGTTGCTGAACCCACGAAGCGCTCGGCTGCTGCCGTCAAAATGACATCTACTTGGGCCCCAGCCAATGTCAACTTGCGGGCCAATTCAACGACCTTGTAGGCGGCAATACTTCCACAGACCCCCAAAATGATCCGTTTGCCATCTAAGATGTTCACAAAGAGGCCTCTTTCTGCTAATTTTGCAGCGAATTTGGCGCAATTGTACCATCAGGCTCAGGGGCCGTCAACGCCAAGGCAATTAGACAAGAGAAAGGCAGTGTGCTACAATCGCGCTTGGAAGGCAACTAAATTCTGGCTGCTAATCTCTTTTGACGTGTGAGCATAAGATAAGGAAAAACACGGCTATGCGGATTGAAGGCAACTTGGGCATGGAATTGGTTCGGGCAACGGAAGCGGCGGCGCTGCGGAGTGGGCGGTGGCTAGGGCGCGGGGACAAAAATGGGGGCGATCAAGCCGCTGTTGATGCGCTGCGCTTTGCTCTGCAAAGCATTCCGATTAAAGGGGTCATTGCGATTGGGGAGGGCGAAAAGGATGAAGCTCCGATGCTCTATACGGGCGAAGAAATTGGGACGGGGGTTGGCCCAGAGCTAGATATTGCCGTTGACCCCGTAGAGGGAACGACCTTGTTGGCCGAAGGGATGCCGGGCGCAATTGCGGTCATCGCGGCGGCGGAGCGCGGGTCGCTCTACAATTGGCAAGGGATTGCCTACATGAACAAGTTGGCCGTCGGTGAAGGGGCCAAGGGCGCGATTGATATTGAAGCTCCCGTTGCGGTCAACATTCGCAGCGTCGCACGGGCCTTAGGGAAGCAGATCGGTGATGTAACGGTGGTTGTGCTAGACCGTCCCCGCCACAAAGAGTTGATTCAGCAGATTCGGGCCACGGGCGCACGGATTAAGCTCATCTTCCACGGTGACGTTTCAGCGGGCGTGATGACCACGATTCAAGACCCACCTGCCGATATTTTAATGGGAATCGGGGGAGCGCCCGAAGCGGTGATCACGGCCTGCGCTCTCAAGTGTACGGGGGGCGAGATGCAGTGCCAAATTTGGCCCAAAGATGACAAAGAGCGAGCGTTGATTGCCGAGAAGGGTCTGGACATCAAGCGCGTTTACCAGACCAATGACTTGGTCAACGGGAGTGATGTTTTCTTTGCGGCGACGGGGATCACCACTGGTGAGTTCCTGCGAGGCGTAGAATACTTTGCGGGCGGAGCGCGCACCCATAGCGTCGTAATGCGCTCGGCTTCGGGCACAGTCCGTTACATTGAAGCCACGCATCGGTGGGATAAGCTCATGCGGATTTCAGAGCAACCCTACGATAAGGCCGTTAGTAACCCCTTACCCCAACTCTAGCGGCAAAAGTTACTAGGAAAGGAACTTCTCCTTCCCTCGCTTCCCCTCACACCTCATCGAGGTCGAAAAGAGAGGGGCCAAAGCGGCGGAAGGGGAAGTTTTTTATTCCCTCAAAACGAGAAACTTAAACCAAATGAAAAGTAATCTCTCTTTCCCCTTGCCTAACCTTCCTCTACTTTCTATCCTCCAGAAGCAGAAAGTTCAGCCTTCCCTCATCGCCGCTCTGAGTGCAATCCTTCTGGGCAGTAGTGTGGGAATCGCGGCGACCTTTGAGCCAGGCTCTGCGGGAGCAGGTTTGGCCGCGTTGCTTTTAGGCTTTGCGCTTCTCACCAGCACGACCTTTGGTTTTACGCTGGTCTTTGCGCTGATCACGCTCTTGCCCTTTGGAACCCTTCCCTTCAAAGCGATCCTTACCCCGACCTTCTTAGAACTAGCTTTAGCGCTGCTGCTCTGCGTCTGGGTTCTAAGGTTGCTGGCCCGCAGCGAGACTTATGACCTTCGCTTCCCTCCCTTTGGCTTTGGAATTCTTGGCTTCTTAGGGCTGACCTTCTTTTCCCTCCTTCTGGGCGCAGGCGGGATGCCCGATAGCCTTACCCTTCACAACTATGCCAAGTTTATCCTGGGCGTACTTTTCTACTTCAGTGTCGTGAATTGCATGCGTACTCCGCAACAAGTTCGGTTGGCCCTTCAGACCTTGCTTATCTTAGGGGGGCTAACGGCTTTGCTGGGCCTGATCTTCTATGCGCTCAATGCTGAGACCGCGCTGCGGCTGCTGACCAGCTTAGGGCGAATCGGCTACCCTACAAGTGGCCGGGTCCTGCGCTACGTCGAGGATGATCCCAGTGGGTTGGAACGCGCTATCGGGACCTCGGTTGACCCTAACAGCTTTGGGGGAATGCTTGCTCTGTTAAGCTCCCTTGCCATCGCGCAGTTTTTTACCAACCGGCCCTTACTTTCGCGCTGGCTCCTTACGGGAATCGTGGGCCTGATGGTCATTACCCTTCTGCTGACCTTCTCACGAGCGGCTCTGATTGGGTTTGGGGCAGCAATGGTCTACTTGGCCCTTCTGCGCTACCGTCGGCTGTGGTGGGGCATCTTACTTGTAGGAATGTTGGCGGGGGTGGTGCTAAGTAGCTTAGGAATGGCCGAAGGGTTTGCCCAGCGGTTTGCGGAAGGGGTACAATTTCAAGATCAAGCGCAGCAGATGCGGCTGGCCGAGTATCAAAATGCGCTCAATATCATCGCCCGTTATCCCCTTTTTGGGATAGGGTTTGGGCAAGCTCCTGAAATCGACCTGGTCGCAGGGGTAAGTAGTATCTACCTTGCACTTGCAGAACGCTTAGGCCTTCTGGGTTTAACAGCTTTTCTGAGCCTCGTAAGCGCTTGGTTTGGGCAAACCTTCACGACTTTAAGGCAACCAAAGAGCGAAGAAAGCGGCTGGATGTTAGGCCTTCAAGCCGGAATAGTCGCCGCTTTAACCGTCGGCATCGCTGATCATTACTTCTTTAACATCGAATTTAGTCACATGGTAACGCTCTTTTGGGGTTGTTTGGGTTTGGGGTCAGCTATAAGGGGCTTAGAGCCAGAAGTTGTGATATAATAAGCTGAAAAGGAGGTAGCTATGACTCTTGATTTGCAGACTGCGCTGGCCGAATTGATTTATCCTGTAAGTGATGGCGAGCCGATGGCGGATAACACTGAGCAGTTTCAGTGGATTGTTACCTTACAAGGGAATTTGGATGCGCTCTTCAGCAACCAGTCAGATGTTTTCGTGGCAGGGGATTTACTTTGGTATCCCGTTGAAGCTCTACCTACGTTGCGGCGGGCCCCCGATACGATGGTGGTTTTTGGGCGGCCAAAGGGGTATCGCGGAGCATACTTACAATGGAAAGAGGGTGGGATAGCACCCCAAGTTGTCTTTGAGGTTCTTTCGCCAGGGAACACAAAGCAAGAGATGCTGACGAAGTTTCTCTTTTATGAGATGTATGGAGTAGAAGAGTTTTACTTATACGACCCTGGTCGCAAGGTGCTGCGGGGGTGGTTGCGCGAGGGAACAAATTTGCGAGAGCTACGGGACTTGGGGGGTTGGGTGAGTCCCCGCTTGGGAATCCGTTTTGTACCTACGCCCGATGGTTTGGAACTTTATTACCCCGATGGTGAACCGTTCCGCACCTTTGGCGAAATTGTTTTGGAATGGGAGCGGGAACAAGTAGCACGGAAACGGGCCGAAGAACGGGCCAAGCGGGAGCAGTTAGCACGGGAACAGGCCGAAGAACGGGCCAAGGAGGCAGAACTTCTGGCCGAACGGTTTGCGGCCAAGCTGCGGGAGTTAGGAATCGATCCTGGGGATCTTGAGAGAAGCTAAGGAAGAGATTTTCGGTAGTGCTAAAGTCAGGATTGGTGAAGATTATGGCCCAGGAGTCCAAAGGCTTTAGCCTTTGGGGACAATGGCTAAAGCCAGCGGATTCCTGTGACCATTCGGCAAGCTCAGGGGCCGTTTGCGGTGGTTGAGCTTGCCGAAACCAGATTGCGGTGGTTGAGCTTGCCGAAACCAGATTGCGGTGGTTGAGCTTGCCGAAACCAGATTGCGGTGGTTGAGCTTGCCGAAACCAGATTCTCTTTAGGCTTGACCTGGCTTGCGCCAAGGAATATCCACCACACCGGCCCGTTTGTTGGCTACCCGTGCAAGGGTAAAGAACCAATCTGAAAGGCGATTAAGGTAGGCCAAAGCCAAGTTGTTAATCGGCTCTTGCAGCGTGATATTCGTAGCTTCCCGCTCGGCCCGGCGGCAGACCGTGCGGGCAATGTGCAAATGGGCCGCGGCCACCGTGCCCCCTGGCAGAATAAACTGGCGGAGGGGTTCAAGCTCACCTTCAAAGCGATCTATCTCTTGCTCCAGCCGCGTAATGTAACCTTCATCAACCCGCTCAATCCGCTCCTTCGTACTTTCAGGCGTAGCCAAATCGGCCCCCAAGACAAACAACTCATCTTGCACACGGGACAAGATTCCATCAAGTTCAGCATCAACCCCGTTGGCCCGGATGACCCCTAAGACCGAATTGAGTTCGTCTACCGTTCCATAAGCATGGACTCGGGGCGAATCTTTCCTTACCCTTTGCCCACCCCACAGCCCCGTCTCGCCCTGATCACCAGTCTTGGTGTAAACTTTCATGGTCGTTCCTCATTCATCATTTGCACAAATTGCCCAAAAAGATAGGTTGCATCGTGGGGGCCTGGCCCCGCTTCGGGATGATATTGCACACAAAATGCAGGCAGCGTGCGATGCCGTAAACCTTCAATGGTCTGGTCATTCAAGTTGAGATGCGTTACTTCAACATCGGCAGGCAAGCTATCGGGGTCAACCGCAAAGCCATGGTTTTGGGAAGTAATCTCGACATGCCCCGTTGGGATATACCGTACAGGGTGATTGACCCCGTGATGCCCAAAGGGAAGTTTGAAGGTCTTGCCCCCAAAGGCCAACCCCATCAACTGATGCCCCAAGCAAATCCCAAAGATGGGAACTTTCCCTAACAAGCCTCCCAATTTCGCGGCGGCATAAGTCGCAGCGGCTGGGTCGCCAGGGCCATTGGAATAGAAAATCCCGTCGGGCTGAAGGTCTAACGCCTCTTGCGCTGAAGTATTCGCAGGAACAACCGTTACCCGACAACCGTGATCAACCAAGCGGCGCAAGATTGTCCGCTTTAGCCCAAAGTCGTATGCTACAACGTGGTAAGGGTATTCATTTTGCTTCCCTTCCGGCGTTACGGGTCGCCAAGGGTTGCTTCCTTCCCCCCACGGATACGCTTGGTTGCACGTTACGGCCTTTGTCAAATCTTGCCCTTCCATCATGGGAGCCGTAAGGGTCTTCTGCACCAACCGCTCTATTGAATCTTCCTCCGTCGAGATAATCCCCCGCATCGCGCCCCCCGCTCGAATATGGCGAGTGAGGGAGCGCGTATCTACCTCACTTATCGCCACAATCCCATGCTCGCGCAACAACTGGCTCAGACTACTTTTGGCCCGCCACGAGCTATAATTTTCGCTATGGGCCCGCACAATAAAGCCCGCGACTTGCGGTTTAGGCGACTCTAAATCAAACTCATTGACCCCCGTATTGCCGATATGCGGGGCCGTCATCACCACCAACTGCCCGCAGTAGGAAGGGTCAGACAGAACTTCCTGATAGCCCGTCATCCCCGTATTAAAAACTACTTCCCCCAACCGTTCGCCGAGGGCCCCGAAGGAACGCCCGCGAAAGCTCCGCCCATCCTCTAAGACAAGGATTGCATCCACATACCCTCCATTGGAATCCTGCTGCGCTTGGGCAACAGACAAAAGCTACTCGACTCTTATTGTAGCACATATTTGACAGGCCTAAGCGGCGCTGGTATAGTGTCGTTAAGAGAATTGGGTGAGGTTTGAATCCCTTAGTTTCGGGTAAATGGAGGGCAGTGATGTTGTCACCTAAAGAGCTTGAGAAAGTCAAGCAATACGTTCTGCGGGAATTGCCCAAGATCCTAATGCAAGACCCGCAGTTTGTGGTCATTATCGAAGATGTGATTAAAGAGAAATTTCCATGGCGCGATGATTTTAATCGGCTCTTGGAAGAGCTAAAGTTGCTGCGCGAGGATACTAATCGGCAATTTGAGCAAGTAAATCAGCGTTTAGAGCATAATGAACAACAAATAGCGCTGCGGCAGGAGGATACTAATCGGCAATTTGAGCAAGTAAATCAGCGCTTAGAACAGAATGAGCAGCAAATCGTGCTGTTACGCGAGGAGATGAAGCAGCGCTTTGAGCAGGTTGAACGGCAGTTTGAGCAAGTAAATCAGCGCTTAGAACAGAATGAGCAGCAAATAGTACTGTTACGCGAGGAGATGAATCAACGGTTTGAGCAAGTTGACCGCCGCTTAGAACAAATAGATCAGCGCTTTGAGCAGGTTGAACGGCGCTTAGAGCAGAATGAGCAGCAAATAGTACTGTTACGCGAGGAGATGAATCAACGGTTTGAGCAAGTTGACCGCCGCTTAGAACAAATAGATCAGCGCTTTGAGCAGGTTGAAAGGCGCTTAGAGCAGAATGAGCAGCAAATAGTGCTGTTACGCGAGGAGATGAATCAACGGTTTGAGCAAGTTGATCGCCGCTTTGAGCAGATTGATCGCCGCTTTGAGCAAATAGATCAACGGTTTGAGCAGGTTGATCGCCGCTTTGAGCAAATAGATCAACGGTTTGAGCAGGTTGATCGCCGCTTTGAGCAAATAGATCAACGGTTTGAGCAGGTTGATCGCCGCTTTGATCGAATGGAACAGCGGCTGGACAAGATCGAACTAGGCTTTGGGCGCTTGCAAAATCGAGCAGGGCGGAATCTGGAAAATATCGTAGCGGGCACGTTGCGCTTAGGGTTGGGAAGGCTTGATGTTGACTCAAATAATATCCGCCTGCGCCAAAAAATCAGTGATCCTGAAGGTCTCGTTTTCAAGCCAGGAGCGCAAAAAGAGGTGGATATTGTTGCTCAAAACGGTGAATTTATCGTTTTTGAGGTAAAGAGTGCGCCTGATCCTGAAGATGTTGATAATTTTGCTGACAAAGTGAAGTTATTAACGCTGCAAAACACTGATAAAAAAGTCCAAGGTGTCTTTATTGCGCTTGGAGCAGAAGATGATGTGCGCCAACAGTGTCTCCTTCAGGGGCTTCAACTGATTTCTTAGTGTGAAAAAATGCACATTCTCCAGATCTATAAAGATTACTTCCCTGTTTTAGGGGGCATCGAAAATCATGTTAAGGTCTTAGCTGAGGGGCTGACGGCGCAGGGGCATCGTTGCACAGTTTTAGTGACCAATCCGACCAAAAAGGATGAGGTTATCCAGAAAGATAATTTAACCATCATCAAAGCAGGTCGTTTAGTGCATTTGGCTTCAACACCCCTCAGCTTAAAGATGTTTTGGTATGCACGGCAACTAAAAGATGTAGACATTATTCATTTGCAACATCCTTATCCGCCTGGTGATCTTGCTGCTTTAGCTGTTCCAAACCAACCTCCGCTGGTGATTTCCTATCAAAGCGATATTGTTCGGCAACGATTTTTGTTGCAAATCTATGGCCCCCTCTTGCAACAGACGCTCAAAAGAGCTTCTCGGCTCATTGCCAGTAGCCCAGCTTACATTGAAAGTTCTCCTTGGCTCAAACCTCACGCAGCTAAATGTATTGTTATCCCCCCAAGTGTTGACCCTGAACGCTTTGCAAAACCTGATCTTGCGAAAGTCGCTGCGCTTCAGCAACAATATGGCGCACCGCTTTTGCTTTTTGTGGGGCGCTTACGCTATTACAAAGGGCTTCATTTCCTCCTGGAAGCTTTACCTTTCCTTCAAAATGCGGCTCATTTGTTACTTGTTGGAACAGGACCCGAAGAGCAACGCTTGAAAAAGCAAGTAGAAGCATTGGGCTTGAGCGAAAAGGTACATTTTCTGGGCGAAATAGCTGATGAAAACTTACCAAATATCTATGGGGCCGCAGATATTTTTGTTTTACCGTCGCATCTTCGTGCTGAAGCCTTTGGCATCGTGCTGCTGGAAGCTCAAGCCACAGGTTTACCGATTGTTTGTACCGAATTAGGGACCGGGACAAGCTACATCACCTTGCACGAGAAAACGGGTTTGGTTGTGCCACCTGCTGATCCAAGAGCTTTAGCCACTGCGCTAGATACTCTTTTGGCCAGCCCGTTGCAAAGGCAAAAGCTGGGCGAAGCGGGCCGAATTCGGGCGAAAGAAGAATTTAGCCATGCGAAACTCCTGGAACGCATAGAACAGCTTTACCTTACCCTTTTATAGGTTATTTTGGCCCAGCCCTGGGCCCTTCCCGCGCCGTCGGCGCGGGAAGGGCCCCCTAAAAATAGGCTCAATCTCTTGACAAACTAGATTAAATATGTTATTATAATCTATAACGCAGTGCGTTAAGTGATCTTTTTAAGTTCGAAGAGGTGTAAAAATGGCTGAAGAAGTCGAAGTCAATGTACGGCAAATTGAGGATAAGCCCAGTGAGGAGACCCTTTCCCCTCCCTTGGCCGAGATGTTGCAAAGGATCTTACTCGCCAGCATCGGAGCGATGGCGCTGGGCCGCGACGAAATGGAGGTTTTTGTCAATCGGCTGGTCGAGCGCGGGGAGCTGGCCCAGAAGGATGGCGAAAAGATTTTGAATGAAGTGGTGGAGCAAGTTCGGCAGAAAACCCAGCCTACGCAGGTAAACAACTTGACGGAGCAATTAGGGAGCAGCCTGGAGCAGCTTTTGAGTCGCCTCAATGTGCCTTCAAAGCGCGATATTGATGATTTGACCGCAAAAATCGCGCAACTCACGGCTCGCATTGAGGAACTTCAGCGCAAATAAGCGCCCTAATTTGGTGCGAAGGGGACACTCCAAGTGAGTGTCCCTTTTTTTGATCTGGGAGAAAGCGGTTTTTTGCCCCGACCCGATGAGCATGGTATGTTATCATAGGGGCACTTTGCAAGGGTTGCTTCCCCAGTGGGAAGCTTCTCCATTACCCAGGGAGTCACTATGATTCGGCGATCTCAGGCTTTTCTGATCGGAACCTTTGTTGCATTCTTAGTTGCTTTTGCCGCCTTTGGTAGCGGTTTACTGGTCGGACGGCGAGGGTTTGACCTTCCCTTTAATGCGCCAAGCGTTGCCATCCAACCGAGCCAAGAAACTGTTTCGCCCACTTTTCGTGAGCAGTTTACCATCTTTTGGGATGTTTGGGCTTTAGTTCAAAGCGAATTCTATAGTAAGCAGGCGCTGGATGAGCGTAAAATGACTTACGGGGCCATTAAAGGTCTTTTAGCTGCATTGAATGATGATTACACGCTTTTTCAGGAGCCCGAAGCGGCTACCCAAGCGCGAGAATCCCTGGCGGGCAGGTTTGAAGGGATTGGGGCTTATCTGCGGCTTGAGAAGGGGCAAGTTCAGATCAGCAAGCCGATCAAAAACTCGCCGGCCATGAAAGCAGGCCTTCAGAGTGGCGATTTGATCATTAAGGTTGATGGGCAAGCCTTAGCGCCGCTCATTCAGAATTTGGGCGAAGCTGAAGCCATCGCGCAAGCCGCCAGCAAGATTCGGGGGCCAAAGGGAAGCACGGTGCTGCTGGCGATTCAGCGCCCAACTAACCCGCTTTCAACGACCTTTGATGTGCCAATCGTGCGGGCCGAAGTGCCTTTAGTCAGTGTCAATGCCCAACTTTTGCCTGAGAAAGTAGCTTATATCCAACTTACGGAGTTCAAAGCTACAACTGACGGTGAGTTTAAGGAGGCTTTGCGCGAATTATTACCCCAGAAACCGACCAGTCTGATCCTTGATCTCCGCAATAATCCTGGAGGCTTTCTGGATAGTGCCCAAAAAATCTTAGGGCATTTCTACAAAGGCCCTGCTTTGTATGAAGAAGCGAGTGATGAGAGCGTTAAAGAGCTAATGACCATTGATGCTCCTTCTGAGGTCCAGGTTTTTGAGCTGCCAATAGTCGTTTTAATCAATGAACATTCGGCCAGCGCAGCGGAAATCGTCGCGGGAGCCTTACGAGATCGGCGGTTGAAGACAACTTTGCTGGGGCAAAAGAGCTTTGGGAAGGGTTCGGTGCAAAGTGTTCATCAACTGCGCGACAAGAGTAGTGTCCGAATTACAATCGCCCATTGGCTTACGCCGGCCAAGAAGGAGATTCACAAGATCGGGATCATGCCTGATTTCAATGTGGCTGCGGAGCAAAAGGCCCCCTTTGCGGTCCCATGTGTCGCTGACCAGCAACCTCCAGCGGGCCAAACAACGTGCCTTGATGCCCAGCTTTATTGGGGGCTGCGCTTCTTGACAAAGCAGGAACCGCCCCCAACCCCTTCGCCCACGCCCTAAGAGGAGGAGGGCCACCTCATGCTATACTAGGGGCCACCGCAGAGCTGCCAAGGGATTGCTCCTGGGGCTGGCGGTGGCTTAATCCTGGTTTGCAGTCAACACCCACTTAGCAAAGGAGGCTTGGGGTAATCTCTTACCCTCGCAGAAGCACCTGGGAGGAATTGCCCCATTTTCTATGATGACACTTTCTGAAGTCTACACCCCGCCGCCCCCGGACTTGGCGCTCGCGCCAGCGGAGGATTATGAGTTGAGTAACTATCGGTTGCATGAGCGCCTGGGGCAAGAAGAACTTGCCACCATCTATCTGGCAAGTCATCTGGCGCTCAAGCGCTCGGTGCAGGTGCATATCCTGCGCCGAACCGACCAAGTTTCTTTGCAACGGTTTCAACTTACCGCCCGCCTTACGGCTCGGCTCAGTCATCCTAACTTATTGCCCATCATTGATGCCGGCCATGATGACCGCTACGGGGATTATTTTATTACCCCGCTGCTGGATGCGCGGCCCTTGAGTGAAGTTTTAGCCAGCGGGCCGCTTGAACCAGTCTTAGCCTTGCGAATCGCTACGCAAATCGCGGCGGCTTTGGGCTACCTTCATGCCCAGCAGATTATTCACCGCGACCTTCAGCCGGCGAACATCTTACTTACACCCCAAGGCCTGGCCTACCTTACAAATCTCAGTCTCGCCGATAGCCCTGAAACCCCGGACTTCAGTGGGCTGGCTTCTAGCGACTACTTAACCCCCTACTCTGCGCCTGAAATCCGGCTCGATAGCCCTGAGACCGCAGTAACGGTGGATATCTACAGCTTAGGGGCCATCCTTTACCAGTTGCTAAGTGGTACGGTCCCGTACCCCCCCAGCAAGGATTTGCCGTCCCTCGCGGCTAAAGACCCCCTGCTCAAAGGGGTTGATCGGGTCCTCCGGCGGATGTTGGCTTCCCAACCTGAAGTCCGGTTCGCCAGCGTCGGCGATGCAATTGCGGCCCTGCGGCATGCCCTCCGCACCCAACTTGACCAAGCTACGGAGGATAGCGTGGAGGAGTGGCGCTGGAGTCCCGTCGCCGAATGGCTTGAAAACCCCTTGGAGGCTTTGCTCAATAAAGTTTTAGAGGATTACATTGAGGAAAGCACCGTCTTGGCGGATGTTCCCCATTATGTGGATGCCATTGAACACTTCCAGGATTATATCCGCCGCAGCCGCGCCCGTGCTGATAAGCTCCACCGGGCCGATACGGTCCGGCGGTTGCTGAACCGCTGGAGCCGCAAAGGTTTTTTCAGACGGTCGGCCTTGGGGCAAATCTTACAACTTGAGCAGGTCGTGAGCTATAACCTTCACTTCTATGAACTGGCGACGCTCTATGAGACTCGCACGCCCCCGCAACCGCGTCGTCGCCCCCAACGCAGTGAAGATCGCCCGGCCACGGGCCCTTTACCAGGGCTTTGGGAAATAAGCGTGCCCCTCCTGCCGGCCTTCACTGAAGTCGCCCCCCAAGAAATAACCTTACCCTCTTCCACCCGCATCTTGCCCTGTCCCCAATGCAGGGGGCTTCGCCAAGTGGTCTGCAAAGTCTGCAAGGGCACGGGGGTGGTCGACCACCCGCAACCCCAGGCCGAAGCCCTCCCAGAACCTGCGCCAACCGAGGTTTTGACGGCCAAGTGTGGGGCCTGCGGGGGCAGTGGCCAACAAACTTGCGCCCTTTGTGAAGGGAGTGGCAACTTGGTTGAAGAGCAGACCTTTACTTGGGCCCGGGAGACCAGGTTCTGGAAAAGCACCGACGATATGGAAGATTTGCCGCGGTTGTTGCCCACCCAACGCGCCGAAGTAGCTTGCCAAATTCCCCTCAACGTCGCTGATGCCCAGCGGTGGCAAAACCTCGCGCCCGTTGCCGCTTTACTAGCTTTGGCGCGGGAGGATGTGCCTGAAGATAGCAACTTGATCGCCGCCGAGCTTACTATTCGCAGCGTACCCATCACGGAGGTAGATTATCAACTGAATGACGCAGCCCAGCAGCTCTACTTAATCGGTTTTGAGAATGAAGTAGTGGGAAATTGGACCCTTCTCAACCCCGAACGGATAGCGCTGGTGGTGGTCTTTACTACTTTACTACTCGTGATTCTCCTGGTCTTTGTGCTGCCAGGTTAGAAGAAGCCCAGCTTGTCTAGGCTCGCAGCCCCTGCGCTGGCCTTTGGGAGCCACCTTCAGACCTTTGTGGTTTTGGCAACCGCAAAGGTCGCTTTCTTGGTAGGTTCCAATAAAGGTAAGCCAGGCCTCCGGCCTGGCCCAGGCTCCGTTTGTGGTATCATCCTCCGCAGAAGCCAACCGTTTAGGAATTAAAGGATTTTTTCATGGCCGCCTTCACGCTTTCGCCCACGGCCCCCGCCTTGCAAACCTATTATGCCCGCGTAGAAAACTATCGTCGTCCGGGAACCTCGAACGAAACAGGCCTGCGCCAAGCTTTTTCAGTCTTGTTGGAAGAAGTCGCCGCTAACGTCGCTTGGCCCTTGATTTTAGAGCGCAATTTCACGCGGCAAGCTCGCCCCGCTGGGACTTTGCTCGATAACCTCCGTATTCCTCGCGGTTATTGGGAAGCTAAAGACCCCAAAGCTAATTTTGAAACCGAAATTGCCAAGACCATCGCTAAAAATTATCCCACTTTCAATACACTTTTTGAGAATAGTGAATCCGGAATTCTTTATCAAGATGGTCG
>Ga0316607_1000488_pt1 | contig 14112 bp, 10 predicted proteins | sample MIS2016062E_MG_FD_207674 | JGI IMG/M metagenome (GOLD analysis project Ga0316607, IMG submission 207674) | Microbial mat bacterial communities from Middle Island sinkhole, Lake Huron, Michigan, United States - MIS.2016.062E | ecosystem: Environmental > Aquatic > Freshwater > Lake > Sediment...
AAAGCGCGATCGCACTCGGTGTCGCATTCTCGCCGCAAATCCGGCACATTCCAAACTTGATTTGCCGCCGTTGCTTTCAAAAAATGAGAAGATTCGAGCGAATTCATTGAATAAATAATCGGCTTCAGATGTTCGCCACCTTTAACAACTAATAGCTGTACCTGTTCGCCGTCAGGGCGCAGCAGCAAACTGCCGTCAGCATTAAAGAGCGATCGCAAACATTGATCGATTCTCTCAAATTTATCAGGCCGCAGCATCGAATCTCGATTAATTAATAACTGCGTCAGCCGCCGAATTTGCTCCTGCACAGTAACATCAAAACCTTCCAGCAGCAGCAAACCTTCTACTTGGTAATTATCCAACTGCAATCGCGAGGCTAAATTTGCCAATTGATTCGGCTGCATCAGCCAAGCTTCCCGTTCTGCAACAGACATTAATTTCAAACGCAAATCGGCAAATTCATCTATTTTTGAGTCAATTCGAGTAATTTTCAACTGTTCCGAAGCCAGCCAAAATTCAATAAATCTGGGTTCTCCCTGTTGGCGGCTTTTTATACTGGCCATCACAGGTTCATCAAGCATTCGCAAACTTTCAAGGTCAATTTGATAAAATTGCTTAAATACCCAATGCAATAGGTGGCGGCGGTACAATTGTTCTGCTGTTTTGCCGTCCCCATCCTCGAACATTTCCAGCAAAGTGATGCCAATTCCTGTAAACAAACCGTTGGTATATTCGGTTCCCAAAGGCGTTCCCTCCCAACCAGCTAAGCGACAGAATGCCGCGTTAGCATAACGCAGGGCAAAGGTTCCCGGTGCCATTGCTGCTATTAAAACGCGACTAGAGCCGAGAAATTGAAAGAGTCGCTCTAAGTCTTGTTTCCAGGTTTTCAAGCATTCTATTTCGGCAGGAATGGGTACTTTTGCCGCCAACTCTTCCAGTAGCTGTTCCATATTTGGTTGGCTTTGCAAACTGTTACTTTCGGGATCAGTTGGGGTTGTATCTGCGGGCATCAGTGATTTTACGGAGTGGTTGTTGTTTGGACGCGAAGACGATTTGGGAGTAGACATGAGTAAAGCACCTGAAAGCAGTGGATTTTGCCAAATAATGTTAGCGATCGGCGATTTATGGCTTTGTGAAGAACTTAGATCCTGTTGATCAAGTTTTTGGATGTCGAAAACTGGTTTTTATCCAGACGTTCGACTCATAAATTTTACTTTTCTTTACAAACAGTCTCGACGTTACAGAGTGAGATTAACGTGTTTAGCACCAGTTAAGCTTATTATAAGTGGGAAACAGTAGCGGATAGCGTCAGGCGATTTGAGATTTGAGATTTGAGATTTGAGATTGCTCCCACGGATTAATCCGGGGGATTGCGATCGGGATGCGGACAAGGCAAAAATTGAAATATATAATACAGTTAGCAGCATCTTTGAAAGGACATACCTATGGCTTTAACCATTAACAATTTGAGCGGCGATCCGACTGGATTTCCTGTATTTGCCGGCGGCGGCCCGCGTCTTTTGGGATTCGCTACACCAGATGAGATTAACGTAGATCCGGGAAATTTGTCCTCTTTTCCCTGGGGAGTGTGGGGACTTGACGGCAACGATACCATAGCAGGTTCTTTCGACTCCAACGAGCGGCTATTAGGAAATAATGGCGATGATGTAATCGGAGGTGGTGGCGGAAATGACATCATTTACGGCGGGAAAGATAACGATCGACTCGACGGAAATGAAGGCAACGACGTAGTAAGAGGCGACGCCGGCAACGACGTTATTTTTGGAGGCCCTGGCAATGATATTCTGCGGGGAGGGCAAGGAGACGACGATTTAGAGGGCAATGATGGCAACGATTTCTTAGCGGGCGATCGGGGAATTGACGTACTCACAGGAGGCCTGGGTGCTGACATATTCGTGCTCAGAAGCAACGATGAAGGATTTGGAGTCAATGCAGCCGATGTCATTGCTGATTTTCACTTTGACGAGGGCGATCGCATAGCTCTCACGGATGGCTTAACAGAATTAAATCTGCTCTTTACTGACGACAATCTCATCGCTTATGACAACGACGGAATTGTCAACGACATGGTGATTCGCAACCGAAGTAACGGACAAATTTTGGGCGTAGTTTTAAATACGAACAGCTTTGAACTTACCGGTGCATTTGAAACTGCAAGTCCTTTTGCTTTGGCAATTAACGGTTCTCAATTCCAGTTTTTGGCTTAGCTATTTCTAGGTGGATTGTCAGGGCGATCGGGCTAGTTCCGGGTAGGGACAGGGCAGTGCCTTGTCCCTACAAATAGCGGGCAATCTATCTATACGCAACCGTACTTTGCAGAATTGGTATTAAAACAGTTCTCCATTTAGATAGTTTTTATGCTAATCTAGAAGTAGCAACTCAAACTCGGGGAAAGTATATATGACCATTGCCACTCACCCCAAATTGACTGCACTCCCGGAACAGCGGTTGATTTTGCCGCTATCAATGACTTGGGAACAGTTCAAAGCTCTGGATTCCTTGCTAGAGTATACTCGCAGCGTTCGCTTGTCTTACCTCGACGGATATGTAGAAATTATGACACTTTCGCCGGAACATGAAACCATTAAATGCCTGCTGGCGTTGCTGCTAGGTCAGTTTTTCTTAGAAAAAGATATTAGTTTTAGACCGACGGGTAGCGCTACACTCCAAGGGGAAACAAAAGGCAGCAGCAAGGAACCAGATTTATCTTACTACTTTGGCGAAGACCGGCGGCAGCGAAAAACGCCCGATTTGGCGATCGAAGTTATTTTCACTAGCGGAACTATAAACAAACTGGAATACTACCGCAGATTTAACGTAGCGGAAGTTTGGTTTTGGGAAGACGGAGTGTTTTCGATTTACCAACTGAAATCGGAGAGTTACGATCGGGTTTCGAGGAGCGTGCTTTTGCCGGATTTGGATATAGAATTGCTGGGAAGATGCCTGCAAATGTCGGAAGAAAAAGAAGCTTTGAAAGTGTTTCGGGACGCAGTTAGAGCTGGCTAATCACCAATTATCAATCACTATGCCTGTACCTCAAAAAACTTACGCACAGACTCTATCTGTAGGGTGCACAATGCGCACCTACCAATCACTATGCCTGTACCTCAAAAAACTTACGCACAGACTCTATCTGTAGGGTGCGCAATGCGCACCTTACCACTATTACTCTGCCAGTACCTCAAAAAACTTACGCACAGACTCTATCTGTAGGGTGCGCAATGCGCACCTTACCACTATTACTCTGCCTTTAACCCAAAACCACCAGATCAACCCTTCACGCAAACAACCTGCTTCAAAGTCGCCACAACTTCCACCAAATCCGACTGCTGATTCATCACCTCATCGATCGGCTTATAAGCCCCCGGAATTTCATCTAAAAATGCCTCATCTTTGCGGCACTCAACCCCCTCAGTCTGCCGCACAAAATCATCAAGAGTGAATACATTTTTTGCTTGAGTTCGAGACATCAATCGCCCCGCACCGTGAGAGCAAGAACAGTAACTTTCAGCATTACCTTTACCCTTCACAATAAAAGACTTCGCCCCCATCGAACCCGGAATAATCCCATAATCCTGTACATTTGCGCGTACAGCACCCTTGCGAGTAACATACACATCTTCCCCAAAATGCACCTCTTTTTCCGCGTAATTGTGATGACAATTCACCTCCAATAACGGCTTAATAGATTTGCCGCCCGCAACGTGCTTTTCCACAATGCGCTTAAACCGATTCATCATCACATCGCGATTAAAACGAGCATAATTTTGCGCCCATTGCAAATCGTGCCAATAAGCGGCAAACTCCGCTGTACCTGTTACAAAATAAGCCAAATCTTGGTCAGGAAGACTAATTTCTGCCAGTTTAGCTAAATCTTTAGCAGTGTCGATATGGTGCTGTGCGAGCAAATTCCCAATGCCGCGAGAACCGGAATGTAGCATCAGCCAAACAAAGTTTTCAGTATCAATGCAAACCTCAATAAAATGATTGCCGCCGCCGAGGGAGCCCAATTGTTTTAAGGCTTTATTGTCTTGGTGCTGCACACCTTGATGAAGTTCCTTAAATTCTCGCCATCCCTGCCAGTTGGTGACAGTTTTTTCTACTTCCTTGTTTTCGGCAAATCCGACAGGAATTGCAGCTTCGATATCGAGGCGAATTAGTTTGAGTTTCCCTTCTAATTTGTCAGAGTTAAAGGGCATTTTTAAAGCAATTACGCCACAACCAATATCCACGCCCACAGCAGCCGGAATAATCGCTTCTTTTGTAGCAATTACTGAACCGACTAAAGCACCTTTGCCTAAATGTACATCGGGCATTAGTGCGACGTGTTTGAAGACAAATGGCAAAGATGCTACATTTTCTGCCATCTTGGTTTCTATGGCGCCCAGGGCGTGATTTGCCCAAGATAGCACGGGTTTTGGGGTTGATATGTCTAATTTTTCGTAGGGCATTTTTGTTAGGATTTATTTTTGCGATTCTTGTGTAGTATATAGTGTAACATAAATAATTTCTGATGTCAAATGCACCTATAATTCTGGTAGAGTGCGTCAGTCGCGTTAGGGGCGGGCAGGATACCCCACAATAAAACTGATTCTTTCTTTGTGGAACAGGCCGGAAAGCCTGTTCTTGAAAATTGAAAAGCCTTAAGAAATGCCTAAAGATTGAATGAATAATTTACTGTAGGGTGCGGATTCTTGTACCTTCGCCAGGGAACCAAAAAGCTCTTTTTCACCGAAAATAACTAATGTCTTCTGTTTGGAGTCAGGTTGTTGACTCAGCACTTGTGAATGAACGGACAGAATGCTATTTGAATCAAAACGATAGAAATAGTGCAAGTCGCCACAAAGCCCTTCTTCAACATCCTTGAGATTAGGATAAAGTTCTTGAGAAGGACGCGGTTCATGACCGCTTAAAATCAGTTCATCTGATATCTCCATTTTGTCAAGTTCGATTAGGTACATTATCCCTTCATCAGTGTTAACTAGAATGCGATCGTCTGATAGGTAGCACATATAATACCCAAAACCGTCATCAGAATCAGGCCAAGGCCATTCACATATTCCAAGTAGATTGCAGTCAGGAAAACTGAATCGGCTGATTTGTCGCCCACAATCATGTACAACCACAAATTCGCCACCAGCAGGATGAAATTCTGGGGGCGCTGTGTCATAGGGACACGGAACTTCCACGGCGTGAATTTCTGTACCATCATCATAAAGCCAGTAGATTTGCTGTCCGTTCTGACCGCAACAAGCCCAAAGAGCTAAAATTTGATTTTCTGGGTGTGGGTAAAACGAGAAGGTACTCGATCCAAAAGGGTCTTCGAGCAAAACTTTTCGCTGAATTTGCCATGAATTGGTATCGCGGATTTGAATTTCGACTTCCTCGAATCCAATTAATTTCATGCACCAAAAACGCACGCCGTCTGCATCAAACCAGCAGTCCTCAAATCCATTATAGTTAGGAGGGTTAGGTAGCTGTTCTTCAAAAACTAGCTGGTTTTCTGCTGTCACAATTGCTAAATGATTGCCATTTGCCATAATTGCTGCCAGCAAATCGCCTTTGGGGCTGATGGCTGAACGGCTAATTTCGTCGGGAAGCTGGTATTCGTATTTTGGCGACAAGTTGCGATCGCATACAGTGACATTTTGACCGCAACTTGTCGCAATAGCCCACTCGGAATTAGTGGTTTGATTTATAGCCAATATCCCGCCGTCAATTTGTCTTTCATGTTTTGGTGAAATTAGCATAAAAATATTTAAGTTTACTGCGTTGATAGACTCTATTTTAACTCAAATTTTGCGCCATTTTCAATTAACCTGTAGGGGCGGGTTCACCAATAGCCTATCGGGCGGCAAACAGGTTAAATAAACCCGCCCCCACCCACTCAAATCTTGCACCAATATCAATCTTCAGGAATTTCGCGCGGGGGCGGGTTTTTGAGTCTTTTGGTATCCTTTAAAACTCTGGGTGAACCCGCCCCTACAGTATGTGTAAGAATGGTGTTCTACAGTATTTGCTGATGCTATGTTTTACAAATTCGGAGTCTTTGTCGCCGCCTTCTGCACGGGAATAGCAACAGGCTGCGGTTTCTTCTTCGCTGCAAACATCCCAAAGAAATCGTGCAGCAAAATATAGAAACAGGGAATGATAAACAGCGTCAGCAAAGTCGCCAGCGACAAACCCGAAAACACCACCACCCCCAAAGGTTGCAGAAACTCCGAACCGTCTCCAATACCCAAAGCGAGGGGGAATAAACCCAAAACTGTGGTAATAGTTGTCATCAAAATCGGACGCAAACGTTGAGGTGCAGCCCTGAGAATTGCTGTTGTGCGATCGACTCCTTCATCTGCGATAATTTGATTAGCCAACTCCACCATGATAATCGCATTATTTACCACAATTCCCACCAGCAAAATTACGCCCACAATCACCGTTGCGCCGATCGCAGTTTTCGTCGCATACAGCCCAAAAATCCCCCCAGCCAAAGCCAGCGGCACCGTTAACATAATCACCAACGGATCGACAAGGGAATTGTACTGCACCGCCATCACCACAAATACTAAAAACGTCGCCAAAGAACCCAAAACAATCAGAGAACTTTGCAATTCCCGGTTAGTTTCCGCCGCCGAACTCGGTATAACTCGCACTCCCTGCGGCAATTTAATTTCCGATAAAACTGCATCCACTTGTTTCAAAGCATCGCCCAAACTCGCGCCCTTATTAATATTCCCAGCTCTCAGGAAAACTTGTCGCTGGTTAAGCCTTTGAACTTCCCCCGGTGCTTTTCCCACTTCAATATTTGCCACATCGCCCAACCGAATCAGACTATTATTCCTAACAGTTAAAGGGATAAACTTCAGTTCAGAAATAGACTTGACAGAAGCGCGATCGAACTGTACTCGCACATCCACCAAACGGTTTCCCCGCTGCAACTGCGTAGCAACAGTACCTTGAATTGCTGTCTGAATTGTCTCTCCAATTTGCTTCGCATTCAAACCGTAAATTTCCGCTTGTTCCCAGTTGGGACGAATCTGCACTTCCTGCTGCTGCGGATCTGCATCCGGGCGGAAACGCGCTAATTTTACCTTCCGATCCAAATTTCCCAAAATGTCGCGGCTAGCTTGCAGCAAAAGCTGCTCATTTTCGCCCTGAAGCATGATATCAATTTCCGCGCCCCGGACGGGAGAATTAGTCAAAACTAAACCCCGGACATTTTCTGGATTCAGTCGCAAGCGAGTATTTTTAGGCAAATCAATTTTATTCAATTCTTGAGTAACTCGCTCTACATAAGCTAGGGTATTACTGCCAGGTTTGAGCGTAATATTGCAGCCACCTCTGAGCAAATTCTCAATAGTATTGTTCCCAAACAAAAGCCCGCCCACCGTCGTCAAAGTGTATTGAGTTTCTGGCTGGCTGAGAATAATTTTATCAGCTTCTGCCATCACTTTTTGATTGGTTTCCAAATTTGTCCCGGCGGGAAACAAAGCAAACAATCTCGCTTGACCGGTATTAATTCTGGGCAAGATTTCCTGGGGAATTTGACCAGCCAACTGCAAGCTACCGCCGCCCAATAAGACAATAGCTAGTACAATTACAACTAGGCGCCACCGCAATATTCCCGATAAAAATTTCCCGTAACCGATGGTAGCATTGTTAAACCCTTGATTGAATGCGCGCAGCGGCCAAAAGTTGCTCAAACCGCTGGATACCCGCAGCGCTAGCAGTCGAGAAGCCATCATCGGGACAACTGTCAATCCGACAATCAGAGAGGCGGCGACGGAAAAACTAATGGTGAGAATTAATTCGTTGAAAAGTAAGGAAACTAAGCCGCCTATTAGCAAAAATGGCAGTACAGCAACTAAGTTAGTGATGGTAGAAGCAAATAAAGCTGATTCTAATTCTTGACTGCTGTTTTCGGCTTGCTGCATCAACTGTTTGTCAGTCAAGCGCTTGCCATGTACATTGTTTTTATTGCTGGTTCCTTCAACAATATTCTCCAACATGACGATCGAATTATCGACTACAATTCCCACGCCCAAAGCCAAACCGCCCAAACTGAAGACATTGAGAGATAGGTGAAAAACTCCCATCAAGATAATCGCCATTAAAGTGGCGAGGGGAATTGCCAGGACAATAATCAAAGTCTGGCGTAGGGAAGCGAGGAAAAGCAAAACTGATGCTCCCGCCAAAACCGCACCGGTTAAACCCGAAAATACGACGTTGGAAATAGAATCGCGGATGAATTTAGACTCATCGAAGGTATTGATTATCGTCGTGCCTTCGGGAATCAGCCCCGATGTTTTTAATTCTTCTAGCCGCTTTTTGATGTCGTCTACAACTGCGATCGTATTTGCATCCGGCTGCTTTTGAACGGTAATTTTTACGGCGGGTTTCTGATTGAGAAATACTTTAACTCGTTCTTCTTCAGTCCCGTCAATGACTTTCGCAAAATCCCGCAAAAAAACTCGTTTTGGCGGATTGGAACCCGATGCTTGAAAAGAAATTGCCTGAATTTCTTTCGCATTCCGAAACCGCCCGACTGTGCGGGTTAAAGGTTCCGCCGATTCTTGCTGGAGCCGCCCGCCGGAAGTGTCGAGGTTGCGGGCTTGGAGGGCGTTTAAAACATCCGAAATACTTACGCCTAAAGATTGCAAGCGATTTAAGTCAATATTTACTTGAATTTCTTCTTGCACGCCGCCGGCAACGTCAACTGCTGCTACTCCTGGAATTACGTTTAATTCGCGGGCTAATTCTTCGTCGGCAAATACTCGCAAATCTACGCCTTGCAGGGAGTTGGAAGTGAGGGCAAATTCGTAAACTGGCTGTTGGGAAGGGTCAAATTTGAACAGGGTGGGGGATTCGACTGTATCGGGGAGTCGGTTGCGAATGCGGTTGACGGCGGCTGTGGCGTCGTTGAGGGCTTGGTTGATGTCGCCACCTGGTTTGAAGAATAAATCGACGCTGACTTGTCCTTCACGGGTACGGGAGAAAACTTGGGTGACGCCTTCGGTGGCGGAAAGTCCTTGTTCGAGGGGGCGGGTAACTTCGTCTACTGCTACTTCTGGGGAGACTCCGGGGGCGTTTAAGCGGACGCCGATGCGGGGATAGGTGATGGATGGTAGCAAGTCAACGGGTAGTTGGGTGATGTAGAAAGCGCCCATGACTATAATCGCCAGTGTCAGCATCAGGGTGCCGATGTGGCGACGAATGGCGATCGCGCTAATGCTGAATCCGGTTTTTTCAGGAGTCATTCGATTTGAGATTTGGGATTTGGGATTTTGGATTGAAGAGTTGACCCGAGCTTTGAATTGCGGGGCTTGCGAGCAAATTGCTGTCGGTGAGGCTTTATTTTCGATCGGGAGCGATCGCATATTTACGCTCCGCACCTTACAAGTATAATAAATCTTAATAAAATCTCAAAATTGTTTTTTTGAATATTCCTTTAGAGGTAGCCGATCGCCCAAAATAGAGAGCGATAAAAGTTGCGATCGGCTTTTTGATTGACTTTTAGTGGGGGCGGGTTTATTTATGCTTGTAGCTGCACCGCAAGAGTTCTAGTAAAACCCGCCCCTTGTATCTTGAAAGAGGTAGATTGCGATTTGCCGTTGGGTGGGGGCGGGTTTACTATATTATGGGTTTTCGGCAATTCTTGTTTGTAAAACCCGCCCCTACAGTCTTATTCCTAATGACTAATGACTGCGGACTAATGACTTCTTTCACTGTACTTGACTCCCGTGGGCGCGGGGGTCGGAACTGCTTGTTTTCACAGGCGCAACTGGGGGAGTAAAATTAGAAACTTGACCCGTAGCTTGCGCGTGTGGCAAATCTTTACCTGCAATTAAAGCCTCTAAATTAGCTTCCATAATACTGCGCGGCGCTTCGCCGATCGTTTCAGCAACGGCGCTGCCTTTATTGTTCAAATAAACAAAGTGTGGAATGCCATCTACCCGATATTTTGAAACTTCTGGTAGCCATTTATCATTGTCCACATTCAGCATCACAAAATTTAGCGGTGCGGCGTATTTCTGTTTGATTTCGCTCAAATCCTTTGCCATTGCCTGACAGCTACCGCACCAATTAGCATAAAATTCTATTAGTGTCGGCTTGCCATTGACTAAAGCTGTTTCCAGAGGTGCGGAGGCTTTGGCCATTGCGGTGAGACTACTTGATGGCGTTTGAGTTCGTATTCCGAAAAAGATCGATACTGAAAGGGCGATCGCTGCTAACACAATTAATAAGTTTCTGATGCGCGTCGCTGCTTTTGCTTCGGATTTTTTGGGTGCGGGGGCAGCAGTTGATTTTGGCGATTTGGGACTCATAAAATGGATTTTGATTTTAATTGTAGGTGTTTTATTTTTAATATCCGTCTCCGATTATACCACATTATGAGATCACAACACGTTTATAATAAATATTTTGTTAAACTTGCGTGCCGCTGACAAATCTCAAGTACGCTAAAAGATCAGAATCAAAAAATTCCCTGTAAATTACCGAGGACTAGAGGCATGAAAAAACGGGTAACGCTGACGTTTCCGCAGCGATCGATCCAAATGCCTGTCACCTACCGACTGGCAAAAGATTTTAATGTTGCTGCCAACATTATCCGCGCTCAGGTGGCTCCGAATCAAGTGGGCAAACTGGTGCTAGAGTTATCAGGGGACATCGACCAACTAGAAGCGGCGATCGACTGGATGCGATCGCAAAACATCGGCGTTTCCCTAGCCAGCAGGGAAATACTCATAGACGAAGATATCTGCGTTCACTGTGGCTTGTGTACGGGGGTTTGCCCCACAGAAGCCTTGACCCTTGACCCAGAAAGCTTTAAACTAACGTTTGCTCGATCGCGCTGTATCGTCTGCGAGCAGTGCATCCCTACTTGTCCGGTGCAAGCTATTTCTACTAACCTGTAGCCCAGCAAAAAATCCGATCGGTAAGATGAGAAAAAACTCTTGGGTTTCCCTAACTCTACTTTTTGTTACCTACTTCACTTTTGGCTGGAAATTATCTGCCTTTAAGATTCCCTTGCCGATTGCTTGGCTTTTCTCTGTAGCTGCCGTTTTGCTATTAGCTTTCCTCTTGTCGTTCCCGCTGAGAGACACAAGAACCTTAATTACCCGGTGGTTTAAGACTGATACAGGTGCTTTTATGTCTATCATTTTATCAGCTCTTTTTGCAGTTATAGTTGTTACATGGTTGCACCTTTTTGCTACTGGTTTAGTCTTGTTTTCAGCCGGAGCTTTAGCAAGACTAGACATTCAAATGTCGGGTTTAAAAAAATGGGGTGCTTTTGGGGTATTAGCTGCTGTGTCTATGACAGGCTTGGGGTTGGGCGGAGCGCTAGATCTTTTGTTAAAAAATGGCAGTATCCTGTGGCCGCCATTGTAATTTTTACTAAGAAATAACAAATCACAAATAACCCATAACTGCCATAAAAAAGCAGCTTGATCGAGCTGCTCGTCAGAATGCATGAGGTATTGTTTTTAGAATAGAACAGCTTGAATTCGATCGCTGCTGGGTTACATTTTTTGATACGGGAGACTTAATGAGTGAATGGACGATCGGGAAATCGTCACATGGGAGGATACCATTGGTGCTAAAGTTTCCGACAATCTAATTAGCGTTTAACTGTCCTTGCGCCCTACAGCCCGACTGCGGTGGGGCCATTTTATTTTTGCGGAGAAGTTAGCAGCGGATTATAACACATCAAACCGGTCTGCCATTAGTTTTTGTACAAAATCTCCCGCCCGCTCCTCATACTCAACAAACTTAGGCACCGCGTCGGGTGAAATCCGGTTAAGAAGGCATATATTGGGCATTCAAACGGACTGATTGAACGAGAAACTGATTTGCGCGGCTTAATTCACATCGAAGGCGGGGCCCGATCGCTTTTTGGATTCGATCGCTTTTTCGATTTCCTCGATCGCCCTAGCGGCCACAACTTCCGGCGTTTCGCTAATATTTGCACAGACTCGGACATCTGCTTGAGCATAGAAACGCTCTCGCTCCTTCAAGAGGGTTTCCAGCTTGGATTTGAGCTCACCATCCCGCAGTAGGGGTCGAGTGGTGTCTTCCCGCAGGCGATCGCACAGTTGGTCTACAGGCACATCCAGCCAAACCACTATACCGTGGTGCAGGTAACTCCAATTAGTCAATCGCAAAATAATGCCACCACCCGTAGCAACAATCAAATTTGTATAAGCAGACAATTGGCCAAGCACTTGAGTTTCTAATTCCCGAAATGCCTCCTCTCCTTGCTCCGCAAAAATATCTGCGATCGACTGATTAGCAACTTGAGCAATGACTGCATCAGTATCAAAAAAATGATACTTTAATTTCTTTGCCAAAATGCGCCCCACCGTTGTTTTCCCCGCGCCCATCATCCCGACGAGATAGAGGTTCACTCCTCTCAATAAATCCACAGTCAAATCCTCCGATATTTTGCTATTTTTTAAGGTTAATCGGCCCGCCACTGGGGCGATCGTCCTCAAACTCATCATCATCATCCTCATCCAATCCCCAATCATCCTCATCTTCACTATTATTTTTAGCCACTTCTGGGCCACCTGTCTCAGGAATCGCCGCCCCTTGGGGGGGAACAATCACCCGATATTCCGCATCGTAGACAGACTCAGTTTGTCCCACCCCAGATTTGCTCGGATCGCGATAGCCATAAGAGTAGACTGAGCCTGTCCAGGACTTGCTTTTCGGCTCCTGTTTGACTTCATAATCCCTCGGATTTGCCTCTACAACGTCATTTACGGCCGATTGATCGACAATTTCGCGATTTTCACCCCAATCGTCTTCACCGTCTTGAGAGCCAATTTTAGAGCCACCTGAGACCCAATCGTCATCATCATCGGTGGGAATAGAAGCCGCAGCTTGAGCATAAGTCTTGGCGTTACCAGCGTTCGGGGGCGGAACATCCTGTAGGAAAGTCCGAGCATTATAACCAGTGGGCGTACCGTAATCAGTTCGGTATCCAGAAGCAGGCTGAGTTTCCCTATTTTCCCTAGGGCGATCGGGGTCAATTTCCGGTTTTCTGGGAGGGGGAGACGCTGCGTAAGGTGTCCTCTTATCCGCCGCGAAAGTGCGGCTGCCACTGTCGCGGCTGGTGCGGTTTTGCGGTTGAGAAAGGTAATTTGAGAAAGCCAGCAAGCCAGAAATCAACAAAGAAGTCACAACTCCCGCCCCCATGCTGAATAAGATCCAGATAGATAGTGGCAAAGCGGGCGATCGCATTCCCAAAAACACCAGCGACAAAGACGGCTCCACATTTTGCAGGGCAAAAATAGTCAGCCCCACCACAATTACTAGCAAAAATACAGCACGCATATTAATAATATTGGTTATTTGTTGTTGGTTATTGGTTATTTGTTCTGGTGCCCTGAGCGAAGTCGAAGGGTTATTTGTTCTGGGTTATTAGTTATTGGTGATTGGGAATTGGAACCAACAAATAACAACTAACAAATAACAACTAACAAATAACAACTAACTCCCTTAATCTTCCTTCCAGCGTTTGAGAGGAACACAATCAATACCCAACTGATCTAAAGTACGAGCCACCACAAAGTCTACCAAATCTTCAATAGTTTGCGGATTGTGATACCAAGCAGGAATCGCTGGCACTATTCTAGCTCCAGCTTCCGCCAACGTAGTCAAATTCCGCAGGTGAATCAAACTAAAAGGCGTTTCCCTAGGTACGATTACCAATTTTCGCCCTTCCTTGAGTTGAACATCGGCGGCTCTTTCGAGCAAATCCGAACTCAAGCCAGCCGCCAACTTGCCCAGTGTACTCATGCTACAGGGAATAATGATCATCCCTTGAGTACGAAACGAGCCACTAGCAATATTAGCACCAACATCTTGCCAGGGATGGCACCGGAGTTTACCCATTGTGGGGACTCCCGCTTGTGCCCGCCAGAATTCCTCTTGAAGCGTCGTTTCTGCGGGCATTCGGGTGTTCTGTTCGCTTTGCCAAACCATGTAAGTAGACTTGGAAGCCACGAGTTCGATCGCGCGATCGGCTTCCAAGAGATATTTGAGAGTTCGCACCGCGTAAATCAGTCCCGATGCACCGGTAACTCCTAC
>Ga0316607_1000490_pt1 | contig 14101 bp, 13 predicted proteins | sample MIS2016062E_MG_FD_207674 | JGI IMG/M metagenome (GOLD analysis project Ga0316607, IMG submission 207674) | Microbial mat bacterial communities from Middle Island sinkhole, Lake Huron, Michigan, United States - MIS.2016.062E | ecosystem: Environmental > Aquatic > Freshwater > Lake > Sediment...
GAGGTAACAGGATCGACAGAAATCCCTACAATCACATCTCCAGCCCGGAATACAACTCGATTGATTTCGGCTTCTGCAAATACTTTGATGCGCTTTTCTTCCCGCAGGTAATTAGCGCCGGCGACTATTCGGACTACATAATCTTGACCATCTTTAATCTGATTAATTAGTTGCTCAATTTCAGCATTAGTAATTTGAACTACCTGCTCTTTAACCTTTGTATTTCCAGGCTGCATCAGTTCAACAGTGGTTTTATTTGCTTCTTGCAATAGTCGATCGATGGCGCGACTTGCTAAGGCTGGATCGACGATGCTAACCACCCCAGCCGCTAAAATTTGACCGCGCCTAATGGCAACAGTACCCTCACGAATTGCCTGAAAATCTCGTTCCAAAACTTGCACTTGCTGTTGCAATAAAGCTTGTTGTTGTTCGAGTTTAGTTTGTTGCTCTGCTAAGGTTTGCAAAAGTGCTTCTCTCTCAGCAATCACTTTGTCTCGATCGACTATAGCTCGATCGCGATCGGCAAGATTTTGCACCCGCTGAGCAATTTCTTTGTCCCGCTGAGCAATTAATTCGTTGCGCGAAACAATTTCCTTGTCCCGCTTAGTAATTTCTCCCTCTCGCTTAGCAATTTCTGCGTCTCGCTTAGTAATTTCTCCCTCTCGCTTAGCAATTTCTGCGTCTCGCTTAGTAATTTCTCCCTCTCGCTTAGCAATTTCTGCGTCTCGCTGAGTAATTTCTCCGTCGCGCTGAGCAATTTCTGCATCTCGCTGAGCAATTTGAGTTTTTACCTGCTCTCGTTGCTCGATTAACTGTTGGCGCTCCCCTTGTAATTGGGAGATTTCCGAGCTCAGACTCGTTTTTTGAGCAGAAACGATGTTCAATTGACTCTCAGTGCGATCGAGCTGAGATTTTGTAGTCGCCCGCGCCGTTTCCACCATCTTCAATTGTGATTCCATGCGAGATTTAGCCGCTTCCACACTGAGTAATTGTTCCTCAGTCTGGGATTTAGCCGCTTCCATCTTACTTAATTGCTTTTCAGTTTTAGACTTAGCGGCTTCCACGCTATTAAGTTGGATTCGCAGCGAGTTTAATTTTGCTTGCGTCTTAGCTTGTTCAGCATTAGCTGCCTGCAACGAACGATTAATCTCCTCTAAATTGGCTCTAGCTTGCGCTTGAGCAGCCCTAGCTTGACCTAATTCAGTTTCAACTCGATTTCTCTCTTGCGTGGCTTGATTGAGTTCTCTGCGGGCGTTATTGAGTCTTTTTTGAATCTCATCTATTCTAAAAACCCCCGTTCGTAGCGGCTTGCTAGTAGCAAACAGGATGCCAAGAGTTGTGGCTGACAGAATGCTGCCAGCCATCACTGTCACCACAACAGCAGTATCGCGGGGGCGAAGTTTGAACAAGCTTAATCTTGCCTTGCCGACTTTTGTCCCAAGGCGATCGCTAACAGTAGCGATCACACCCCCTAAAACTAAAATTACAAATACTAGGATGTATCCAGCAGTCATTCCGATTATGGATTATGGATTTGGGATTTTGGATTGAATCTAAAATCCCAAATCCAAAATCCTATAGCGCGTCGCGCGATCACCCCGGTCTTTCCCGCAGGGTATGAAACGCAGTTGCAGCCTGATAGCTGCCAGTATTCTGTGTTAAACTTGAATTATGCCGAACAAGTGTATCAACTACGTGTTGAACCATTCCTAGAACGGTGAAACTCCAGCCAGTAAGACACCCTCAGCGAAAACGCCTGAGAAAGACGCTTGGAACAGGCAAGCAACGCAGGGTGGTGAGCGTACCGAACTGGCTTAGTGTTGAGGCATTGCGAACGAAAGCATAAACCAAAAGTAAGCGTAATTGCAACACCGAAAGGTAGTTGTTTTGAACGTCTAGAGGTGTCAAGACAGCGCCTTTAAGAACAATCACAAGGCTGTTTCTTAAGAATCTCCGTACCTTTAGGGCCCAGAGTGTCAAACTCTCTCGGCGTCAAGTGAATTGCTGACCTAAATCCACCGGGTGATGGACTGTGATCTTTTTCTTGTAGATCGAGATCATTTTTTCTTGTCTGAGATCCCCCAGCAAACGAGTCACCGTTACCCGCGTTGAGCCGATCGCCTCTGCGATCGCCTGATGGGACAGCTTCAAATCAATCGTAACCCCCTCAGTACCAGGGATACCAAAATCCCGGCACAGAATCAGCAAAAAGCTGACCAGTCTCGATCCCATATCTCGATGAGCCAGCGTCTCGATCATCATCTCAGTTTGCAAAATCCGAGATGAAAGTCCCCGCAGCATGACTATTGACAGTTCAGGGTCTTCTTTAAGGGCTTTCTCGACTTGTTCGATCGGCAATGAGAGCAATTCCACCGGCGTAAAGGCTACCGCGTGGTAAAACCTGTCTGAGCGGTGTCCCGTAATCAGAGACAGCACCCCAAATACGCTGTTTTCGCGCAGGAGGGCGACTGTAATTTCTTCTCCTGCTTCATATAGCCTGGAGAGTCTTACAGCACCTTTAATGAGAACGTAGACGCGCTCAGCCGGGTCTCCAGGGAAAAAAATTGTCTTGCCCCGTTCAAAGCTTTCCACAATGGGTGGAAAAGCCCCGCCGCTGATTTGGCGGAACACGGCTGCTAGCGGTCTATCATAGGTCACGACTTGATCCTTTGTACTAATCAATGCTCTGTAAGTTGAAAATTAACATTATTTATTGAGTAAATATACTTCCCAACCTCCTGTATCCGGGATTCAGTTACTTCCATGCAATGTTAAGGTAAGCACACACTGTATGATTAAATCTAGCCCTTCTCTTAACTTTCTCAATTCCGCCCCCATGTAGCTCCACAACAAAATTAATCTCAATTGTGTCTCAATTGTGTCTCAATTGTGTCTCAATTCTGTCTGAATCAGTTAAATCTGAATCAGTTGTGTCTAAACTGGCGGGGTTGTCGGAGCTAGCCAACGAGAACGGTGCAAGTTGCTTTTACATAAACTTACGATGATAGATTTGACCGGAAAAAATGCTCTTGTTACGGGCATTGCCAACAATCGCTCGATCGCCTGGGGCATTGCTCAGCAGCTCCACAAAGCAGGAGCCAATCTCGGCATCACATATTTGAAGGACGAGAAAGGCCGGCACGAGCGCAAAGTCGCTGAACTCGTGGAACCGCTCAATCCCAGTCTGTATTTGCCCTGCAATGTCCAAAATGAGAGCGAAATTGAGTCTACTTTTGAGACGATCGCCCAAAAGTGGGGCAAGTTGGATATTCTGGTTCATTGTTTGGCCTTTGCCGGCAAAGACGAACTATCGGGAGACTTCAGCAACACTTCGCGACAAGGCTTCTCTAACGCTTTGGATATTAGCGCTTATTCGCTGGTGCGGCTTTGTGCGGCTGCTAAACCGCTGATGACGGAAGGTGGCAGTGTTGTCACCTTGACTTATTTGGGCGGTGTCCGAGTTGTTCCTAATTATAACGTGATGGGAATTGCTAAAGCAGCTTTGGAAATGAATGTTCGCTATCTGGCGGCGGAACTCGGCCCGTTAAATATTCGGGTAAATGCGATTTCTTCAGGCCCAATTCGGACTTTGGCTTCGTCAGCAATTGGCGGAATTCTGGACCTGATTCACCACATTGAGAAAGTCGCCCCCCTGCGGCGCACGGTGACTCAACAGGAAGTAGGAAATGCTGCGGCTTTTCTGTGCAGCAATCTGGCTAGCGGGATTACCGGTCAGATTTTGTATGTGGATTCTGGTTACGAAATCATGGGAATGTAACAGCTTGCAAACAGTTGACAGTTGACAGTTGACAGTTGACAGTTGACTGTTCGATTTTCACTGTCTGCTGGAAAACTGCTAATCCCAAATTACTAATTAATTACTAATGAATGACCAATTGCGACTTATGGAGATAATCGATCGCCCTTCTCTTCCTCCTGTAAATTCAGTTAACCAGCCCAGGGCCGCCTCCGTGAAGCGCACAACACTGGAAACCGATGTCAATGTTAGCCTGAATCTCGACGGTTCGGGAACTTGCAAAGCCGCCACGGGAATTCCGTTTTTAGACCATATGTTGGATCAGATTGCTTCTCACGGATTGATCGATTTGGATGTCCAGGCGATCGGGGATTTAGCCATTGACGATCACCACACCAACGAAGATGTGGGAATTACGTTAGGACAAACCCTAGCAAAAGCGATCGGGGATCGATCGGGCATTTCTCGTTTCGGACATTTCATCGCCCCCCTCGATGAAGCTTTAGTTGAGGTAGTGCTAGATTTTTCGGGAAGGCCTCACTTAAGTTACAATTTGCAGATTCCCAATCAGCGAATTGGTAATTACGATACCGAATTAGTCAGAGAGTTTTTTTCGGCGGTGGTGAATCACACTCAGATGACCTTGCATATTCGGCAGTTAGAAGGAATTAATTCCCATCACATTGTGGAAGCGGCATTTAAAGCATTTGCACGGGCTTTGCGGATGGCCATAGAAATCGATCCACGGCGCGCCAGCCGGATTCCGAGTTCTAAAGGAGTTTTGTAGTTTGGGGTTTGTAGTAGCGCTTCTGGGCTACTGCAAACCTGTAAATCAAAATAAGGATATTATTGACACCATTTCCCATCAGCGTTCATCAGCGTTCATCTGCGGTTAACAAAAAGAGCGATCGCCCAAAATCAAACCTTCTTCACCTCCACCAACTCAACATCACTAACAGAACCTTCTTCTTCCCCTTTCTCCTCTTGAGTAACAGCAACTGTTAACTTCAATCCCAAAGCATTCAGCCAATTTGCCAAAGCATAAACAATTCGATTTGAGTAAGGTGCGTCAGATTGGAAAACCTCGATAATCGTTATATAACTTCATCTGACGCACCCTACAATTCGATTTGAGTGACACGCTTGCTTTATTCCTGTCTATCCAAACTTCGTCAAGAATCGGAAAGCATCCAGTACGTGACTCGCGCAAACGTAGGGCGAAGTATTATAAAATCCTTGCCAAGCCGCCGCTTTGTCTTCGTCGTACTTATCGGCTCTTTCCGGGTGTTCTCCTTGCCAATTCAGGCGCACCGCGTGACCGACTAATACATCTAAAACGATGTATTCTTCGATTTGCAAGTTGGGGTTGCGTTGGGCGATCGCAGATAACTCCATCAGCGCCTCAATATTGACTTGTCGGTATTCGGGCGCGACAATTTTATTCAGCAAATGCTCAATTTGCAGCGCGAAATTCTTTTCGCCCGGGGTCATTTCTGATAAAATGTTCTCACTGTCTAACCGATTGCGCCGCTCTAATTTGTCGCCAATTATCAAGCCTTTGCAGTGCCGCAACAGTCCCCAAACATTCGGATAAAAATCCTTGGGTACGCGATTAACTGCGCCTTCCATTTGCCGCTTTCTGCGCCATCCTCCCGCAGGCATTTTTGGTTCTTCAAAAACTGGCGCGACTACCCATTCAATTTCTGTTTCCGATTGTTTGACGCGCAGGGATTCTTGCTGTTTGAGGATTTGGTTCATTTCCTCGTATTCAGTCAAAACTTGACGCAGGCGATTTTTGATTTCAAAGGGACTTAACTGCATTAAATGTTCGTAAGCTTCATTCTGCGTAACTCCCAATTCGCGGGCCAATTCGCTAGTTAACAGCAGAATAAAATAGCTAACTCTCAGCGTCAGCAACCCTTTAAATAACTGCGGTTCGGCTTTAATTAGCAAGCCGAGGTAGATCAGAATTTCTTGGGTGAGAACCCGATCGCGAATGTCTTCTCCGCAGAATTGGCGAATTTTGTCCATCACTTCGGTGTAGGAACCAGGGCGCGAAATCACCGAATCTTCGCTGTAAGCTTTTCCCACAGCAATCTGCTTTTGTCGCACCAAAATATCCGTGACTGCATCCGACAAGCTAATATCAACTTTATCCAGCAAACCGGCGGCGTGGCGGATGACGGCCCACTGGATTTTGGATTGCGAACTTTCTCCAGCTTTAGTATAAACTTCCTTGAGCAAATCCGCCACTTTAACTGTTTCTCCCCAACCTCCAAATCCCGTATCAAAATTTATTCCTTTGAGGCGCACTAGCCTGTGCAGCAACTCAATTTGTTCGTACAAATTTTCGGAACCCCGCAGGCTGTTGAGCAATAATTTAGTATTAGTTTCACACTCCAGTTTAAATTCTTGGGTGTTACCCAAAGACCAAGTTTTCTCAGGGTTATAAGTCAGATATTTCCGCACTTCCACAGCACCTGTTACCGGAGATTCGGTGAATTCAAAATCGTGCAGAAAATCCATTTTCTCTGTCCCAGCAGTCAGCATTAACTGATTGAGATTTCCGAGTTTGATTGGCGTATTATTGCAGTGTCCGTCGCGGAGTTCCTTGATCAATTCTAACAAAGCTTCCCGGCCAGTTTCCAGCATGGTGTGAGTCAGCATCAGCGTGACTGTAGGTCGTCCCAATTGATACCAGTGGCGGTGAATGTGAGCTAGTTCACTTTTGATTTTAGCTACGAGAAAATGGTAATCTAGAGTTAGGTAAAACTCTTGTCTGTCCAAAAAAGATGGCAGAAATACGATCGCCTCTCCGCGAATTTTAAACACTCTTGAAGTTGTTAAACTCCTCAGCCTACGGACGGGCCTGCCGGTTAAACCTAATTGGTCATTGCGTCCAATTTGCGCGTACACAGCCGATAATTCTTTGGCTTGGCGAACTTGAATTGGTTCTACTTGTTTTGGTGTTTGGGCGGCAATTCCGTTAGCCGCTAATTCTGCTTGCAAATCTTCGTCTTCAGCTAACAGTGCAATTTGCACACTTGGTTCTCTGTGCCGCCCGACACAGAGGTGTCGTCCCAGGGGATCGATATCGCCAATTGCGATTAATCCTTCGTTCAGCAATTGACCGAGAAAATACAAACTTTGCGCCCAAACTAGGGGAATATTTTCATTTGGTAATCGCTGTTGGCTGCGGGGATTTAACTTTTCGGCTTCTATATTTTCCGCTGGTACGTAATACAATTCTGGTAGCAGTTGCCAACCATTTCGCTCGACTGCGAGAGCTTCTAAACGCTGCTGGTAATCTTGTACTTGTGACTGATTTCCCTGAAATATGCCGTCTAATAGTAAATAGGTAAAAAACAGCGGCCACTCGCATTCAATGTGATCGAACTGCTTCAATTCTGTGGGTTCGTAGTGCAGGCGATCGACATTTTCTAACACTGTTTGATGCCCGTCCCGCAGAAACCGCTTGCAGCCGTAGTTTCCTTGCAATTTGTCAATAATTTTATTTCTCGTCCGTTCAACTAATTCTTGGTCTTCAACCGCAAAAGCCGGAAAACTAATCACGCTTAATAAAGCGGCATCTACTTCTTTTGAACTAGATTCGCGAGGCAAAAGCGATTCTAAAGTTATGCGAGTTCTGGCAATTTCGTCTGGCAAAACGTGAATTACAGAGGCCTGAGAGCCTCTAACTCCGAACAAATCTAATCCATTGATTGCTTCCAGGGCTGCTTTTGCCATGCCAACCGAACTGGCATTTAATTCTGCATTGCCGCGATTAATTTTATGACCTCTTTCCCAAATTCCGTAATCGGGCGTGCGGTAGGCTCTACCAATATAGTAAACTAAATTTTGCACGAAATTGACTTCATCAATTGTAAAAATTACGTGCAGCCCCGCAGCCGTCATTTGAGCAAGAATTAACAGAAATATAGATGTAGCGTCTAACTGCAAGTGTCCCCACTTGTCATCGCCTACAACAATACTTCCCGTCTGGGTATTGTATTTTGCGTGTAAGGCATCTAAGGGCGATTGAGTATTTTTAAAGCTTTCTACTTTGTTGGCTTGCTGCATCATCGCAAACATCAAGCCGCGCATTAATTTGACTGTGCTTTGTTCGAGTTCAAAAGTGCGGCCCCGATCGCCGTCTATCTTGCGGTAAGCTAAACCCAAACCCCAAACTGCGAGAATGCTGTAAACGTTATCCCGCACCCAAGCATCGGTGTAGTCGCCGTGAGCGTTAACGGCTGTACTCGCCGGCAGCAAACCCGTAATTGGGTTCTGACGCTTGAGAATGACGCTTTTGATTTGCTGGTAGTAATAATCTAACCTGATTTGTCGCTGAGTTGCTGCGATCGCCATTTCGTTTTCCTTTTTTTTCCTGATGCTAGATCGGTTGCGGTGAATAGACTTTTAAATATATCAGAAATTAGATCGTTCTGTGCAACTCTCGCTTTCTAATCTTTGAGCGCCTGATTGTCACATTTCCTGATTTTTTCGGGGGTTGACAGTAATGTTGACTCAATCTGATTCCCCCAAAATCTAGGTAGAGCAGAATTCAGATTTGATTAAAGTATCAATTTCTACAAACACAAGGAGATCGTCGCCATGTCTTGTCGTAACAACAATAATAACAGTGTTCCTTTCGTAAAAATAGTCTATACTACAGTCAAAGTTAATGGTAAAATTGAGTTAGTACCGATGGAATGGTACGCCGACGGCTCTGTGAAAAAGTGTGAATAGCTGATGAGTCGCCCGCCTGGGCGATCGCCTTGGAAAATTGTTGCATAAGTGCGATCGCCCCTACTTGAATTTTTGAATGGGCAGAAAAAGCTTAGCATTGAATGCTAATATTAAGCTGATTTAAAGAACTCGGTGTGTAGGAATCTCAAAGAAGGCAATATGGATCGATCGCGCCCGCAATTTTCAGTGCTGGGATTACCAGTTCACATCTTAGATGATTACGCAGGTTGGCTGATCGAGCGCCTGCATCAAGGCTTGGGAAGTCATGTGGTGACGTTGAATGCTGAAATGGCGATGCAAGCCGAGCAAAATCAGGCTTTAGCAGGTATAATCCGAGAAGCCGAACTCGTGATTCCCGATGGTTCGGGAGTGGTGCTATACTTGCGGCTGCGTGGCAAATCGGCACAGCGGTATCCGGGGATAGAATTAGCAGAATCGCTGTTGCAAGCAGCCGGAAAATTGCCTAATTCTGAACCAATATTTTTCTTTGGAGGTTCCCCCGGAGTTGCGGGCGCAGCGGCGGAAACTTGGCAGCAACGGGTTCAGGGATTGTCGATCGTTTCTGATCACGGCTATCTCTCGCCCGATCAAGAAAAAGAATTGCATCAAAGCCTGAAAGAAATGCAGCCAAAACTTATTTTTGTCGGCTTGGGAGTGCCGCGCCAAGAGTTTTGGATTGCCAAACACCGACACCTTTGTCCTCAGTCTATTTGGGTGGGAGTTGGCGGCAGTTTCGATATTTGGGCTGGTACAAAAACTCGCGCGCCGGCTTGGTTTTGTGACAATCATTTAGAATGGTTGTATCGGCTTTATCAAGAACCTTGGCGCTGGCGCAGGATGTTAGCTTTGCCACAGTTTGCATTGAAAGCTTTGGGGGATTTTCGAGGTTAAATTAGGCGCAAGCACTACGGGAAATTTAGGGGGATCGAGACTCGACTACAAGCGACACAAATCGTGTTATTTCTTCAGTTGATAATTTTGTCAGGTTGTCGCGGAAAGTTCGATCGGTTGTGTCATCAGAAATGCCCCTGTTGAATTTTGATCCAGTCTTACTATATTCTCAAGAACAGGCAAGATGCCTGTTCCACAAAAACTGAATTTTCTTGTGGGGCGGGCATCCTGCCCGTCTTACTATATTCTCAAGAACAGGCAAGATGCCTGTTCCACAAAAACTGAATTTTCTTGTGGGGCGGGCATCCTGCCCGCCTCTGAAAGGCTTATTAACAATAATGGAATAACTCCCATCATATAAATACGCTCGGATTAACGTTGAAAAATTCTCCCAACGCCTTAGCTTGCGCTTTGCTAATTGCCCGTTTGCCATTAACCACCTCAGAAACTACTCCCTTTGAACCAATCACCCCCACCAGATCCGCTTGTTTGAGCTCGCGAACTTCGATGAAATGCAATAGAACATCCCGGGGAGTCACTTCTGGATCTGGGTAATATTTTGATTCGTATTCTTCGATCAACAGCCCCCAGAGACTCAGTAAAGTTTCTTCTTCTACTGTTAATTCTTCCTTAGACATCAGAAAATCGACTTCTGCGAGGGCAAGATCATTATCTTCTTCGTTCAGGATTGGCTTAGGCTGAGATTTAGCCAGCAGTTGACCGTAAGCTGTTTTTTCAATTGTGATGTTCATTTCTCATTCCTTTGCTTGCTTACTTAGACATGGTTCTCAAGTAGAAGGTGGGTGTTTGTTTCTCGGTATCATGATTTTGACGTTTGGAGTAAATGTTTTTAATTGATTGAATACATCAGGGAATCTGTAATTTTCCCCCGATATTTTTAGTGGGAGTTAACCTATTTTATGTTTAACTTCATCTTCATCATTCCACTTGATTTTGTCATATTCGGTATGAGTTAAAAAATTTTTAAAATATATAATTTTGGCGGTATAGTTGATTTTTACGATTAATCTATACTGATTGCCTTTAATATTAAATATGGTATATCCACAGACTTGATCGACCGATTTGGAATATCCCTGTCGAATCTCTTCTAGTGATTCCCAATCGTTGTCTTTGATGGCCTTGCGCCAGACTGTGATCGCAGCCTTGGCATCGTCGGAGTAGGATTCGATCGCACTCTCCAGATTTTTCTTGGAAATTAGTCTCATTCCAGTACCGTTTTTTACACGACACCTCTATGTTCTCACAATGAGAACCTCCTGTCAAGTCTCTACTTGAATTTTTCCTAAAGAGCCTTTTGCCCGATCGCCCCTTTGACATTTCCCAAAATTTGGTTTACACTTAGCCCGTTGCGATCGCCAATGGTAAGATCAGCTCAAGCTAAATATTTTTTTTCACGGCGCCGAGGCGCAAAGTAATTTCATGGTACACTCTGGAACTGTTTGCTGGCTCCGCTCCACCGCCCGGATCATGATCGGGGCGATCGCAGCTTTTACCCTGTTGCAACCGCTTCAAGCCCACGCACAACAACCTTCTGGGTCAGAGAACCGCCCGCAAGTCGAACCAGCCGACGACCCCACAGATCCCAACAATCTCCGCCCTCTCACCCAAGACAACAGCCTGCTGAGCATTCCCGGAGGTCAGCGATTGATGACAGAAGCCAGTAATGCTATCTCCAATCAAAATTACGCTTTAGCAGCTCAAAAACTCCAAGAATCCCGCCAAATTTTCAATCAGTTGTCGAACTTCTACCAACAACTGGGGGGCAGTTTTGCCGGAATTGACACCCGCTTAGCCGACAGCAACCGCACCAAAGCTGTGGAAACAGCCCAAATGCGGGACGAAGCTACCTATCGGCTAGCGTTGGTACACCGGGCGCAAAATAAGCCAGAACTCGCAGTACCACTGCTGATTCAGATTATTCGCTCCCAGCAGCCAACTCGCGAATTAGGCAAAAAAGCTTACCAGCAGTTACTAGAGTTGGGGTTTGTGGATACTCCCTATCCTCGATCGGGTACCAGCACTCAGCCGCGATCGTCTAACAAATAGTTCTAGTAAAATCTAAATTGCAGTCGTTTATCAAAAAAACCAATGGTTACACCATCTCAAGTAGCAGAAATGATTCAGACTGGATTACCCGACGCTAAAGTAAAAGTTGACGATTTGACCGGCGGCGGCGACCACTACCAAGCAAGGGTAGTTTCGTCTGCGTTTGAAGGTAAAAGCCGAGTACAGCAACACCAACTGGTTTACGGTACTCTCAAACAAGCAATGGCTACAGAAGCCATCCACGCTTTGGCTTTGCAAACTTTCACTCCCGTAGAATGGGAAGCGCAAAGTCAAGTTGCTTAACTGTTGAGGGTTAAAAATATCACAAGTTGGTATTTTTGTCAATAGTTTCTGAACAGACAACTGTCACCGTTGAAAATTTTTCAAACAATATTAGGAGCAACCATGAGTACAGCAGCACATCAGAAAATTGACGAATTGGTTAAGCAAAACAAAATCATGGTATTCATGAAGGGCAATAAATTAATGCCCCAATGTGGTTTCTCTAACAACGTAGTGCAAATTCTCAACACTTTGGGAGTACCCTATGAAACTTGTGATGTTTTGGCAGACCAAGAAATTCGTCAGGGAGTAAAAGAGTATTCCAACTGGCCGACAATTCCCCAAGTTTATATTAACGGCGAATTTCTTGGCGGCTCGGATATTCTGATCGAGCTGTATCAAAAAGGCGAATTGCAACAAGCCGTAGAAGTGGCTTTAGCTTCTTAAATTAGACAGAACAAACAGATCCCCGACTTCTTAAAGAAGTCGGGGATCTAACAGCCATCGCGTTTTAAGTTGAATTAGGTTGATTTACTTAATAGCTTTTGGTATCAGAAAAGGCAATGACCAATTCCCAATTCCCAATGACCAATTACCAAGGACCAAATAATCAAGGGTTTATTAAACCGAATTTGCTATTTAGTAGTAGTCTGCTTCAGTTTGTGTCTGAGGCATTTCAAAATTCGAGGGGTCGTGAATGTAACGCGCTGCTTCTTCCTCTAATCTATGAATCAAGTATGGTTCTAGACCGTTTGAATGTCGCAAGGCTGCTAGATAGCCGTCTAAGTAAAGCCGCAGGTCATCGAATCGATAACCTCTGTTCCACATCTCGACGAGGGCGTCGGTGAGTTTTTGGTAATGCCGGATTGTCTGAGTGTCTTGAAGCATGGTGAGGTTGAAATCCTTTGTGGTGTGTATAATGACGGCGGGATTTTAGAAACGGCTTTGATTTTTACGCTCGTTGCTTAGGTCTAGGCTATTTCTAAATAAAAGTTTTTACCCAGCTCAACAGGCTACCCTCCATAAAAAATTTCACGCGCTGATGAAGCACGACTCGACTTTTTTGCACCCACCTAGACTATTCGTCCTGTGTTTAATTGAGTCGGGATTTTCCTGAACTTTGCGGTTAAACTGTGTGAGTCTTCCGGCTACCGAGGGAACGGTTGGAGGAATTATAATTGCAGTCGGTAAATTTGTCAACTTCCTCAGATTTGGGGCTGGGTCTTCGGATCGGGGGCTGGCGGTTGGGGCCAGGGGTCGATCGGCTGTACACTGTATTATGTTCATTCTAAGATCAGCGCCAGAATGCTTTAATCTTTCTGGGGGCTGATCATCGAAATTTGACAACAAGTTCTTGAAAATTCAGCCGCGGGCCTGGGCCACTTTCAAGGGAGCCCTGGCTTGGGTAGCTATGGTTACAAAACCTTGACAAAAGTTCTGTTAATCTGGTAGCCATTAGTGATAAGGGAAGCTCGCCGCTGTGGGATCTGCTAGTATTTCAATTGTTGAAGGGAATCCGCACCTGCGATCGCTCTTGGGTTGGCATCTACAGCAGGTCGGTCATTGGGTACACCAGTCAGCGGATATTGGTCACGCTAGGGAAATATTTTACACTCGCCAGCCTTCCCTAGTGATTCTGGATGCTGAATTGCCAGATGGGGATGGTTTGGAATTTTGTCGATGGCTACAACAACAGCAGCAGTCGCTGATTTTGATGCTGTCGGCGCGGGATACCGAAGCGGATATTGTTGAAGGTTTGAAGTCGGGGGCTGACGATTACCTGACTAAACCGTTTGGGATGCAAGAATTTATGGCGCGGGTGGAGGCTCTGATGCGCCGCAACCGCACGATGATACCGTCGGCGACGCTGGAGTGCGGGTTGCTAAAAATTGATTTGGTGCAGCGCCGAGTCCGGTTGCACGAGGCAAACATCGAGCTCACTCCCCAGGAATTCAGCCTGTTGTACGTGCTGGCTCAAGCTGGAGGAGTGCCCCTTTCGCGATCGGATTTACTGCGGAGAGCTTGGCCCGATGCTATTGACAACCCGCGCACCATTGACACTCACGTACTGTCTCTGCGGAAAAAAATTGAAATCGATCCGCGACAGCCGAGTCTGATTCAAACTGTTCGGAATGTTGGCTATCGGCTGAATCTGGAATTGTTGAATGGGAATGAATGGCATTCAGCGGTGCCGGGAGTTATGAGATCTTAAATATATTGAGTAAGGTGCGCAATGCGCACCCTACAAATTCTGTTTATGTTGGGAATTGATTGGCGATCGCATCGGTTTTTGCCGCCTCTGGCGGTGCGCAATGCGCACCCTACAAATTCTGTTTATGTTGGGAATTGATT
>Ga0316607_1000493_pt1 | contig 14044 bp, 15 predicted proteins | sample MIS2016062E_MG_FD_207674 | JGI IMG/M metagenome (GOLD analysis project Ga0316607, IMG submission 207674) | Microbial mat bacterial communities from Middle Island sinkhole, Lake Huron, Michigan, United States - MIS.2016.062E | ecosystem: Environmental > Aquatic > Freshwater > Lake > Sediment...
CGATCTGGATCGCAGTCGCCAGCACATCACCCTTGAGGATCTGGTAGGTTCCTATGGGGATCTCGCTCACTGCCACATTCCACCGGAGCGTCACGATTTCGCCCAAGGTGGTGGCACTGAAGCCCGTTGGAGCGTCAGGTTGGTCGATGGTCATCGTAACAGTCTGTGTCAACTCCGTGCCACCATAGGGGGCCTTCACGGACACGGTGTAGGTCTTACCTTCCTGCACCCCACCGATGGTTACATCTCTGCGGTCTGTGGTCCCCTGCGCCACGGACCGACCCGTGTCGTCCACCACTGAGTAGGTCCAGTAGGTGGTGTATCCCCTCCATGTGGCGTAGATCTTGCCAATGTAGGTGCCATCGGCCTGAGCCTCATACACATCGTCCAAGACCAGTGCAGTCAGGTCAGGGAGGTTGGATTCCTGTTCGTAGACGGGGATGGTCACACTGTCCGAGTAGACCTCGGAACGGTATTCCATGGCGGTGATGGTGGCCTTGAGTTCGCCACTCCGTGAGATCGCCACCACCCTGAAGTCCTTCACTTCCTTGTTCGTCTCCCCGAAGCTGTACACCCAGTCCTTGGCAGGAGTGGTTGCCCAGTTCGATGAAAGTGTGATCGTTGCGGTGGTACTCGTTCCAGGGTTGACCACCCCACGGGTCTGAAGCACATTGTCAGCAGGGTTCTTGGCGATGACCACATAGGTCTTACCAAGCTCAAAACTGACTTCCCTGGACAGCACAGCACCCCCTGCCGTAGCCGAAACGATGCGACCACCTTCACCGTACCGGGGCACATCGTGGGCGAACCCGATGATGTCCCCCACCTCGCACACAATCGAGTCAATGTCCGTGTCGAAGGTGACCACCCTGCGGAGGTACTTGTTGCAGTTGAGCAGGAACTTGCCGTGTCTGGAGGCCTGGTCACGGTTGGTGCACCCGTAGAGCACAATGGAGGACTTGCGCTCCACATCAAGGTCAGTGGCGTTGGTGTCCAGAACTGTGACCACCTTGCGCTCGTAGTCCAGTGCCTCATCGAAGTAGGTCACCTCCACGATGTTGGCACGGGAATCCTTGTCGAGGTAGACCATGTTGTAGGAATCGGTAATGATGTTTCCCGGGGTGTAGAGGTGAACCCGTGTGCCAGTGTCGTCCCACATCGCACCGAAGGTGGTCCCCCGTTGCACGATAGATCCACGCCCCACCTCAGACACCATGTTAAGCCCATCGTAGAGTGATTGGGTCTGGTCGAGGTAGATGTTGCACACAAGACCCTTGGTGGTGCAGAAGTCTGCCCAGTCGATGAAGTTTTGGATCTCGATGCGACTGAGGGGAACACCCATGCCGGAGAGTGGGTTTACCAGCATGTCGTAGCAGATCCACGCAGGGTTGTTGGCTGGCCGGCTGGTGGGTGTTCCAGTTCCCCACACAGACGGGTACTGGTAGACGGTGGAGCGAGTGGCGAGGCAGTTTATGGACGGGGTGGCCCCGTATATCTGCTCCGATGCCACAGCAGTGATACCAAGCAGTGCGGTGCCGGGGTAGGTGAAGTCGTCTGTGGTCACCTCGTGAATGTACTCTAGGTACATGGTGGACATGTAGAGCACTTCCGAGGTGGAGGCAGGTGCAGGGGTTGCCAGAGTGACCATGACATCGTAGGTTTGACCAGTGATGTAAGACCCTAGCGGTTGGTAGAACCTGAACGGTCCAGCACTGTCATTGGTGATGGTTGTGCCGAACGCAGTCCATGAGTTGAGTCCAGTGATGGAGTACTCTATCTGCACCGACACGGTTGCAGGGTAGTAGACCCCATTGGCGTAGGCGAATAACCCTTGCGGAAACACCAGACCCACACCGAGCGACTCCACCGAGTTGCCATCCGTGGTCACAGTGACGGGTGCTCCGTCTGCCACCACCAAGCCCACCACCTTCTCGAAAATCGTGTCTTGGAACCCTGGGACCACGGTTTGGGTGGGTGTGCCGAGTCTGGTGGACACCGTTGCTCCAGCGATCCCCGACACCAAGATATCATTGGCTCTCACATCTGTGATGCTGGTGATCTCACCATCGCTGACCACCATTAGCAGGTTCAGTTGTTCCGAAGTGCCGTCCGTGGTGCGGTATCGACTGATGATCTGAGGTGTGATCCTCATGGTGCCGTAGAGAACCGGGAGTGCCAGACCCTCATCAATCTGGTTCTGTGCTGCATCCCACCCATAGGTGTTGGACTGATCCAGCGAGAACGCACCGAGTTCTGGCTTTGGTGGGGGCATGATCGCATTGAGAAGGAGTGAACCCCCGACCATGACAGCACCACCAAGCATTGCAGCAGCGAAGGTTCCACCAGCAAAGGTCGCAGCACCAGCACCCATATAAGCAGCCATAAATGGTGCAGCCCCACCAGCAGTAATAAACACCGCAGCAGCAGCCACCATGACTAACGCCACGGTTCTAAGGATGTTCTTTTGCCCACCACTACCACCTGCCACCACGGCACAGACTGAGCACTCTTGACCTTCACGGAGCACCGTGGTGCGGTCTGTGACCTCTACACCATCGACGAACACCCTCCAGGGCATTCCGACAGGCATGTGGGTGTCAATGACCTCCCCCACGGTGGTGTTGGGGCAAACTGCGTGGGTAATACGACCACGGTGGGGAACAAACGGGTTCTTGACGATGGTTAATCCTGCCATCTGACTACCCCTTTGAACCTCAGTTTCCAGAACGGATTATCCAGTTTACTGATGGACACATCATGTCCACTGAGGACATGGATAAACTTCCCACAGGTCATGTACATCCCCACATGGGTGATGAAGTCTTGGTTCAGGTAGCCCATTGAGAACAGGCACACGTCACCGAACTCAGGGGTGTCCACTGTGATCCACACTTGACGGTCACGGGTGATTGCATCGTTGATCCCCTGTGCGTCAAACGCACTGATGGTGTAGTCTGGGAGGTCAATGGCGAACTCATGTTTGTAGATGTAACGGATCAGACCCCAACAGTCGAACTCATCTGGACCACGACCACCATCCTTGAAGACCTTGCCGATAAGATTCGTGATCATTTCGTGTACAGGGTGGGTGCTGGAACACCTGTGAGTCTGATACCCCTAGAACCGATTCCAGGGAACCCACCGAAGTTGACCGAGTTGGACAGTGCCCTGCACCTCTCCAACGACCTGTCACACTGCGTTTCGACCCCTGCGTACTTGCACCATGCGTCCTTGAACTTGAAACGGCACATGTTCTTGAAGCACATGTTCTTGGGGAACCTTCGTGTGAAGGTGTTGGAAGCCGACAGGTTGAAAGTGACCCACTCATGGTTGCAGGATGTGGAGGTCACGGTGTAGTTTAGCTCAATGAGTGGGGTTGTTTCGCTCAGGTTGCCAGCGTGGACCACATAGAGCGATACTGAAGCCGATATTCCACCATCTGAAGCATCAATGTAGCCCTGGATCGCCCTGGCCACATTGGACACCTTCACCACGATCCTGGGAAGCTCCGACTTGCGCCAGTCACCTATCGTGTCCACCTCGAAGGGGAATGCCACCCACATTTTGCTGTCCCAAGTGATATTCACCTCGTTGTTGACCAGCAGGATTGGATCAGTCAGTCCTGGGACGGTGATCTCCAGCAGGATGAGGCATGGATCGTCATCACTGAGTGAGTTGATTACACTGATGAGTGCCGATGGGAGCGTGACGCTCAAGAAACCTGCTCCAGGAGAACGGATACAGTTCGCAGATCACGCTTCATCACCCGGGGTTTTATGGAGTTCATCCCGTACCGTGCGGTGTAGGTGACAGCACTGATGGGGTGCGTCCAACTGAAAGTTCCACCTTGGTTGGCCAGGAAGTGCGTTTCTAGATAACCGTACTCGACCGGGGGGAGCAGGCTGAAGGTGAGATCCCACCTGCGCTTCGCCACGGTTGCCTTCGGGCGAGACTGGACATGGCCCGACTCGAAGTCGTTCTTGATCTGGGGGAAGTAGATCTCTTCCTCAAAACCCACATCGGGTTGTCGTAGTCCTGATGGCCAAGCACTCATGCCAACATTGCCCTCATAGCGTCACGGGAACCATTTTCATTGCGAGACAGGCCCTCGATCACAAGGTTCAGGGCCATACCTGAGGCAGACTGTGAAGCTGTGGCAGACTTGGCTCGGACGGGTTGTCCTGACTCGTTGATGATGTTGACCTGCATGGGGGAGGCCGAAGCCTTAAATGATCCGTTCTGTTGCAGTGGTCCGATCTGACCACCACCTGTCATGGGTGTGTTTCCGACTTTCACAGGTTGAGCCATAGATCCACCAAACTGCCCCACGATCCCACTCACAATGCCCATGGCGATCTGTTGGTTCACGATCTGAGCGATTGACTTGGCGATAGACTTGAAGAACTCGTTGAAATAATCTGTGGCCTTGCGAAGGTTGCCCTCCAGCACATCAAAGAAGAAACTGTCAAAGGCATCCCCCATGGACCTCGCAGTGATCTCAGCAAACGCCACACCCTTCTTCTCCCACGAACCGTAGGCTTCATCAAATTTCTTGGTCATCTCATCCAGACCCCTTCTCATTCCCACCATGAAACTGTCTGGTTTGTAGGTTTCACTCATGTCGATAAGGTTCGGTAAATCCTTAGCCCTGTCACGGGCATCCCGTGGTGGTTCAACGAAGGCAAACGGGTCGATTAGGTCGTCGTACGGAAGACCCCTCGTTGAATCTACTCCACCAACCTGTTGCGATGGTTTTTCTGGTGGTTTCGTTATTCTTGCTGCCCAAAAGTCTGCTATCTCTATCAATGCCATTCCTTCCTTCTGAGTAGCTTCCACATCTGCCTTAAATTCAGCAACTGTCTTTCTGAAATCAATAACTGCTGTCTTATTTTGAGCTTCTAACATTACTACTCTTTCGTCTATTTGTTGTTTCAGCAAATTATTTTGTGCCTGTAATTCATGTTTTTTCTTTGAATATATTTCTGCACCTTCACCAAATCCTGCCATGTTTGCCCAAGAAGCCCCTTCTTGCAATTTCAACTGTTGTTTAGCAATATCCTCTCTCTTTTCTCTCAGGCTTTCAAGTTTCAAGTCTCCTGATGTAGCATCAAAAATACCAACCCTGGTTCCTATGTCTGTGATTTCTAAAAATTTACTGATCGCTACTTGTAGACCAGAAACAGTTACTGTAATTGCAGTTCTCATGTTTGCTACAAATCTAGCTGATAGTTGTAAAATAGTTTGCAGTGTGGTTTGAATACCACCATCTGTGAATTTTCCAACCACATCCTGCATCACCTGTTTTCCGATTTCAAACATTCCTTTAGAAAATACAGAAAGTTGTGTAGTCCACTTCTTTAAACCCTCTGTGATCTTATCAATACCTGCTTTTATATCGTCAAATATCCCAGTGCTACCAATCGTGGTCATCAGATTGAACCAAGATGTTTTCAGACGGTTCATGGTAGCTTCCCATGTTCCAGCCATCTGTTCAATCATACCGTCAGTTTCTTTCATCAACCCTCTGAACATTGCACTGGCCATAGCTTTAGAGTCAATCTGTCTATCCTCCATTTGTTGTAGCAACTTTTCTTGGCTCATCCCCATTTCTTTGGCGACCATTGCTGTCAACATCGGGATCTGTTCAACCAACTGATTCAACTCCTGCTTCTGAGCGTTGGTGAGCGCAGTCATTTGTCGTGTGGCACGGGTGATACTCGTCAGGTTGTCAGCAGTCAGGTTGAATTTGGCCATTGCACCAACCATACCCTTGAGTGCTCCAGTCGTGGGGTTTATCCCAGCACTTACCAGTTGGTTAAAGGTCTTGACCAAGGTTTCCAAGTCGGCAATCGGATTCTTCAACTGAAAATCCTTGATCCAAAGCATCGCCTCTTTACCCTTTGATGCACTCCCCATCATGGCGTTAAGTTGGATCGTCATCTTTTCGAGCGAAGCATTTGCCTCGATGAACGATTCAGCCAACCGGAACCCACCTAACCCCGTGGCGAAGCTCATCATCAAACCACTGGTCGATGTGAGCGCACGAACCACACCTGTGATCGAACTCTTAAACCGACCCATTGCGTGGATCGGTGCGGTCATCCCCTTGGTGAGATGATCCTTGAAGCCGAGGGTTACGTTTGTTGCTGCTGACATTTATGCAAGCTCCAAGATTCCAACATTTGAAACCACATCAGTAGTTCTTCGTCGAGTGTTGCACCCAGGGCACGAACAACCACATCCACGGCAGTGAAATCCAAACCCGTGGGGCCTGCCATGCTGGTGCGCCACTGGCTGGAGGCCGAACACCATATGTCCCACCACTCCGGGACTGTGGTCGGTGGGGTGATGTCCTCGGGCAGAGGGGAATCTGGATACAGTACCAACCAGTCCCGGTGAGCCTTGGGGGCATCCGATTGGTACCATTCCCATACCCGTTTTACTTTTCCACGACTTGTGCCGATGGGAAAGTTTTGGTCATGCACTCCATGAACAGTTTCTGGAGATCACCGTAGGGCATACTGTCCAGTTCCACAGTGTGGTTCGGGTACAACATGTCCAGGGTGGCGTTCATGGTTTCATCAAAGCCAGAAGCATCGTCCTTACCCTGTTTGAGCAGGTCGATACCCTTGGTTTTTAGTGCCCGTTTGATAGGCCGTGTGATAAATTTAGGCTCAAGCATAGGAGGCAACGTCATTGGTGAGAGTCATACGGATAGGATACCCGTTGGTTCCAGCGGAATGGTACGCACGGAACGAAACAGGTTGGTAAATTGTACCCTTCCCAGATTTTTGCAACTTCTCCCGTGGGAACAGGGTTTCTTGCATGTCAAAGCTCAAGGTGTGGGTTTCACCGTCCACGGTCCTGGTGCACAGGATTTCGATGTCGGTCACAGTGTTGGCCAATGCTCGGTCGTAGAGGTCCGAGTTTTGGAACAGGGCGTTAAACGAACCTGTCACTTCGTAGCCGATCAAGGGCAGGCTGTTGCGGAACCCATTACCAGAAACCGTATAGATATCACCGTCGAGCATAGGTGTGATCGTCAGTGCCATCGATGTGGCAATGTTATAGGTGGTTCCGTCGATCTTGATTGAAATGGACTTGGCGAATAACTTGCGGAGCACATGGGGTGTGGTCGGTGCGGAGTCCATGGAAGTGGCACCCATGACCTCAGTTTTGCCCATGACCGACAGGTTCATGTTGATCTCTTGGTTCAGGTCGAAGTTGATGGAGCAACCACCGACTTTGCACCCTGTGAACTTCTTGTACTCAGCCACATCTGGGTATCCCTCTTCCCAGGAGAAGGAGGGTATTTCACGGGTGGCGTTGCTGGCAGGGTCAAATGTGTGGGTGTAGGTGCCATCACCGTTGTTGACTGTGGCAGGGGCGACAGACAAAGCCTTGAGCCAGTAGCCAGAATAGCGGATGTCCAAGGGCACGACGATCTCGCCCGACACATCCACATGGCCGAAGGATGGCTCAGTTTCGTGTGGTGAACCAGAGTTGATCACCGTCGATGCGATCATGTTCTCCGTGGAACCGATGTCACTTGAAACGAACGGCATCACCTTCGTATCGCCAGCCACGATAGTCGGAGTCGTCCCGTAGGTCGACTCGAAAATCATCAAGTTCTTTTGAAAAAAGCCACGCCCATCTGCCATTGTGCTACTCCTTAGAAGTCTACGGTTGAAATACCCAAGGTGTTGGGCATAGTGAAAACTGCCTCCAAAACGCAGGAGGTAAGCGGATGTTCCTCGAAAACCCAACGGGAATCGAGTGACGCAAGTGTGATGTTCTTGTCGCCCACGGCAGTGTTCAACTCCCTGGCGAAGTCGTCTACAAGTGCTGTCAGTTTGTTGATGACCACCATGGTGGTCTCATCTGTGAAATCCCTCTCCATGGCTGTACCATCGGCACAGAACGCAATCGTGTAGGACCAGGTGTAGGTATCAGAGAACTGCGACAGGGACTCACCGTTGGGCATGATGACCACGAACGGGGTGTCAGACTGTGAACCGACTGCTCCCCCGGGGTGGCCCACATAAACAGTGATGGGTTGACCGAACTGCGTGATGGCAGTGCCCTCGATCAACGCCAAGGTTTCCTTGATGAAGGTGATGAATCTGGTGGTGCTGAAGGAAGGTCTCATGCTGTCTTCCTCCTAAACCACTCGTTGTATTTCAGGATGAATCGGTCACTGAAGACCTTGACCAACCTTACACGGTTCGCACGGAACCAGTTGGGGATGAACGGGTCGGGCTTGGTGATGATCATGCTCTTACGCAACGGTAGACCGATAGCGAAGAAGTAGCCACGCATGGCCTTCGTCACTGGTTGTCTCTTCCCGTCTTGGTACTCCCTGGCCCACTTGACGGAAGATTTGGACAACCAACCCACTCGGAGGAGGGTCTTGTCGGCTCGCATCTCGTAACCGATGGCCCTGGCCAACCTGCGGTGCTTACTGAGTCGTGAACCCATCCACCTGAACGGGTGTCGGATGTGCTTCTTGAGCATCTGGCGGTGTGTGGTGGGTCTCTTGAGCAAGTTGGGCAGGTGTGGTTTCTTCTCCACCTTCTTCGTGTCGGGATTGATCCACTGTTGTTTCCTAAACTGTCCCTCTTTTCTCAGAACAGCCTGCCTCTGTGTACCTCTACCTGAGGTCATGGCAGTTTTCATGTCCCCCTGTATGAACCATCCCGTGTGCCGTAGTGCACGACTGGCGATCTTCGGGAACTCCTTCATGGTCTGTCGGAGCTTCGGTGTGATTTCATCATCGAGTGTGATGGAGATGGCTCCCACATTGGGGCCAAGGTCCCCCACAACCCGGTAAAGTCTGCGTCTATCGGACAAAACGGGCCTCCCTGACCAGAGTCAGACTGTAGATCCCAGCGTCCTGCTTGACAGCAGAAATGTGGTAAATGAGACCACTTCCGGTTTCCGAAACACGATCCATGAGTTCTGGCTCACCCTCCAGCGTGCAATGTACCATCATTGCGGTACCTTCATCGTCAGAATCGTAGTCGGAAGCAGTCCCATTAAAATTTTCTTTCGTACCATCCCTGAAGGTGATGACGAAGGCGATTGCCAAGAGTCCCGTGTCGGACACGGAACCCCTGACAAAAGCATTCATCTCATCCAGCAGGCTCAATTTTTAGTCGAGGTTGGTCATGCGAAAGAGTGCGTTGGCGTTGACCACAGCCTCGTCGGTGTACATGCGTGTGCGGTACACCTGAGAAGCGGTTTGCTCCTCACGGTAGTTGTCAACATTGACCAGTGCAGAACCGAGTTGGGTCCACACGATCGTTCGGCCCCACTGAGCAGGGTCAGTGAGTCCACCACGGGGGCGAATCAACAAGAACGCTTCGTCGTCGTCCCAGATGTCGGCAGCAGTGAAGGTGTCGTTGTCGGCAGTGTTGATCACACCTTTGGCAACAACAAGCTCATTCACTCCAAGGTAGGAAGCAACCAGAGATCGCTTCATTTCCTCAGACACACCCTCAACATTGTTCACATATTGAGTGCGACTCTTGAAGTCGGTGGACTCGATGATGCGGTTGTAGACGGGCTCGGGGCACACAAACAAGTCGGGTTCGATGCCGACCAAGTTGCGAACCGTGATGATTGCGTCACGAACATCTTGCTTGGGTTTGCAGGTCGCAGCAGTTGCCCAGCTTGTGCCGACAGCAGCAGTGTTGGCACTGGCGTGAGCCTTCACCTGAACACGAACTTCATGCTGGCGCAAGAGGATGTCGGAGCAACGACGAACAGCAGATGCTTCGTCATCGAAACCGATATTCACTGCGGATTCAACATCGTCCACGGGTTCTTCGTGGCCGTACTCTTTGCAGGTGTAGTCGGCCGTTTCAAAAGCGTGGGTGCTTCGGGAATAAGTGGAGCCAGGGGCACGCTTCGTGTCTACATTCTTGAGCATCTGCCCAGGTTTGACGTACTTGTAGGAGGCGGTTTTAAGCGCACTGGTGAAGACTGGCATGATCGTCAGTCCAGCAAACCCCATACGGGATTGCTCCAGAGCAAATTCGTTGACCAACAGTGCCAAGTCAGGCCTGTAAATTGTTCCGTTGTTTTGAGCCATTTGCAGACCTCCTTAGTTAAGCGTAAGCGGAAAAACTTCAACAATCGAACCGTCACCAGCACCAGCAGTGAGAGCAGTGAAACGGATCGTGTCAGCGTTGCCACCAGTGTTCGGGTCAGTGTCAACCACCTTACCGTCAGCAGCGGAGTACAGAGATCCACCAACAGCAATCGCATCGCCAGCGATGGCGAGGAAGGTTCCTGGGTGGTTGATCAGACGGACAGCTACAGCTTCACCAGAGGCAACTGCTCTCTCAGCGAAACCGAGGCACCCCTCATCAACACCTGCCGTGACGACAGTGCTTCCAGAGAGTTTCACACGGGCATGGGCAACAATCGTGCCACCTGCTGTGAATGTTTTGATTCCAGAATCATTGTAAGCAGCCATTGTTAAGACCTCCCGGTAAATTTGGCGTAAACATCAGGGTGGCTTTTGCTGATGGCTGACATGGCAATCGAGAGACTGACCTTGTTTTCCTTGGCGAAAGCCTTTGACAACTCGATGAAATCAGGTTGACCAGCACCAGCACCTGCGTGCAGTTGATCGTCACCTGCTTTCTTGAGGTCTTCGATCTGCTTTTGCAGTTCAACGACCTGTTTTGACAGTTCGACATTCGTCTCACTGAGGGACTTGTTCTTCTCGGACAGGGCGACATTCAAGCGATCCTTGAAAGTCTCGATGTCCATCCCCTTCAGGAAGCAATCAAGGGAGAGTGCTTTATCTCCACTGAGTTCAACCATCTTGGACAGAACTTCTTGTGCCGAAATTTGGGGCATCGGCTCACCCTTTCCTTGTCCAGACATTACATCCTCCATGTTGGAACCCTTGGAAAACTCGGCACTCGCCCCATTGACGGCACCATAATAAGTAAACGAGCATTCATGGATCTGAACACCCTTGAGAAAGACAATGGGACCGTTGTAGGTCTGACCATTGGCTTCAAATCTTTCACCTGCTCCAAACTCCTCCACCTCAGCCTTGCCGGGGAAGAACGACATCGAGCACTCGTACTCCATCTTCTTCTTCTTGAGCAGGTCTTCAGCATGGTCGGTTTCCAGGAACGCACCACCGAGTGTGACCTTGTTGTTCTCACTGCTGAACGAGTCGATCTCCCCGGCCAATCGTGCTTGATCGTGGTCCACGAACGCAGGGATCACACCCTTACGAAGGGTCACGCTGGCGATGTCCAGGACCAGACGCTCACCCATCCACTCGATGACCTGACCAGCGTAGGGCACCATGGAGAATCGCTTCTCCGTTGGTTGTACGTCAACGGTGGAATCCTCCGTTGCGTTAAGTCTGATCGGTTGGTTGAGGTCCATCCTCTTCTCCGTTGATGTACTTGAAGAAATTCTCATCCTTGGTCATGTCACCACCGAGGATGTCTCGCCACCCAAGGTCTTTGATACCCAACTCATCTCTGAGCTTCTTGGCGATCTCCTCGGCCTTGCGAATCTCAGCGTTGCGCTGGATTAGGAGTTCATCAAAGTCTCGACCGTAGCCTAGTGCGACATCCCGATAGGTGCTGAATGAGTTTGCAAGAACGATATTCGCATTGGCCTCCTTGAGAGGATCAACTTGGATTTCCTTGGGAGGTAGGGCAGTGACCGACCATGGCACACGGGGGGCAGTCAGCATACCCTTGGCGATCCACTCCTCGACCTTCCACTTGAGCAGTGGCTTGAACACATAGTTCAGCATCTTGTTGTGGTGACCGTTCATGGCCCTGCGAACCAGTTGGATGGAAGCTCGGGCACTGGAGAAGTTGGTCTGGGAGAAGTCCATGCTCAGAACCTCCAGGGAGAGTCCTAGCTTCAGACCTGCGATCCGCATCATCTTGGTCACAAACGCACCGAACTCTTGCATCTGGAGCGTCGATCCAACATTCTTGATTTCTTCGCCTGGTTCAAGCTCGATGATTCCACCTGCTTCGATTGCCCTGGAGGTGGTGGATGCTGTGGTGGACCCTTCAGGGTCAGCAGGCTTGGTGATGGCGATGGCGTGGGCCACACTGGTTCTTGCGCCCACAATGCAGGCCTCGACAAACGAGTCGATGTCATCGAAGGTGGTGGCGCACGATGCCAATATGGGTAGTCCACGGGTCTGTGACAGACGCTCACGGTTGGCGATGTGAAGCATCTCGTTGGCAGAAACAAACACCTCGGTTTGGTCGTCATCGTTGACCACACGGTACGACACGGGTCGACCCGACTTGGTGACCTTCACACCATCACGCCACTCGTCTTTGATTCCATTGGAGAAGGACCGTACCCGGTCACCTTCGATCAGCAGGATTTCCCCATCTGATTGGCGTTTGTGGATGAAAATGTCCCCGTCACGAAGGATTGATCTGAGGATGATCTTGTCGAGGTCAGACCCCACGAATTTGCGTGTGTGATCGGCTTCCTCACCCCACCAATCGGCCCACAGTTGTTCGACCTGATCGGCCCACGATTGCCTCTTGTGCGAAATCTGGAGATTGAAACCATCACCAACAACCAAATCCCCAATGCGGTCAAAAGCAGCAGACACAATGGGATTGTCACGCTCCATCTCACGACTGAGTTCACGAATCTCATTAAGCTCCCAGTGGGTGAGTTGTTTGTCGGCATGACCATGGATGCGATTGCGAGGGTTGGCGTGGGCAGATCTGAAGCGCAGTGCGATGGCTTCATCACGCACCTTGAGTTGATAGGCACCTTTCAACAGTACGCCCCTTTGCGACTGTATTCAGCCACCTTGAAGCGGTTGTTGTTGGATGTGGACGCAGTGCTTGTGGACCTTGCACCAGCACGATCCAAGGTGTAACGGATACCCTTGAACTTCTCGTACTCCAGCTTGAACTCTACCGAACCAGTTTTGGAATCGGGGATGGATGGCAGAACGATGGCAGCAGAGTCGTATTCCCTCCATGCTGTGACGAGGTCGCCAGCACGATAAGCATCAACACACGCCTGGAGGAATGTCTTGAACTGAGTGAAGAATGGGTCTGCCATGCCAACATTGTGGTGGTGTCGAGATTCATTGCAACTATACGATTTATAGATCTATAAAACAGATGTTTGCAACGATGGGGCAATGCCTTAGTATTGAACCTGAACCAATAGGACTGACATGGCCACCACAACGATCAACTTCCCAGGTTTCGCCACCCAGCTAAATCGTCACACTGGGTTGGATATGAATGATGACGCAGCAGGGTGGTCCACAGTAGCCACTGCAATCACACCTAGTAGATCCCAAGGGTCGTCACTGCTGATTCAATCCAAGTCCGACAACACTGGTGAATTGCTCGTTAAACTCAACGGTGGTACAGGGTTGGTGCCGATTCCAATAGGTATGGGTAGGATCTTCGATGCGTTCCCAATCACATCATTCCAAGTTACAAATGCCGATGCAAATCACGAATACCACTTTGAACTCTATCTGGATTAAACTATGAGTGGCTCGATATTTGGTGCTGCTGCTGGTGGTGTAAATGGTGGACTCACATCGGAACAAGTCATCGCAATCACCGGAGCGAGACCATTCAAGTACGATGCAACGACTGCACCAGGAGTCAACAACGACAGCAACGACACAACCAACGCATCTGACGGGGTAGGTTTTCAGGTCGGCTCGGTTTGGATTGATACGACAGCAAACGAGGCTTACCGTTGCGTAGACGCTACAGACGGTGCAGCCATCTGGATTAACACCACGCTGGAAACTAGTGAACTGGGCTCAATGGCTCTACAGGCAGCAGATAGCGTAGCTATCACAGGTGGTTCGGTTACAGGGATCACTGACATCACCGTAGCTGATGGTGGAACTGGTGCAAGCACAGAGGCAGGAGCAAGGACGAACCTCGATGTCTTCTCCAAGGACGAGACTCTATCGGTTGACAAGTACAAGACTTGGACGGACTGGACGATCCCGGTTGAGTCATCCGCTGTTTATGATTTCCTTGAG
>Ga0316607_1000494_pt1 | contig 14041 bp, 17 predicted proteins | sample MIS2016062E_MG_FD_207674 | JGI IMG/M metagenome (GOLD analysis project Ga0316607, IMG submission 207674) | Microbial mat bacterial communities from Middle Island sinkhole, Lake Huron, Michigan, United States - MIS.2016.062E | ecosystem: Environmental > Aquatic > Freshwater > Lake > Sediment...
AAATCAGTGTGGCTCAAAATAAACATGCGAATCAACAAGCCAGGGAGGAGGAATCTAGGGGAACAACCACGCAGGTGGATCATACTTCTGATAACTCCCATGCTACGCAAAATCCTACAACGAATAATCATAGCAGCGTAGCACTCCCCCCTAGTAGTACGCCTAATGAAGATGTAGCGGAGCAGTCGAAACCACAAGAGAGCAACATCACACAACTAGGAGGTTTCTCTGCCGTGACTAAGAAAACTATAGAAGTTCGTAAAGACGGCGTATATCAGGGTTGCATCGGTACTAAGTACAGAAAAAATGGGGTGATAAGAATTGATTATGAGTCTAATCCAAACCCTACAGAAAATAACCATGGCCACTATACGCTATCCGATGGAACTATTGTGATTAACGCTAGCAATGACGCTAATTGCTGTATGAATGCAATTGCAGTGGGGCTCTCTGAGAGTGAGAGAAAAAAACTTGGCATCAATTCAGGCAAGGACTTGTTCAATAAGCTAGAAGCACATCGTTTGGCTCATCCAGCGTATGCCATGCAGTCTGATATAGGCTATCAGGCCCTGCTGCACCATAATCCGGCTGCACTGCTGAGAGGTGGGAGCCCGCAAGACGTGGAGATGATCTATGCGTGGCACGAACTTAATGGTACAGAACCGGATTGGGCAGCGATGGGCGCGGCTGACCTAGGCTTTGTCATAGGTTTAGCAGAAGTTTTAGGGAAGACCGTGGTCAATGTCTCTAAGCTGCCTGTTGATTTAGCCTGCGGGCTTGTTGGCTTATTTGAAGATCCTCAAAGTACAGTTGAGGCTACATTAGCGAAGATCAAGGCTATTCCTGCGTATGTTAAGGAAGCCCCGGCTGCGTTTAAGGAGTATATTAATGCCATACAAGCGATAGAAGATCCCTATGAACAAGGCCGGGCACTAGGTAAGTTGTTAGGCGGGGTGATGCCTACCGGCGCAGCAGCTGGTGGCGTTGTCAGTAAGGCTTTTAGCAAGCTAGGTAGGTGGGCGAGGCGGGCGAAGCTGAAGACAAGGCAGGGAGGTATTGGGAAAAAGAGTGGTGCGAAGGGAAGTGGTGGGAAGAAGGTGGTGACAAAGGTAGAGAGAATCGATAAAATTCTTGAAGGTTCGAGTAAGAATGTCCAAGAGACATATTCGTCTGCTAAAGCTTGGCTAGGAGAAGATTGTAGGATAATTACAAAAGATTCAGGGGATATAATATTGATTTCTAAGGACGGGTTAAGAAAATTGAGATTTGATATTAAAAATCCACATCCGCACACAAATCCCCATGCTCATATAGAAATACTAAAAAATGGGAAATGGGAAGAAATAAAATGGGAGGGGAAGTCCCAGTTGTACCCTAAAGATGTTCCAAAAAACTAATCCTACACTACCCAATACATGCTAATAATAGATGCTAATAATAAATCAATTAATGAGGTCACACTTTTTTTAACGAAAGATGAGGCATCAGAATTGCTAGATAAACTTGAAAGTATTTTACAGTCAAAAGTTGGTGGCAGCCATTCTCATATTAATGATAGTAGCTATGTTAAAGAGATTACAATTTGTACTTATGTTCCAGGAGAGATTTCAGATGAGGGATTGAGTGAGCAGGTAAAAAAATACATCCTCTCTGAGGCATAGGATATTCATTTTAAAAAAGAGCGAGCTTACCTGGGCTACCCTGAAGTGTACTAATCAAGACTTAATCTCACCTATTTTTTCTAGTTACTACTTTCTTGATCACCTCCTTGGGATTAGCTGCTTTTCACGAGACAAGAGCCATGGCGCACTGCTGGACATGCAAGCTTGAGGTATTATGTGTGCGTGTAGCTGGCAAGGTGTGGTGATCGGGGGCAATAGGCCTACAAAAAACGCTTGTGGCACGGCTGGCAAATTTGTCAGCAAGGCTGGGTAGAGGGCCGAAGGTGGCTTTACCGAAGACAAGGCCTGTATGGATAGGGGAAAAAGGGTGGTGCGAAGGGAAGTGTAGCGAAAGTAGCTAAGAAAGCCGAGAAAGCAGGAAGATTGATGGAGGGGGTTAAGGTGCGAGGTACTGTTATACAACAAACATTCAAGAATCTTGGAAGTTTAAAAGCAGTAGGCACTCTTGCAACAAATGAAATACTAAAACCTAGCGGATTTGTATTTAAAGGTCGAACATCAGAAGGCTACTATAAGTATTACCATCCCAACGGCGCCAAAATACAAATACGACCTGGTGGGCAAGTATATAGGTACGGAGGAGGAAAAGGCTTAAAATATAATTCTGATGGTTCTTTTAGTAAAGCGCATGGTCAAGAAAATATATTAAAATGATTTCTTGTGAGATTAAGTTAAATGTTGGGGATAAGTTACAGCATTTTTATAAGCTCGAGCGTCTCTTATTAGGTAAGCACCCTCATTGGTTTTATCTCCATTCTATTGATTTTAATTCTGCTACAGGTAATTTATTAATTGAAATAGGTCCTAATACAGATCAGGGAGATAGGAGAAAATGGTTATTTACCGATGTAACTAATTTTATGGTGTTTAATGACGACGAGTATAATAATAATTGTGAATTTCCTAAAATGATATTTGGTATAGACTTCTGGAAGGATGACGTTGCTGTTATTGCGTGTGATGATACAGAGTACTCTCTCAAGATAACCAAACTTCCATTTCAAGTTTATCCATAATCATTACTTTTGATCGGATGGATAAACTGAGACCATTTCAAAATGCTTGAAAATCATCCTTGATTTATTTTAAACCGGGTAGATACCCTAGTTTTGCAACAGTCTCAATAGCTAAAGTTCACCAGGGCTAATTCTATTCCAAATAAGATTAAGAGCAATTATTATTGCATTCGGTAGTCAATGCTATCCCAGGAGACCTTGAGGATGGTGATTATATATCTTTTCTCTGCGATAGATGAGATGCTCATTAAAAGTTGTGAGCTTGTTTTAAAAAGATTTAAACTATTGAAAAGTCAAGGTATGACCCTTCGCATAGCTTGCCAATGAACATTTTTTGGTATTCTGCAATAGTCTTGAATTGTGTTATTCTTCATGTTAGTTAGCCGAAGGAGTACGGATGGTGCTGTTTCGGCTTTGTAGAAGGCATGTGCAGGGGTTCTCACGTTTCGGCACGCTAATTTGAAGGTGTAACTAGGTCTTTAACAACAAAAGATCACCCTGGTGTTATAGTGTTAGGGGGTCCTGCGGGTACTAGCAAGAAGTTCTTTTTAGGAAAATCGTTGCCGGTCCCAGCTGTGTGTACTGCCAATACAACAGCATGTGAGCTGCCCAAGTGCTCCTCACGAGGTAAGGCCCAAGCGTGGGTGTGCTAGCACCTTTGTGTAGGGAATATGTCAAGCAGTTTGCAACCATGATTCATGACATGCATCAACAGAGCTTACCCATCTAGATAGGGCGAACAACTGTCGCTGCCTCCTTGGGATTAGCTGCTCTTCACGAGACAAGAGCTATGGCGCACTGCTGGACATGCAAGCTTGAGGTATTATGCATGCGTGTAGCTGGCAAGGTGTGGTGGGGTAATCGGGGGCAATAGGCCTACAAAAAACGCTTGTGGCGCGGCTGGTAAAGTTGCCAGCAAGCTGGGCAGGTGGGGGAAGGTGGCTTTACCGAAGGCAAGGCCTGTACGGATAGGGAAAAAGGGTGGTGCGAAGGGAAGTGAGGTCGAAGGAAGTGTAGCGAAAGTAGCTAAGAAAGCCGAGGAAGCAGGAAGAGTGATGGAGGGGGTTAAGGTGCGAGGTACTGTTATACAACAAACATTCAAAAATCTGGGAAGTTTAAAAGGAGTAGGCACTCTTGCAACAAATGAAATTCTAAAATCTAGCGGATTTGTATTTAAAGGTCAAACACCAGGAGGCTACTCCTAAAGCACTACCTGATGTTTCCTGTAACAATGCAAACGACGGGGAGTATGTCAGCTCTTTTTTAGGCTATCTAAGCCTATGACATTAATCTGCTCATGTATAGGAAAGGAATCTTTTCCTGGAACAACGATATTCAATTTTTCCAAAGCCAGGTCCTTAAGCGCAATGTGCATCGATAGAGTGACCTTAGGGGAGTCTGTATACTTGAATTCATATCCTATCCGTTTCCCTCCTTGAAAAACCAATAAATCTAGTTCTGTGCCATTTTGCGTTCGCCAATAGTATAAGTCGTCAGAATCCGCCTCCAGCGTACTGCTCAATTCTTCTAAAGCAAAACCTTCCCAAGAGGCGCCCAGTTTAGGGTGGAATGCCAGAGAGGCATCTTGAATGCCCAATAAACTATGCAGCAACCCACTATCCCTAATATAGATCTTAGGAGCCTTGACTTGTCTCTTTTTAATGTTTTCAAACCAGGAACGCAAACAGCGTACCATAAAAGTTCCTTCTAAAACCTCAATGTGCGCCCGAATTGTTTTGTCAGTAAGCCCCAAGGACCTCCCTAAGTCGCTATAATTGAGAATATTTCCATGGTAATGAGCAAGCATGATCCAAAGCTGCCTCATTTTTTGAGGAGAAATACGAAAACCCATGCTAGCTAGATCCCTCTCTAGAAAGGTAGCAATGTATGCCTTTCTCCATTTATGGCTTCTGGCATCAGACGAAGCTAAATAGGAACTAGGGAACCCACCTCGCTCCCATAGCTTCTTGATATCCCCCACCTCTCGGATGTTAAAAGGAGTTAATTCTATATACTGGATGCGTCCAGCCAATGTCTCCGAGGACTGCCGAATAAGATCTTGCGAAGCACTTCCCAGTATCAGTAGCTTGATATTTGGATTCTTATCTACCAGTACCCTTAAATAAGGAAAAAGGTTAGGTCTTAGCTGTATTTCATCAATGATGACTAACCCTTCGAGCGACTCAAGGAGCAACTTTGGAGAGTCCATTTTTTTCAAGTCATAAGGATCTTCGAGATCAAAATGATATACAGGGTCAAAGCTATCTTTGATGGTGTTGGCTAGTGTTGTTTTGCCACACTGCCTTGGACCTATTAAAGCACAAACAGGAAAAATTTGTAGTGCCTCTTGGACCAGTTTCCTAAAATGTTTCCTATCAATCATTTCATGTATATCTGTAATAGTGATCCGAATATACATGTGTTTATGTACCTATGCAAGCAAAATTAGCGGGTACGTTAGCACTTGCCTTAGCAGACATGTCAGCTGCTGTCCAAGTGGTCTACTTAGATGCACAAGGCACGATCACCATAGGGGATAGGGCAAGGCTATATTTAAAACTACGGGGAAGAAAAATTAACCAAGGTGGCCAGTTCGCAAGGATAGTAGACCCATCCCGTTCCAAGACAATCCCTCAAACCAACCTTCTCTTGCCCTGTTGCTTTTGGTTAACGATCAGCTTTAAAAAATGGGACGACGTAGTACGCACTTATAATACATGCAATACTATTGTATGTATTGAGACCTTTGCATGGTGTAGCGTCATCTAAATGAACATTTTATAGTTGACGGGAAAGATTTCCTTGTAATCATGTTGGCTTATCCCCTTTTTTTAGAGAAAATTCAGGGTGGCACGTGTCCATTAAGCAATTGGCAATAGCATAAAACTATTGGAATGTGCCCTATTTCATAAATTTACCATGCAAAGGTCTCAATGCTGTACTGCAGCTTATGTCCAGATGCTATCCTAACACATATGTTCAGCAAAGAAATGCTTTGGAACGTTGCGGTCAAGCAATAGTGGGCAAGATTAGAATCAATGACCAGAAAGAACCTGTTACCAAAGCAGAAGCCCAAGCAATCTTTGATGCCTTAAAAGAAGCTACAATCAAGGAAAATCCCACGAGGAGCAACTCCAGTAGACAACAAGAAGATGCAGCCGCAGTACTTGATTTTTTATTACATCAGGGTAATATCCAAGAGATAGAATTCTATGTTACTAACATACATCGCAATGGGAACGTATGAAACTACTACTGAACCTAGTCCTTCCAGTGGTCCATTCATAGTTGTAACTTCAATATAGACAGGAACTTCTATGGATAAATTAGTTACAAATACGCTTCATGGTAATCTTGTAGATAACGTTAATTGGGGTAATTCTGGGGAAAATCTAGTTGTAGGAGATCGTGCCATCGTGGGAAAGAAGGTAAGCAGGAAAAATTTAGGTGCACTAACCAATAGAACACTGCCCGTATGGGTGTTGAAATACGGTCAGCAAAATAACGACATCAATAACAGATCCTTTTAGATTAACCATTTCAGCGGACCACCTAAGAGCAGGAGAGCTTTATATCAGTACACTGGTGGGCTTGATTCATCATGATGGTATAGATCATAGTCATTATACAGCCTATGTAAAAAGTAAAGCAGGAAAATGGGTCGAGTATAATAGTAGTGGTACTGGAAAAAGAGCCATCTCAAAAATCGCAAGAGGCTTATCTCTATTTCTATCAATCTGACTAATACACCAAGCAACGGGTCAAAGAGGTGGCTGTAGGAGGGGTATTTAAAACGGACGTGGAGCTTGTTGCGCTGACCTGATATTGTTGTCTATGTCCAATCTCACGATCCACCATCCCCACGATGGCTTCTTCAAGCACAGCCTCTCTAACCTCACGGTTGCCAAAGACCTCCTCCAGGGACACCTCAGCCCAGCTATTCAACAACGTATCCAATGGGATTCCTTGCGTTTGAGCAACAAAAGCTATACCGATGAAAAGCTAGCGCAGCTCTATAGTGATGTGTTCTATGACTGTCAAATAGACAATAAGAGTGTCTAGAACAACAAAGTAGGCCCGAGCGTTTGCTTGCTTTTCGTTTCCTAGAGTAGAAGGTGGCCCTTGTGAGGGAGCATTGGGAGCACAGCAAGAACAAGAAGCAACTTCCTATGATCATCAACCTGTGTGTGTACTCAGGCAAAAAAACGCCCTACCTGTGTTCTGTAGACATCTATGACTGCTTCGAAGACCCCATTCTATCTAGAGCAGAGATGTTTAAGCCACTGTTGTTGATGGACCTAGGTCAGATTGAGGAAGAAGAATTAGGGAATCATGGTACGGCAGATCTATTAGAACTACTGCTCAAACAAAGCCAGGAAAGAACGTTTTTGAATTAGATCCAGGAATATCCAGAAGAGATGAAGAAGCCCGTGGATCGGTTCTATGGAATTAGTGGCATCGTGTATATCTTAGGGGTGGAGCAGAGGCACAGGGCAGAGGAGTTGCTGCAAGCAATAGAAAATATTGTAGCAGAAAACAAGGAAGACATCATGGTTGCAGCACAACTTCCCCCTATCGCTTGCATCGTTGCAAGCAGGCTTAGTGAAGTAGCACCACAAAGTAAAGAAGAAATCATGACTACCATCGCACAAGCCATGGGACAAGAATACGAGGAGAAAGTAGTATGCAAAGAACAAGTAGCTATGGGTGTAGCAGAGCAATTACGCCAAAAAGGTAGACAGGAAGATATGTATGCCACGACTTTGGAAAATGCCAAGAAAATGCTTTCTGATCTCCATCTAGATATGCAGACTACAGCACAGCAATTACGGAAAAAGTACGAACAGAAAGGTAGGCAGTAAGAAAAGATGATTATTGCCAAGAAAATGCTTGATGCCCATGAGCCTAGGGAGAAGGTGCAGCAGTTCACTGGGCTTAGTTGGGTTGAGATTAAGCAATTGCTACGCGAACAAACATTTTCTAAAAAGTAGAACTGCTTTCTCTAGCTAGCTGACTTTTATTTTGTCCTGCTGCTACCCTGTGCTGCAGCATTAGTACTTGTTCAGCAGACAGTAATTTCTTCCTTCCTTGATAGGCTCCTCTTTTTTTAGCCAAGTTAATACCTGCTCTTTGCCGTTCTCTAATTAAAGCCTTTGCAAACTCCGCAAAGGCCCCCCCCATGATAGAGAGTAACAGGGTCGATATAGGCGCATCCTTATCGTTGAAAGTGAATTATTCCTTCATAAAGTGACACCTACCTGCCTTTGGTTCCGTTGCATGACGATACCTCTTAGGTCATCTAAATTTTTAGCCATGCTATCCATGCTATGAACAAATACATAATTGCCCTCCCGTACATAGTCTGGCAAGGCTTTTAGCTCATGACGTTGCATATCTTTTCTAGAAGCCTTGTTTAGGAAAACCTTATCCAAGGCCATACCCTCTCATTGCCGTTCTGGGTTTTTAAAAGGGAACTCACGCGGATGTATCCGATTTTCTTGCTCATAAGTACAAGCTGTCAAGAGAGTGCCAGAACTTGTTTCAGTGCTTTACATAACGTGTGTAATTCCGTTGTAGAGAGTTTTTCTGCAGGTTTTATAATGAGCTTCTTATCGATGGCCTTGACCTGGTCACTACGGCTACTACCTGCTTGCCAAGACGAGTAAGGCGTACCGTCATATCGGCTATATTCTAAGAACTAACTTTTTATGATTTTAGAGCAACGATATAAAGATTTGTTATTTCGGATTGAGTAGGATGAGCCATCTGTTGGTTTCTACCTTTATGTTTACAATGATGACAGGTGCGAAGCTGACCATCTTCAGGATACTGCCCTAGCGTGCAAGAAGTTTGCTTTTAGAAAATATGGTGTTCCAATGAATGAATGGCATGAAGAAGTAAAAGGAGACAATTAGCCATTCTGACTAAGAGCATTTCCCAAATAGAAAAATGATAGAAATAGTAGATAAAAATATTTACCATAGTTTGTTAAAAGACTTAAAGATTTGGAAATCTCCGTTGCCTGGGGAGCGTTCGATACGGATTTCTGCCACAAAATCTGGTGGAAAATATTATGATAATATCGCTTCTTAAGAGAACGTAAGAGCAAAGAGTACTGCTAGAGGTAGCGTGGTGGCGATGACCATGGAAATGCTAGTACTATGGCTGTAAAGAATCACTTCTCTTTGGGCTTTCGGTTGAGAGACTTTATTGAAGAGCCCTTGAATGTTTCTAAAACCTTCTTCCTAGCTACTTGCAGCGCCCGGCCCATCTTGTCCGGATAAAGCAGTGATTGGAGGTATAGAGCAGGCATGGTTTTATGTGGTAAATAAGTCATGAAAAAAGTCTCTCAAGAAATAATAACAGAGCTCAATAGTGGCCAGCGGGAAGCCTCCAATCTTATGGAATCGCTTGCTGTTGATGTAAAAATTTTGCTGCATCATGTACTGCCAGCATTTGATTTCCCTACATTGCCGGCGTCATTGGGCATTATTAAAAAATATCGGCTCATCGCTGCTGAACTGCAAAAGCAATTCGGCTTTATGCTGTTTGAAAGCCTTAAAACCCATGCCTCTGATACGGTGCGCACTTTAGCCTGTTGTTTGCTCGGCGAGCAATCATTCTCTTTTTCGGAGAAATTAGCACTAGTACGGCCGCTGGCTGATGACCATCATGCAGGTGTGCGGGAATGGGCTTGGATGGCTCTCCGGGAAGATTGCACAGCAGCGTTAGAGCATTCTATAGCCTTGCTCATTCCATGGACAGCAGCTCCTTCCTGTAATATCAGACGCTTTGCCTCTGAGCTTACTAGACCTCGCGGGGTTTGGTGTAAACATATTCGTGTACTGCGGGAACAGCCATGGCTAGGGCTTCCTATATTATTACCCCTGCGTTCGGACCCTGCTAAGTATGTGCAGCTATCGGTAGGCAATTGGCTCAATGATGCTGGCAAAGATCATGCAAAATGGGTGAAAGATTTATGTGAAGCATGGGTGAAGGCATCATACAATAAAGACACGGATAAAATCTGTAAGCGTGCCATGAGAAATTTGTAATACATTCTCTTGACTATGTCATACACGAGTATAGCCATCGGCTTTGTAGACGTTGCATAGTATAAACTTTGTTATTTTTTGTTAGTTATAAGACACCAGTAGTGCTACTTTGTGCTTGAAAGACCTATTCACCTTGCGGCATGCCGAGGCCTTGCTTTCCGAACCTCAAGTTGAAGATGCAGTTGGGCATTTGGCAACAAAAGGTCTGCAGCACTCGGAGAGCTTCCTGACGTACGTTTTAGCAAGGTTATAGCTGTCCCAGGCTTGTTTATACGGAAAAGACCGTTGCTGCGGTCGTCGCTTTCATGCTTCAGGTAGGCCAAGGCGTAAGTTGGTTAGTGTTTTTACTTTTGTAGAAGGTTTTTGTGACCAAGGTGCATGCACGGACCGATGCTTGGTAGCCAGGTGTCCTTGGTTAGCCACAAGCAGCTGATGGGTGTAGTACTTAACTATGTGATAGGCGAACAACTGTTGTTGCCTCCTTGTAATGCTGCACACGTCAGGCTCGACATTACTTTTTGATAAAAAAATAACATCAACTATTTATGAAACTACTTACCCACAGCTCCACAAAACTTTTTGGAGTGGCATGTCCCATCGAAAAGGCGTCAGTAATCATTATTCCTGTTCCCTGGGAGGTTACCGTCTCGTCCCGTTCAGGCACTGCCCTAGGTCCCGAGAGCATCCTCAGAGCATCTTATGAGCTAGGAACCATGACTCGGCATGGCGCCTCAGGCATACAAGAGCTTGGGGTTGCCATGCTTCCTATCCCCCATGACTGGAAAACGCTGAGCGATACCCTTAGGCACCATACAGTAGGGTATATCCATGCCATGGAGTTGGGCTTTGAAAAGTCTAGCCTTAAAAAGAGTATTGTGAAAAAGATAGACCACTATGCCTATCAGCTTAAGGAAGATATAAAAGCCAAAGCACTTGCTTACCTCAAGGAGGACAAACTAGTAGGCATATTAGGAGGTGACCATAGTGTGCCGCTAGGACTCATTGAGGCGCTCGCTGAGTTTCACAACAATTTTTGTGTTTTGCAAATAGATGCACACCCTGGCCTTCGCAAGGCTTATCGGGGCTTCCAATACTCTCATGCCTCGATTATGCATAATGTTTTGCAGCTGCCACACATTACCAGGCTGGTGCAAGTAGGCTTGCGTAGTTATACTACGCAAGACCTCCAAGTGATCGCTGCCGAAGAAGGTCGTATTTTCCCGTTCTTTGATAGTGATTTCAAGCGGGAGCGTTTCCAAGGCGTTACTTGGGAAAAGATTTGTGCCACCATTATTGATACTCTGCCCGAAAGGATTTACATCAGCTTTGATATCGATGGCCTGGATGCCAAGCTTTGTCCTAGTACAGGTACGCCTGTACCTGGAGGGCTTGAGTTTGATGAGGTGTGCTACTTATTCGAGCAAATCGTCGAGGCAGGCAAAAAGATTGTTGGCTTTGATTTGTGTGAAGTAGCCCCTGGTGAAAACATGGATTGGGATGCGCAGGTAGGTAGCCGCATTCTTTACAAGCTGGCCATGGTGATGGGGGCTAGCCAGGGTAAAACCTTGCTAGGCTAGCCGAACCCCTATCCTACTCTACTGGCAGAGGAATACAGAAGACACTATAATTTGCTTTGTGTCTTTGGGCCAAGCAGCTAGGGCTTAGGAAGTTTTAGGAACGAGGTGTATGGGTCCCCTGCACAGGCGTACCGATGCGGTGTGAGGATGCTGCTTGTTGGAGGATGCAACACAACTTAACATTTTCCCTGGTGATCTTTTTTAGTTAGCTGTTGCAAAAGCAAAGCGTAAGTATTTAATGCTGGCACCCTGTGCCAAAAATTGCTGTTCGTAGGCGGTCTGGATACCGTAGTGTACTGCTAGCCATTCAGATCGGTATAAATCTTCAGTATACACCAGGCTACTGACGGCTTGTGAACGAAGCACTGCTAGTGTATAAGAAAAAAGCGCTGCATCGTCTGTTTTGAGGTGAACAAAGCCTCCAGGTTGTAGCAGCTGACGATAAAGAGCTAGAAACCTAGGGCTAGTAAGCCGACGCTTCTCGTCCCGATCGCGGGGGCGTGGGTCTGGAAATGGGATGTAGAACTCACTGACCTCTCCTGGTGCGAAGCATTGGTCCAACTGTTCAATCTTTGTCCGCAAGAAAGCAACTTGGTAGAGTGCATGGGCTAAGGCGTAACTACTACCTACCCACAAGCGAGCACCCTTAATGTCTACCCCTACAAAGTTTTTATGCGGAAACTGCTGTGCCAGGCCCAGGGTATATGCCCCTTTGCCACAGCCCAGCTCTACAACAAGGTCATGCTGATTATTAAAGTAGTCCGTCCGCCACTGCCCTTTGAGCTGTACGTAGCTTGCTTTACCCGGTTCAATGATGTTGCGGCGTTGAGCATTGTCGGAAAACCGCTGGAGTTTTTTGCGCATCTACATAGACATCAAATCAATCATGCAAAGGCTGCCATGCACCAAATATCACGGTAGCTTGGGTCCTCCAGATTGTACTTCCTGGTTGGCAAAGTCTTCGTATTGCTTGAAATTATCGATAAAGGCTTGGGCCAACGCATGGACTTGTACCGTATGCGCTGCTGCATCCTGCCAACTGCTGCTAGGATTGAGTAAAGATGATGGTACCCTTGGACACGTCGTGGGCATGGAAATCCCAAAGACAGGATGCTCGGTGTAGGCGGCTCTATCCAGAGCACCAGACAATGCTGCCTCAATCATAGCACGAGTATGGTCTAACTTTACGCGCTCCCCTACACCATAAGGACCTCCTACCCAACCTGTGTTGACAAGCCATACTGACACGGCATGGGCTTCCATCTTTTGGCCTAGCATGGCGGCATATTGTGTAGGGTGTAGCGGCAAAAAGGCAGTGCCAAAACAAGCAGAAAAAACGACCTGAGGGGCAGTAACCCCTACTTCTGTACCCGCTACGTTGGCCGTATAGCCTGCTATAAAATGATACATAGCTTGCCCTTTGCTCAGCTTGGCAATGGGGGGTAGTACCCCTTGGGCATCGCATGTTAGAAAAAAAATATGCTGTGGGATCCCTCCTACCGAAGGCCTAACAGCATTTTGGATATGCTCAATGGGATAGGCACTCCGCGTATTCTCTGTGATAGTTGCATTGGCGTAGTCTACCTCACGCGTGCCTGCCACAAAACGCATGTTCTCCAGGATAGTTCCAAACTTAATTGCCTGGAATATTTGGGGTTCTTTTTCCGGCGACAGATCAATGGTCTTGGCATAGCAACCTCCCTCAAAATTAAAAATTCCTTGGCTGTACCACCCATGTTCATCATCACCAATCAGTTGCCGTTTAGGATCGGCAGAGAGTGTTGTTTTTCCAGTACCAGATAAGCCAAAGAAAATTGCTGTATTGCCTTGCGGCCCTATGTTGGCTGAACAGTGCATAGGAAAGACCCGGTGATTTTGGGGTAGCAAGTAGTTCAGCACGGTGAAAATACTCTTTTTCATCTCGCCTGCGTAGCCTGTGCCCCCAATCAATATCATCTTTTTGCTGAAGTTGATAATCGTAAAATTTGGATGGTGTGTACCATCTATAGCAGGTTCTGCTTGGAACTCAGGTACATTGATAATGGTGAAATCAGGTAGAAAATCAGGCAGTGCGTCTTGGGCAGGTCGCAGAAAGAGGTTGTGACAAAACAGGTTATGCCAAGCTACAGTATTGACCACCCGAATGGACAAGCGGTAAGCAGGCAAGGCACTGGCATAGGCGTCTCGAATGTAAACTTTCTTGTCCTTAAGAAATTGAGCTATCCTTCGATAGAGTGCATCGAACTGCTCCGGAGCTAGCGGATTATTGACAGGCCCCCACCAAATGGTATCACATGTTTCGTCGTCTTGGACAATAAACTTATCACGCGGCGACCGGCCTGTAAACTTCCCTGTATCGCATACCAGGGCTCCTTCTTGTGAGAGTACGCCTTCTTTTTTTTGGACTGCTTCTTCCACTAATACAGCTGGGCTCAGTTGCCAATGGGCCTCTCTTACATGTGCTAGCGCCATCTTGGCCAGCCACGAGGCCCTGGTCTGTTCGTACGATTGCTGCATGAGGTGTCTGATTGCATTGGGGGCCACAAAACTAAGGGAATATGTACCAACTTACAAAGAGATAGGGGGGGGCCCCGAAGCAGCTTCGTCCCATGGACCCCTGTTGCTTCCAGGAACAAGGCGAAGAACCCCCTCACGTACAAGACCAGAAGCAAGATGGAAGACATCTAGAAGTGCTTTTTCCAAACATGGCT
>Ga0316607_1000496_pt1 | contig 14023 bp, 16 predicted proteins | sample MIS2016062E_MG_FD_207674 | JGI IMG/M metagenome (GOLD analysis project Ga0316607, IMG submission 207674) | Microbial mat bacterial communities from Middle Island sinkhole, Lake Huron, Michigan, United States - MIS.2016.062E | ecosystem: Environmental > Aquatic > Freshwater > Lake > Sediment...
TGGCGCAGCGCGGCGGACACATCGCTGACGCCATAAAAACTGCCCTCAAACCAGGGCGTGCCGAAGCGTTCCTGCAATTTGCGGGCGACGTTGAGCATGGCGCGGGAACACACCACCATATTCACTTCGGCGCGGTGCATGGTCTGGATTTCCCGGAACCGGGCATCGCCCGACAGCGAACACAGCAACCGCAAGCCCAATTCATCAAACAGAGGCAGGGTATTCCACAACTCACCGGCGATATTGTATTCACCGATCAGGTTAATATCGTGGACTTTAAGTTCGGGCCGGGCCGAATCAACTGGCGGTGGTTCCGGTTCTCTACCGCCGACCACATATTGAATCATGGCTTCGCCGGCAATCCGGTTGCCGAAATTTTTACTGCCGTAAAAACCGGCAGCGTCAATCGGAATGACCGGAACACCCCACCGTTCAGTAGCCGCTTTGCAAACCGCCCCCAAATCATCGCCAATCAAGGCCGTGACACAGGTGCTATACACAAAAACGGCAGCAGGTGAATAACGATCCAGCGCCTGCTTAATTCCGTGGAACAACCGTTTTTCACCCCGGCCCATAATGACATCCTGCTCATTCAAATCGGTGGTCATACCGAGTTTGAACAATGCCGGGCCGCTGGACTGGGTTCCCCGGTTGTCCCAAGAATCACCGACGCAGGCAATCGGGCCGTGGACGATATGGGCAACATCAGCAATCGGCAGCAGCGAAATCTGCGCCCCATCAAACGCGCAACCTCCAGCCGCTGCACCCGGCGTCGGGCGGGCGCAGCCGGTTTTGGCTTGCAGGTTGTGACTACATGCCGGTTCATCGCGTAATGCCGCCAAATCGCTGGTTTTCATTGCCGTATCCTCTTTAGCCCGCTACCGCGACACCCAACAATTCAGGCTTGACCTGCTCCAGCCATTCCTCAATCCGTTCGTTAGTCAAATCCGCCTGATTATCCTGATCGAGAACCAGACCAACAAACTCACCATCTTTCAACGCCTTCGATTTTTCAAACTCATAGCCTTCTACGGGCCAGCCGCCAATAAAACTGGCACCCAGTTTCTTGAGTTTTTTATACAAAATACCCATCGCATCGACGAACTCAGTGGGATAGCCCACTTGGTCACCTAAGCCGAATAAGGCCACCGGCTTACCCTCAAGATGGCGGGCTTCCAGTTGACCCAGAAATGCAGTGAGTGGATCCGGCAATTCACCATCACCCAAGGTAGGCGTACCGATCATCAGTGCGGCACAGTTCAACATTTCATCCGGCGTAGTCTTCGCCATGTCGAACAGTTCGATCTCATCCTCGGCAAACTGCTTTTTGATTCGCTTGGCGATCTTGCGGGTGTTGCCGGTGTCGGTGGTATAGAACAAACCAATCTTGGCCATGATGATTACCTCATTAGGTTAAATCCAGTGTACCCGTTCAGTTCCCCCCTTTAGCAAAGGGGGGTTAGGGGGATTTTGGCCCCGTTGCCCCTGCTAAATCCCCCCGGCCCCCTTTTTCAAAGGGGGGAGGTGAATGCTTACAATCCAGTCAGGTTAAATACTGTCTTTAATCAAGACTCAGCACATTCTTCAGTGACTTCCGCCAGGACCACACCGGTAGCGACTTGAAAGTCTTCAGTGAGTCGCAGGCAGTGTTGCCGACTGTCTACCAGATAAAGATTCAATCCCATTTTTCGCAATACCGGCTCGGCCCCGACAATGTCGTCATCCAGACAACTGGTGAAATAAACACCGGGATAAATCCGGCGCAGACTGGTCAGCGTCGCCGGGATTAGACCTTCGGCAACCGCCAGTCGGGCCATATCAGCGAGTTGGCGCGGGGTAATCACGAGGCTTCCTCAATCAATTCCGGCATGGGGTGAACCCGGCCGATGATTCGGGCCAGCCACGGTGGCGGATCGCCAGCCAGTACCTGTTGCAATTCACTCAGCAGGGTCGAAATATCCTCGGCCTGCGGGCGTTTAAATGGATGAATGCCGCTATTCACCACTCTTGCAGCGGCCGGACCGCCAATCGACAGCACACAAAGCAAATGACAATCGTTAATCAATGCGACCCGCTCGGCACTGTGGTCAATACTCAAGCGGGTTGTAGCTGGAGCGGGCCGGACTGCAATCAATTGTGATGCTGTTGCGGAAACCTGATAAATCAGGAACCGGGCGCACGAACCAAAATGACCATCCAGCCGCTCACCATTATTTGATGCACAGGCAACCCGAATGGAATGAGGGATCTCGGCTGGATCACCGGGCTGGGGAGTCGCTACCGATGATCCGGTCTCATCCTCACCCTTCAACAAAGCCAGTGCTTGCCGCAATAGAGGGCCATTGATTTCGCCCAAAGCCCCATCAGCACCAGTTTTTATATCTTTAACCGTCAAGCCGTTTAACTTGATTTCAGTCAGGGGTTCACCCAATACGGCAATCAACACCCGGAGCAATTGACCCGGACTGGTATCCGGCAATGAACGCGCCGCCAGACCAATCCGCAGCGCCAGACAATCAGGGAGTGGACTGGCGTCGTTCATAGCCGCTTCACTCGCACCGTCAACGGCAGCTTGGGCGTCTCGGCAAACGGTTCAAGATAGAACCGCGATCCATCAGCCAATTCCATCTCACCGCCCCAGGTTCCCGGCCCGGAATGCTCCAGCGCCACTACGGTCTCCTCATGGTCTTTCTTGGTGATATAGAACATTAATTGACCGGCGGCATTGTTTCGCAACATGACGTTTGGCATGGCAACTCCCTTGGAAAAGCACATGGTTAAAGACTCAGCAGCTTAACAAGCGTGAGTCTTTAACCTTTAACCTTCTTCCTCAGCGCACCAAATCAAAGGCGTAGTCAGTTTCGCCCAAGCTCATGGTGTCCTGATCCAGTTTTTCCATCACGGCATTGACCAGCAACTTCAACATATACATCGCGCCTTCATAACCGAGCGTGGTATCACGATGCAGGTGGTGACGGTCAAACAGCGGGAAGCCAATCCGAATCAGCGGCACTTCATGCTCTTTCCCTTTGTGCAGGGTATCGCGCTGAATAAACTTGCCGTAGGAATTACCGATCAGGAAATCCGGTTTATTGCTGAACACCAGCGAACGCAGATGCCAGAGATCCTTGCCGACATACACTTCAGCCTCCTGACCATAGGGCGACGCTTTGAGCAGTTTGGTGATGTCCTTGGCCCAGCGCTTATTGGCGTTATGACACAGAACATGCAGCGGTTCCGCGCCCAGTTCCAGCAAAAACTGGCACATCCCCATCACGAAGTCCGGGTCGCCAAATACCGAGAAGCGTTTACCGTGCAACCAGGTGTGTGAGTCCGTCATCATATCCAGTAACCGACCCCGTTCCTGCGCCAATGACTCCGGGATCGGTTTACCCGTCAACTCCGAGATCTTCATCAGAAAATCATCGGTCCAGTTCAGACCCATCGGGATATTGATGGCATTGACCGGCTGATTCCAGGTCTCCTGGATATACTTCTTGGTCTTGGTCAATTGCCACGGTTGCAGTAGCACCGTGTCAATCGCATTAGGCGCATCCTTAACCTCATCCTGAGTTGTGCCGCCAGCGTACATGCGGAATTCACCATCAGCGGGCGTGTCAAGAATATCCTCTGGATCGGACAGGAAAGAGTAAGCCACGCCCATTTCATTGAGCATCCGCTTAATCACCCGAAAATTGCCCAGATAGCTCTCAAAACCGGTCACAATGTTCAGTTTGCCATTGCTGCCCACGGTCTTGCCTTCCATAGCATTCACAGTGAAATAGCGCAGGATGCCTTCCAGCATATTATCCCAGCCAGTAATATGGCTGCCGACAAAACTGGGGGTATGGGCAAAGGGGGTGGGAAAATCCATAGGCACCCGCCCGTCTTTCTTGGCATTGGTAATGAAGGCGTTCAGGTCATCGCCAATCACTTCAGCCATGCAGGTTGTTGACACGGCAATCATTTCCGGCTGATACATGACCTTGGAGTTTTCCAACCCCTCGAACATGTTTTTTTGTCCGCCGAACACTGCTGCATCTTCAGTCATCGAGTCAGAAACTGCGGCGACCGGTTCACGGAAATGGCGATTGAAATAGGTGCGGAAATAAGCCACGCACCCCTGTGAACCATGAACATAAGGCAGAGTTTTATAGAAACCCAGCGCACACAGCACCGCACCTAACGGTTGGCAGGCTTTGGCCGGATTAATCGTCAACGCCTCGCGCTGAAAATTGAGTTCCTTATAAGCCTCAGTGGTGGTCCACTGAAACACTTCTTCCAGCTTTTCCTTGACAGGCGCTTCCTCGAACACCCGTTTGCGGGCAAACGCCTGCTGGTATTCGTCGGTATTAAACAGCGGAAAACCCGGTTTGATAGTTTCAACGTCTTGCATGATCAAATCCTCATCAACGGCGCGAGGCGCACAACCCAACATGATTAACCCACACGATTAAAATGTTAGGTTATGGCCGATGGCCTCACCCAACGAACCGGTTTCAGGCAGCCTGCTTCATTGTTTCAGCGCTTGCACGCTTCCAGGGAGCCTGCATATTTTTCCAGCAGGGATTGTTAATCGTCATGTCCATATCACGAGCAAAAATGGCGAAGCCGTCATAACCGTGATAAGGGCCGGAGTAATCCCAGGAGTGCATTTGCCGGAAAGGAATGCCCATCTTGTGGAAGACATACTTCTCCTTGATGCCGGAGCCGATTAAATCTGGTTTCAGCCGTTCCACAAAGGATTCCAGCTCAAAACTGGTGGCATCATCATAAATTAATGCGCCGTCCTGCAATTCCTTGAAAGTGCGGTCATAATCGTCGTTATGGGCAAATTCATAACCCGCGCCGATGATTTCCATGCCTAAATCTTCATAGGCGCCGATGACGTGACGTGGCCGCAGACCACCGACAAACAGCATCACCCGCTTGCCTTCCAACCGGGGGCGATATTTGGCAATGATCGCGTCCTGCATCGGCTGATGCCGGGCAATCACCCGCTCGGCATTCTCCTTAATCGTGTCGTCAAAGAATGCGGCAATCTTGCGGAGACTGGCGGCAATTTGAGTTGGTCCAAAGAAGTTGTATTCCAAATAGGGAATACCATACTTCTCCTCTAAATGCCGACTGATGTAATTCATCGAACGGTAGCAATGCAGCAGATTCAGCTTGGCATGGCGAGTGGTTTGCATTTCGGGAATGGAACCATCCCCTGACCACTGGGCAATCACCCGCAGCCCCATTTCCTCCAGCAACACCCGTGATGACCAGGCATCGCCGCCAATGTTGTAATCACCGGTAATCGCCACATCATAAGGCGTGGATTCAAAGCTGTTGTCGTCATCGCGGTTATGCAGCACCCAATCGCGCAATGAGTCATTAGCGACGTGGTGGCCGAGTGACTGCGATACGCCCCGGAAACCTTCGCAACGCACCGGCACCACCGGCTTACCGATTTCCTTTGCCGACTTTTTGGCGACCGCTTCAATATCATCGCCAATCAGGCCAATTGGGCATTCAGACTGCACAGTTACGCCTTTAGCCAGGGGAAACAGGGTATTAATTTCGGTAATCAGCTTGGCTAGCTTTTTGTCACCGCCAAACACCACATCTTTTTCCTGAAAATCGGAAGTGAAATTCATATCACCAAAGACATTAACGCCACTATGGCCGGTAATGTAATTACGGCGACCCGCCCGGGAGAATTGACCACAGCCAATTGGGCCATGTGAGATATTAGCCACATCCTTGACTGGCCCCCACACTACACCCTTGGCGCCGGCATACGCGCAACCCCGGGCGGTCATCACGCCCGGTAAGGCTTTCTTATTGGCAACGATGCACTTATTGGATTTTTCCAGCGTCGGATCATTCGCCATCAAATGCTTGGCGCGTTGTTTCCCGGTCGCTTCCGGATAAACTTCCAGCACTTCCTGAATCAGTTTTTCAGTTTCCTGGCGATTCATGCTCATGAGTGATCTCCGGTTCATTCAAGCAGCGCACAACGTGGCTTCAGCAGCGGCAGTCTTGCCGACAATGGATTCATCTTCTTCATCCATGATGCCGAATTCCATCAGCAAATCTTCCAGCTCATCCATCGTCAGCGGCTTGGGAATTACGAATTTCTTGTTATCGACGATCTTGCGGGCCAAGGTGCGGTATTCATCAGCCTGTTTAGCGGTCGGGTCATATTCGATGACGGTCATCCGGCGAATTTCAGCCCGTTGCACCACGTTGTCACGCGGCACAAAATGGATCATTTGCGTACCCATTTTTTCCGCCAGCGCCTCGATCAATTCCGCCTCCTTATCAGTCTTGCGCGAGTTGCAAATCAGTCCCGCCAGTCGCACTTTGCCGGAACTGGCATATTTGCAGATCCCCTTGGCGATATTATTGGCAGCATACATCGCCATCATTTCTCCAGAGACCACGATATAAATCTCTTGCGCCTTGCCTTCGCGGATCGGCATAGCGAAACCACCACATACGACGTCGCCTAACACGTCATAAAATACGAAGTCGAGGTCTTCTTCATAAGCGCCTTCTTCCTCCAGAAAGTTAATCGCGGTAATCACACCACGGCCCGCGCAACCAACCCCCGGCTCCGGGCCGCCGGACTCAACGCAGCGAATGCCGCCATAGCCGACCTTGAGTACCTCATCCAATTCCAGATCTTCAACCGTGCCCGCTTCCGCCGCCATTTCCATAATGGTGTTCTGGGCCTTGGCGTGCAGAATCAGGCGGGTAGAATCCGCTTTGGGATCGCAGCCGACGATCATGATCTTCTTGCCTTCAGCCGCGAGGCCGGCAACCAGATTCTGGGTGGTGGTCGATTTGCCGATGCCGCCTTTCCCGTAAATTGCACATTGACGTATTGCCATTGCGGTATTCTCCTATCGCTGGATGCGAAGTTTTTGCTCTCGGTCTGTGTTCTTCAACAGTCATGCCAAACCGCAATAAGCAATCAACCAACTGATTTATATTGATTTTTATTTCAACCTTCTATGGGTAGCCAGTGGCATACATGACAAACGCGGCATCTTGTCCGGTTAGTAACAATCCCCCTATTCCTTGCGATCCCCGCCTGCCCAAGGAAGCCTATTGGTCGATTAACCATTGCAACCTGCCAGCGGCGATCCTGGGTGGGCTGACTTTCCAGCGTCATCCGGCCCCGCTGTTGATCGATGGTGTGGCGGAATTGCACGCCCGATTGTTCCGGTTGCTCGCAGTTCTCGATGAATCCGAGGCTCGGGCGCGGCAATTCATGGATTACATGACGGTGTATTTTCGGCTGGAGGCGCTGGAAGAAGTGGGGCTGACGCCGGGCCGACCCAAAGCCAAACTGCGCGGGCGGGCCGATTATCTGCGGATGGTGCGGGGCTGGGCGTTTGATCCCAACAGTCAGGAAGGGGCGGTGCTCAAGGGCTGGGTGGAATCGCGCTTTGGTCTGCTGACCCGCTATCACAAGGGCTTGATTGATGGCGATGAGCGACATGATGCCTGGTTGCGTTTTCAGGAGGCCCGCAGTCATGGCCTGTACAATACCAATGCGCTGGAGGCGCAACTGGACTTGCTGTACACCTATTGCCAGTATGAATTGCACCGCTCGCAGCCGGGATTATTGCACCTGAATTTATATCGTGGATTTAATCAGTTTAGCGATGATCAGATGCTGGTCAAACTGGATCGCCGCCGGCTGATCGTGCTGTTAAACAATCTCAGTTCGTTCAGTGCGAACCGGGAACGGGCTGAAGAATTTGGCGATCATTTATTGCGGGTGCAAGTCCCGATGACCAAGGTGTTTTTCTATAACCGGGTGTTGCCGGGAATGTTGAAAGGCGAGGATGAATACGTGGTGATCGGCGGGATTTACGAGGTGGAGCGGCTGGCGTAATTACTCTTCCGGCCCGAAACACAGTGAATAATCCCGGCAAACCGCGCAGGATGGCGCACGGCAGAGATAGACCCCTTCCTGAAGACAAAGCTGCTTGTAGAGAAACTTTTTCCATTTCATGTCACGGTCATTTTTGGCAGCCAGTGCCGGGAAATTACGCGCCATTAATGCGCTTAAATCCCGTCGTGACCATAATCCCAAATCCTCCCAGAGATGATTATTTGCCATACAACCGGTCGCAATGATCACACTGAACCAGGCTTCGGACTCGTCATGCCCCGCCTGATCAATTTGTAGCAGTTTGATCAGTTCTTGCCGTTCTTCCGCGAGTCTCGGATCCCAAGGCTGCAATAAACGTGGCGCAACAGTGGGCATCATAAAGCCGGGAAAGTGCCGCGCCAGCAATGCGGCAAACGTTCCCGGTAATCCCAAGCCAATCGGCAATGCCCCACCGCCATTGATCTGAGTCGCCAGCATTTGCGCCAGCGGCTGGTCATTCGGCAAACCGCGACTGCAACGCATCAAACCGTCATAGGTTTGTCGTAATTGTTCAGTCCCCCCCTTTAGCAAAGGGGGGTTAGGGGGGATTTGGGTTCCGTCGCCGGTGAGGAATCCCCCCCGGCCCCCCTTTTTCAAAGGGGGGAGGTGAGTGCTTACGGTTTGTCGCCGCAGATCGGCAGGGATCGCAAACGGCGAGTGTTCCAGTCGCGGCAACGGTATCATGGCCAGTAAGCCTCAGTATTCCACCAGGATATCTTCGTCGCGGACAATCATCTGACACGCCAGACGCCACGGCGGCGGGATGTCATCGACTAGAATCTGGCTGATATCCTCGTCGGTTATCTTGCCCAGTTGTTTCAGCAGAATTCTCTCCTTCTCCGTCGGTGGCCCACTCATTCGCGGCTTTTTATCCAGACTGGTGACTTTAACCAGACAGGTTCCACATTCACCATCCTGGCAATCAAAGGCAATCGGAATCTTGTTGGCTTTAGCAATGGTCAAGACCGTCTCGGTATGGCTACCAGCGGCGGCGTAAACCGTCTTAATTTTATGGTCAGGATGAGAAAAGGTAATCAGTGGCATATCGGTTAATCTCCTTTAATGCAATAAGGGGTTCGTGATTAAAGTCAAGCAGGGCGGACAGTCACATCGCCCAGTACCTGAGCCTGACAGGCCAGCCGGAAATCCTGCCCGGCGTAATGTTCTTTGAGAATTTTGGCTTCAAGTACCGATGGGGCACTCAGATTTTCCATGCCTTCCGTCACTTTCATCAGGCAGGTTCCACAATCACCTTCGCGGCAACCGTAAATGATCCCGGAATTAACCTTGTCCGAGATTTCGATGACCCGGCTGCCAGCGGGTACGGTGACGGTGGTATTAATATCGGCAAAGGTCAGTCGTGCTTTGGCCATAGGGTACTCGCTAGTCAGGATATAAAAAGGAATTTTGGAGTCAGGGAACCAGGTTCTTACATTACGCAACAGCGCGTCCGGTGATTGCCATTACTGGAAGCCTACCGTTCGCTCGCCACTCTTCATAAACAGCCCGGAGCGCTATTTCAATCGGTTCGTTGCCATGTTCACTGTTGGGTTCAATCCCGGCGTTTTCCAGTGCTCGCCACGGGGTAAAACCCACTCTGGCACACAGTAGCGCAGCACAATCGGAGAGCGCCAGAATAGCGCCAGCCATTGCTGCATCGGAATCACCACACGTCGTTGCACCATGACAGTAGCGGGCAATTTCCCGCCGCTCAATCAACCCGATTTGATCAGCGGATACCTGATAAATCAGCAGTTCACGCAAGTGACCGAAGTGGGCGTCAACAGTCTGCCCATTCATGCTGCCGACCGCCAGCCGCAGCGTATGACTCTGCGCGATGCGCGGTTGTGCTGGAGTCCGATGCGCCGGTTTTTTCAGTGTGGCGGGTTGAGTTTGCAAGCGGCGGACAATGGCTGAACGCACTATTTCCCGTTTCGCCATTGCCGCTTGTGGATCAATGGCCATCGCCGCAACTTTTTCCATACTGAATTCGGCACTGCGATCATCATTCAGCATTCCGGTCGCATCAGCGCGGCATTGCTGGCAATGACTCATCATGGCCCCGTCACTCCCGCAGATAGCGCGAACTTCAGCCAGTTCTGCCGCAGTCGGTTCACGCTGTCCCTTAAGACCGTAATAAGTCCCGTGTTCGGCGCGGGCAATCAGCGGCATGATGTTATGCAGCATGGCACCTCTTTCCCGCACTACTCGACTGACTTCCGGCAAGTGGGCGTCGTTAATACCGGGAATCAGCACCGAGTTGATTTTGACCTGAACGCCTCGTGCAACCAGCCGATCCAGTCCCAGCAATTGTTGGGCGATCAGCGTTTCTGCTGCTTCTCGTCCACGCAGTCGGCCATGCCAGCGAATCCACGGATAAATCTGCGCGCCAATGTCCGGGTCTACGCAGTTAATCGTGATGGTAACGTGATTTACCCCATGTTCGGCTAAAGCATCGGCATGTTCCGGCAGGGCCAGACCATTGGTAGACAAACAGAGCAATAAATCAGGAGCCTGCCGTTTTAATTCGCGCAAGGTAGCGAATACCGGTTCAGGATTTGCTAATGGATCACCTGGCCCGGCAATTCCGATAACGGCCAAATGCGGAATCATGGCACCGACCGCCAGTGCTTTTTGCACCGCTTGTTCGGGACTTAGTAGTTCTGACGCAACTCCGGGGCGTGATTCATTGCTGCAGTGGTATTTCCGATTACAATAATGGCACTGAATATTGCAGGCAGGAGCAACCGGCAAATGCAGACGGGCAAAATGGTGGTGCGCCTCCGGGGAATAGCACGGGTGCAGCGCCAAAGGCTTGCCGGTTGCCGGTGACTGAGCGGTTGATGCCATGTCCACGTTCCCCATCGTCAATATCCGGCGGCATAACTTAATAGCCCGCCACCGACCGGAAACGGACGGCAGGTCGTTTCAAGCAAACGACGTGCCTGATCGAAGGTTTTGTTTTATCTTTTTGTTAAAAGTAGATTTTTTTATGGAGAAGCTGACAGTCTGTGGCAAACACTACCAATCCAAAGCGCACGATTGTTAGCTATGAGACAAGGATAGGCAGCGATTTTATCGGGCCTGCATGGCCCCCTTCGGATCCATTGTGTGGTTAATCCTGTAACCCCCACTGAGTCGATTTGATTCGCTGCGGCCCAATAAAAAGCCGCATTCATGATGAGTGAATGCGGCTTTTTTAATGGAACAGACGGGATCGCTATTCTTTTTTAACCTGTCGCCGACTCATAAACAGCAGTCGTTCAAACAGGTGAATATCCTGTTCGTTTTTCAGCAGTGCGCCATATAACGGTGGAATTGACTTACGCTGATCGCCGCGCAGGGTTTCCGGCGGAATATCTTCGGCGACCAGCAGTTTGATCCAGTCGAGCAGTTCGGAAGTGGACGGGCGTTTCTTCAATCCGGGCACCTCGCGGATCTCGAAGAAGGATTCCAACGCCTCACTCAGCAGCCGCTTCTTTAAATCCGGGTAATGCACCCGCACGATCTGCTCCATAACTTCTTTATCCGGGAAGCGGATATAATGGAAAAAGCAGCGGCGCAGAAAAGCATCCGGCAATTCTTTTTCGTTGTTACTGGTGATGATGATGATCGGGCGATGCCGGGCTTTCACGACCTGTCGGGTTTCATAGACATAAAACTCCATCCGGTCCAGTTCCAGCAGCAGATCATTAGGGAACTCAATATCGGCCTTGTCGATCTCGTCGATCAGCAAGACCGGCTGGATTTCACTGGTGAAGGCTTCCCATAGCTTGCCCGGAACGATGTAATTGCCGATGTCATGAACCCGCGCTTCACCCAGTTGGGAATCGCGCAGCCGGGAAACGGCGTCGTATTCATACAAGCCCTGTTGCGCCTTGATCGTGGACTTGATGTGCCATTGGATAAAGGGTCGATCCAGGGCCAGGGCGACTTCTTCGGCCAGTTGGGTCTTGCCGGTGCCCGGCTCACCCTTCACCAGTAAGGGTCGACCCAACGTGACGGCAGCATTCACCGCCATCATCAGATCGTCGGTGGCAACGTAACGATCCGTCCCGCGAAAACGTGATTCGGACATGCACAATTTCTCCTTTCAGGCGACCGGCAACCCGGATGATATTCCCCATGATTATAAAAAAATATCTTATTATTCTTTTACTTGTTAGCGATGCCTGCTATGTTTGCATGGCACCGGCAGGTTGCAGCCCAGTTTAACAGGCTCGCCGGGCCTTGCCGCATTTCCCCCGGCCGCGATGACCTCTTTTTTCAGCACCGCGGTCCTGATCGCAACACCCTTCCCGGCCTGCAGGCCGAGATCTCTCGTGGAGAATCCGATGAAAGCGCACAGCATTCTGGACACGATAGGCAATACCCCACACGTTCGTCTCAACCGGCTGTTTGCTGGCCATCAAGTTGAAGTGTGGATGAAGCTGGAGCGGGCCAACCCGGGCGGCAGCATCAAGGATCGGATCGGGCTGGCGATGATTGAGGATGCTGAACGGCGCGGCCTGCTCAAGACCGATACGATCATTGTCGAACCGACCTCCGGTAACACTGGCATTGGTCTGGCGATGGTCGCGGCCGCCAAGGGCTACCGGTTGATCCTGACCATGCCCGAATCCATGTCGCTGGAACGGCGACGTTATTTGACGGCACTGGGCGCGGATCTGGTGCTGACGCCTAAGGAAAAGGGGATGCCGGGGGCGATTGAGAAAGCCCAGGAACTGGTGCGCGATACCCCGAATGCCTGGATGCCGCAGCAGTTCGAGAATCCGGCCAATGTTGAAATTCACCGCAGCACCACCGCTCTTGAGATCGTTAATGATTTCCCCGAAGGGCTGGATTATCTGATCACTGGGGTCGGAACCGGCGGGCATATTACCGGTTGCGCCGAGGTGTTGAAGGCGCATTTCCCCAAGTTGCGGGTGTTTGCGGTGGAACCGGCCGCTTCGCCGGTGCTGAGTGGCGGGCCTCGTGGCCCACACCCGATTCAGGGCATCGGGGCGGGATTCGTGCCGGCGGTGCTGAATACCGACATTCTGGACGGCATTATCCAGGTCAATCATGAGGACGCTTTTAAATACGCGGTACGCAGTGTCCGGGAAGAAGGTATTTTCATCGGGATTTCTTCCGGTGCGTCGCTAGCTGCGGTCGCCCAGAAATTGCCGGAGATTCCTCATGGTAGCCGCATCCTGACTTTCTGCTACGACACCGGTGAGCGTTATTTGTCGGTGGCCGGGTTGTTCGATTGACATCCTCTCCGCTGCAAGCGGACACATAATCTGCGTCGCACGGGACACATGGCTTGCGACGCAATTTTATGTGTCCACACCCTCACTGCGCCCCTCTGCAGGCGTTCATCTGGCGCAGGCCAAACCATCAAAAAAGGGACGGTGATGAGTCGGAATGTGGAGATTGATGTTTATGGCTATGAATATCTGGTGTCGGTCGATGGTGCAGGGGTTAATGATGGGGCGATGCCGGAAGAAACCTCAGGCTAGTTTCCGCATTTTCCCCATTACAACGAGGATGCACAGGGGCGGTTGCTCTATTTTTATCAGCCGATGACCATGAGTCTGGCCGCTGTTCGGCAGGACATCGCGTGGATTCGCCGATGTCCTGGAACACCGGAGTCAGATCGGCGAGCTTGGCTTGCAATGCATCAAACGCAGCTTTGACTTCATCGGCGTTGCTGATTTGAAGCTGGATGTCGAGCGATGCGCCGGCCATTTAGGCGGACTCCAAGCCCATCATCTGCTGCCGTTGCGCTTTTTCAATCCGCTGGCAGGCAATGGCAAAGTAATCAGGGTCGATTTCAATGCCGATGAATTTGCGGCCACTGGTGACGCAAGCCACACCGGTTGACCCGCTGCCCATGTACGGATCGAGAACGACTTTACCCAAACCAATCCGGGCGGTTTCCAGACACCAGCGCATTAGCTCGACGGGCTTTTGGGTGGGATGTTTACGCTTGGATGTGGGAGAAGACGCGCCTTCACCAGCCCGCAACATTCCTAACCACAGGTGGCGATAGATGCAGCGGGCATTCCGGCGATTCATCCAGGCGAACTCGGCGTCAATGAACGAGGT
>Ga0316607_1000497_pt1 | contig 14013 bp, 9 predicted proteins | sample MIS2016062E_MG_FD_207674 | JGI IMG/M metagenome (GOLD analysis project Ga0316607, IMG submission 207674) | Microbial mat bacterial communities from Middle Island sinkhole, Lake Huron, Michigan, United States - MIS.2016.062E | ecosystem: Environmental > Aquatic > Freshwater > Lake > Sediment...
CGAGCTCAGTGCGCTGTTGTTCCAGAGCGTCTAATTCCTTCGTTAAAGCTGCGGATAAATGCTCTCGCTGTGACTGGGTTAAAACTATCAGTTCAGCCACGGTATCTTCTGTGCTGGTTTCTAGACGATTCTGCCGGGATTGCCAATAATTGATTTCTTCTTTGAGAATAGATTGCTGTCGTTGCAGGGCGCTAATTTGGTCATCTAATTCGGCTTTTTGTTGTTGGAGCGATCGCAGTTTTTGCTGTGACGGTTCTAAAGCCGCTGTTTGTGTGGTAATAGATGCCCGCAAGTTGTCTAAATTGGTGCCTTCGAGTTCGGTTTTTATCTCTTGCAGTTGTCTAGCTTTCTCTTTTAAACTTTGCAATTCAGAGTTAGATTGCTGCAATTTTTCTTCCTGTTGCAGCAAGTTAGCTGCTGACTGAAGTAGTTTAGATTTATCGTTGGCTATTTGGTTGATGGCTGAAGTGCGATCGTCTATCTTTTGTTTTAGTGTAGTCGGTATCGGTAAAGTTGTCAAGTGGGGGAGCCAAGAATTGAGTATTTCTAACTGCATATTCAGAGTTTGGGAAAGTGCGATCGCCCATGCATTCAAAGTTTCTGGATCTGCACCAGCCAATTGTCTCAAAACTTCTGGATAGAAAGTTGACTCCCAGAGGCTCATTCCTGCTTGTACTAATTCCAAAGGCAGTTGAATAGTATCAAATTCTCTGAAGTTTTGACTTTCCTGTATTTGCTGCAATACAACAGTTATTGCTTCTATATCATGTTGCTGATTTGGCTGCATAAAAACCTCAAATTATTGTTCAATATAAATTCTACCAAATCCGGGTTTATACTCCTGTCATGCTGAACGAAGTCAAGCATCTCCATTGACTGAGACAGAGATTATTCGCATTCCTGAGCCGGGGGAAGGATCGGAATGACATGATCTGGGTTTACTCATCAAATTCGTCTTTATCAAAGAAAACAAAACCGGGAAACATTTTAGCAATAAGATTTCCTAGCTTATACTCCACAGGCTTTCTAGCGCTTACTTCCTCAATCACTAAATAAGCAATTTGCGATCGATCGACTTTCATCCCGACGCGATATTTTGCCCCGGAGTAGTAATTGGGTAATTCAATATTGTCGGGCATCAATTCTTGGTGTTTTTTGCCTTTAGACATCAGTTGTACCCACAGAGTGACAGCAACTTCTTGCCTAAAGGATGTCATTGCTTCTGTAAAGAAATTAGGCTGTGCTAAGGTATCTAAATTAGAACCACCTTCAATCAGGGTAATTTCCTTTTTTACTCTTTCCTCGTGATTGTTGATTTTTTCTGAAATAATACCAAGGGTATGAATATATTTCTCTGTTGGATCAACCAAACCGTTAGCAATCAAACAAGCCCCGAAGGAAATAGCATAAGCACTGTTAGTTATATTAATTTCTTTGTCAATCCGGCGGTCATTTTTAACGATTCCTAAAGCATCGGTAATTGCCCGTTGCACGAGGAGGAACTGAGAGAAACCACCTACCATAAAAATGCGGTCTATTGCCAGTTCTTGTTGTTTGATGTGGGTATTAACTCTTGTAATTACAGTTTGGATACCTTGGGCAATGAGGGCAAATGCTTCGTTGACTTCTCCCAGCGTTACCGCGTAGTCACTGAATTTATAAGCTTCATTTTGGGCTGTGTCATCGGGAGCATTCAGATAGTTTTCCAGGCTCTGTGTAGCTCTGTCGTGCTTGCCTATTTTTACACTTTCAAACTCTTTGAGCAAGCGAATAAATTCAGCAGTATTTTCATCTAAAGATTTACCGTGCTTTTTAGTATAAGCTTGTTGAACAACGCGCCGATCGAAAGCGACTCCTGCTGATTCTAAACCTTTGTCACCTTGTCCGTCAAAGTAGAGAACGTCCACTTTGTTGTCGTCATAAATACGACAAAGGCTAACATCAAAAGTGCCGCCTCCCATATCGCAGACGAGTAAATTACCGCTAAAAGATTCACTGCCTTTTTCTCTCGCACGCCGTTGAGTTTCCCAGGCATAATAAGCAGCAGCAGCAACAGGTTCGCTAACGAGTTGGATGAGTTGTCTTTCTAGTCCTAAGTCTTTTTTTATTAATTCTTGCAGGCGTTCCCGACCTAAATTATAGATGTCGCGCCAAAATTCGGGAACAGAGACAACAATGCTGGCAATTTCGCCTTTTTCCCTGCTAAAACTGTAGGAGTTTTTAGTAGAAATTAGCAGTTCCCGCAGGTAATCAATGGTAACACTAATCGGGGTGCGATCGCCTGAAAAATATTGACCAAATTCAGACTCCTTTAGCGGCAATCGCATTTTGAAATTGCCGTAGGTTTCAGCAGAGGAATCGTAGGCGGCGGAGTAACGGGCGGCAGTGCCAATCTCAGTATAACCCTCTGCTGAATGATAGGCGATGAAAGAAGGGATGTATTTCTCTCCGTTTGTTGGTGGATAAGTATACGCTTCGAGGTCTCCGTTGGGGGTAAGATAGGAAACGATCGAGTTGGTTGTACCGAAGTCTAAACCGATTTTGTAAGTTTGCATGATGGGGAGTTCAAAAGTTTAACGCGAGTTGTTAATTGAGGGAATTCTGAATGTAACATCAGCCACTTTGGTATCGGTGAATCCAAAATCTTCTGGGAATTCACTATTTGCTTCTTCTTGACTATGATGATCAATCTCTTCTGTCAGCCATGCTGTCAATCTATCATAATGTTCTGGGGCTACCACCCAACTATTTGGGCTGTTCACCCGTACCCAAGCGCGTCCCGGTTCTCGCAACTTATTGACCAATAAAATAAATCCCTCTTTAAAGGTCAGATTCCGATGATTGTTAAGCACTTGATAATTGATAATATGTGGTTCTCTCGTTTCGATCGCCTTTTCAAACTCTCTGAGAAACTGGGAACCTTTACCTTGCAATTTCAAAGTCACTCTTTCAACTGCTTCCCCGATCGCCTGTGGAGCATTTCCATTTAATTGGCCCTGATTTACAGTTTCATTTACTGCCCCTATAACATGAGCAATCTCTCTCTTCCATGCGCGAATCTGGTCGGCTATAAGTTGCCCTAGAGTTTTACGTTCGCGCTTAATTGTAATAGCAGTACCGAGCATAATTGCTATGCCATCTACACCAAGGGCAATTCCCATCGAGAAGAGCGCTGGTTCCTCAAGCCGCTTTACTTTGTTGTAAGGGGCCAGCAGAGATACATCAAGTTCTTCATCTATGTAGATTTCACGCTTTAATTCTGGATAATTCTGCCGCCTCTCTGCTGGCACTTCCGTTAAAGCCTGACGATCCTTGTCGAGAATTTCATTTGGCTGTAGTCCTTTTATATCATATTCAAACTTGGGGCTGACTTTCTCAACAGTAGATTTAAAATTCTTCGCTTCAGTTTCTAACTCCAGTGCTTGCAAATCTAACTTCCTAGCTTCCGCCTCATAGCCACCTCCCAACCCACTTTTAGCGCCTCTACTCTTCTCTGCTTCTGCTTCTGCTCTGGCCTTTGCTGCTTTATCTTCCAATTGCTTAAGGCTATCTTTCATCGGTGTGTACAAATCTGCAACAAACTTTTGGTGAGCTAGAGCAGCTCGATCATGGGCTAACTTCTCACTAGCCTCTCCAGCCAGTTCTTTGTAGTAAGTAAAAAAACTGGTGTAGACGCTTATAGATGTCAACACTAATACTGCTACCCACTTGCGGAAAGGTGCGTGTTTGACAGTGAATTCACCAAGGAGGAGAAACAGCATCATCTGAGTAGTTCCACCAATAACCCAAGCCAAAGCTATTGGGAGAACTTGCATGGCTCCCATAATGGTTGTAGCACCACTGCCTAAGTTTATGATTGCCAGTAGCACTGTTAATACCCAGTCCCGCTCTTCTGATGGAGTGGGGTTCTGATTGTTGCGGTTTCGGTTGCTGCGTTTCATAGAATTACCTGTGAATCAGTATTTTTTTTAATTTATAGTATATAGTAATAGTGCTAAGGTTTCAACAAATATAGTTAACCAATATGTCTTTCAGTAGAGGGTTATGTTATAGTTGCCAGTGAGGTAGTTTGGTAGTTAACCGACTGCGGTAAGCACCTTTGCTCATCGTTTTAGCTACTGCGGAGTCGAAGTAGCCCTTCTTCGACATAATGGCTCCTGGAATACTGAAGGCAGTTGGCCATATACCTTGACTTAGTGTATCATTTTATACAGATTAATCCCCTAATCTCTTAGGATAACACAAAAACTTGCCTCAGAGAATTGATTGAGAAATAATGTTTTGTGTTAAGTCTAGAGGTAAAAGCTTATGTGTCTGTGGTCTATAATTGTTTATGGTCGAACCTACGAAGCCGATTATCGTCTTCTGGCAATTCCAGTGGATTTTACACCAGAAGATGTGAATTGGGCGAAGAATTATATTAAAGCAACTACAAGAAAGCCAGAGCAGTTACCAGGTAATCCCCGATGGTCGCTATTCAAAAATCAAAAGCACTGCGTCATCGGTGTGACTTGTAACCTGAAAGACCTGATTAGTAATCCGGCTCTGGCTGTTGACAAAGAAAGTCGTCCTATCCATGTTTTTGTTGGATATGTGATTAAAGTAGATAAAAATAATAAATTATTATACCTTGATATACCTCATTATGCAGATAATATTTCCCTTTTTCAACCCGCCTATAATTATGTCAAATCCCAATGGTTAGTAAAACCTTACAAGTTAAGAATTAAGCCTCAAACGCCTCGATTTCAGTATATCCAAAGGCCCCTGGGTTGGGACGACCGCACAAACTCACAAATCCATAGAAATTTTTTACTAAATATGGACGTTCACAAAGTTGGGCTATGGCCAAATTCATATCAGAGTAAATGGATAATTTTGGAAAATGCTTGCTCTTTCGTTGAGCATTATGAAACTGTGTCGCTTTGTCTCGGAATGCCCACCCAAAATGATGTTTCAGAAAGTCCTTTTTTAAACGCCACAGTTCCTGGTGTAAATGATCGAGCTATTGTAGATCGTGTTAACCATCTAGCTAATAATGCTGGGAGTCAAGCAAATAGAAGAAAGGCGCAATATAAACAAAATAGAATTCATTTTGAAGAAAGGATATCTGGAGCGGTAATAGGTGTAATTATTTGGGGAGCAATTTTGTTTAACTGGATGGTAATAGCTATCATTCTAGGTGGTTTATTTGGTTGTATTATAGTTGTTTTATACCAAAAGTGTAGGATTTGGATTAAAAAACCCAAAATTCCCATTGATTCTAACAAGGCTAAATAATTTATTTAGCCCCCAAAAATAAACTAAAACCTCGCTGAACTTGAATGGAGAGATCTTATGGCTGACCCTATAAAAAAAATTACCATGTTGGGTGATAGTAGTTCTGGAAAGACCTGCTATGTGTGGGGAATGTACGCAGCTATGTCAAATAACAGACATGGATTTAGCATGATTGCTACCGATAGAGATGAACATTCTCGGCTGCATGCTTTATGGGAAGGCCTTGTTAATGAAACTGGTGAAGATCGTTGGCCATCACCAACTGACCAAGCCCTTACCTATGCTTTTGAATTTTGTGACGGATATAAGCCAATAATTCAGTTTGAATGGCTAGACTATCGGGGAAGTGCAATGTCAGACCAATCTGACGCACAAGACGTAGAGGAGTTGAGAAATTATATTTCAGAGTCATCCTGTTTGTTTCTATGTATATCGGGAGAGCATCTGCGAGAGAAGGTGACTTCTGTTAATTTAGCAAAAGTGTTAATAAACACTAAAGCAAGTATCATGGGTGGTCATCTTGCTTATCTGAGTCAAACTCTTAAAGCTCAAAAAAGAAAAATCTTTCCAATTGTAATAACTCTGACTAAGTACGATTGGATTGATAGACCCCAAGCAGAATTAATTGAAGATGTTAAACAACTGTTTCCCCCCTTATTTGCTGAAAATTCAGATTGGTTAGTAATGATTTGCCCAACCAGTTTGGGAAGGGAACTTGCACAGGACAGAAACTCAGGAAGAATTGAACCTAAAAATCTTGATCTACCTGTAGTGTTTGCCCTATTCTCTATACTTAGAGAATCTTTTTTAGCAGAACACAAGCGATGGAAGGAAATTGGGGAAGAATTGGAAAATCTAGAAAATGGATGGATGAGAGTGCTTAATAGGGGGAAAATTCAAAAAAAACAGCAAGAGGAAGAATCGAGCCAGAAGAAATTTCAAGAAACTCGCAAGCAAGTGCGTATACTAGGTCAGGAACTAGACCATGATCTCATTTACATTTATTGGCGGGGAAAACGTATCCGAATTAATCCAGAAGACTTTTGTTAGACTATTGCTAATCCCACTCCCAAATATTTCTTGATTTACGAGATGGGGATGGGTTTTGGCGGAGTAGTGATTGTAAGTCTAATAATTCCTGTTCTTTGCTTGATAGTTGTTCTTGAGTTTGAGTTAATTGAATTTGTAGTTGTGAGCGTTGTTGATTAGCTTCTTTTAATTCTGATTGCAGTTGTGTTTTTTCTGTTGTTAAATGTTCGGCTTGAGTCTGAATTTTTAAGGCGTTGCTGTTGCATAATTCTAGTTGTGATTGCAGTTGAGATAAATCTGATTGTAGTTGTGAGCGTTGTTGATTAGCTTCTTTTAACTCTGATTGCAGTTGTGTTTTTTCTGTTGTTAAATGTTCGGCTTGAGTCTGAATTTTTAAGGCGTTTTGGTGGCATAATTCTAGTTGTGATTGCAGTTGAGATAAATCTGATTGTAGTTGTGAGCTTTGTTGATTAGCTTCTTTTAACTCTGATTGCGTTTGAAAACAATTTTTATGAGAAATTTCTAATTCTGATTTAATTTGGGATATTATAGATTGCGACTGTACTTTTTCTTGATTTAATTGTTGAACTTGGGACTGAAGTTGTATGCGTTGCCGATCAGTTTCTTCTCGCTGCAATTGAGTCTCAACTAGATGTGACTGGAGTTGATCACTTTGGCGATCGAGTTGTTCTAATTGTGATTGTACTTGCTTTAACTGAAACTGCGATCGCGCCCACATCTGCTTGGCCCAAACTAGGTTAGCTTGTTGCTTTTCCCTAAACGCTTCTGGTATTTCAAATGTCAGCGGATAAGGTATCAGAGGCCAACCGCAGGTAGAGCAATATTTTACCTGCCCCTCTAGGTATTCAGTCTTACACACCGCACACTGTACCATTGCTAATTTCCTTCCTCTCAATCGGACGCAGAAACCGGGTTTTTTTACGAAAACATTGCACCATAGCCTTTAATATCGGTAAAAACCCCGGTTTCTTGAGTATTCAACAAATAACAATAACTATTCTGGCTCAATTCCCAAAGCGCGTAACTGAGCCGCGAATCGTTCAGCACGTTGTTGAGCTTGTTGAGCTTGTTGTTGAGCTTGTTGAGCACGTTGTTGTGCTTGCAATGCCGCTTCTTCCGGTGTGGGAACTAACTGCCCATCCAGGGTAAAATAGCGCAATTTGCCCTCATAAATTCCCAGATATAATTCTAGTATATCACTCCACAATCTACCAGATTCATTGGCAACAATGGCTTGATACTCTTGACCGATTAAACGAAAACCAGCAAATTCCAAATCTTCAGGATCGAACCAAAAATATTCGGGAGTTCTAAACCGATTTTGATACAAGATTTTTTTCTCGTTTCGGTCAACTTTGGCGGTGGATTCAGAGAGTAATTCTATAATTATATCAGGGTACTTACCATCTTCTTGCCAAACCACCCAAGACCGACGCGGACGTTTTTGCGTATTCCTGATTAAGAAAAAATCCGGGCCGCGAAAATCCCGATTCCGCAATTGTTGCTCGCTGTAATAAACTGTGAGGTTAGCTCCAATAAAAAAGTCATTTTTATCGCGCCACAACCATTCTAAACAGGCAACTAATAAAGATAATTGTACATAATGTAAAGAACTTTCCATTTCTGGTTCATCACTTTCAATTTTACTGGCATCTGGCATCAGTTTTGCCAGTTCTAGGGCTGTAAACACCATCGCTTAATCCTCCCAATCTGGTATATCTGCTAACGCAAAGGTTCTCATCGCCTCTCCAGTCAAATTATACAACACCATCCGACTTTTGAGGCGATTCACCATTTTTTCATAAAAATTCTCTACACTGCGTCCATTCCCAAAGTTGCGCCCCCGATTTTGGTACATAGAGATAAAAATTTCTTGAAGATGTGGCAATAAATTGGTAGGACAAATCCACCCATCCCCCTGACACATACTGAGGAAAATTTGGTGCAATTCTTCACCATTATAATCGGGAAACTCGATTTTGTACGCAATCCGATCGGCCATCCCAGAATTGGCATCCATAAACTGTTTCATCTCGCGGGAATATCCAGCTAGAATTACTATTAAGCGATCGCGCTGATTCTCCATCATCGGTACTATAGTATCAATGGCTTCCTTCCCAAAATCATCGCCAGCCCCCCCGCGACTGAGGGCATAAGCTTCATCAATAAGCAGTATTCCATCTAAAGCAGATTCAATCGCTGCCGCAGTTTTCAATGCTGTTTGTCCTTGATATCCAGCTACTAACTTCTCTCTATTTACCTCCACAAATTGCCCTTTCTGTAATAACCCCAACGCCTTGAAAATCCGTCCTATTAATCGCGCCACAGTAGTTTTCCCCGTACCAGGATTCCCCGTAAACAGCATATGCCGCCTTTCGATAATATTTTTAGTTAACATCCCAGCTTCCCGCAGCCGTTGATTAGCAATTTGACTATTGACAATTTCTCGAATTGTTTTTTTAACAGAATGCAAACCAATTTTCCTGTCTAATTCCTGCAACAATTCCTGTAAAATCGCCTCATCTTTTCTCGATTCTTGTCGGTATTCAGCAGGTAAATCCGCAACTTGAAAAGGTTCCAAAAGCCGATCGCAATTTTGTTCAATCACCCGCTGACTTCGCAACTCATCCATCAAATTAAACAAATTTTCCACCAAGCCCGCATTCCCAAAAGTGCGATCGCGCCTTTGATACAATTCACCAAACAAATTCATCAAAGCAACCTCCAAATCCGGCGTAATCGAACACCGCACCCGCGCCACCCGTTGTTTAAAAATCGCCAATAACTCAGCCGGATTGTAATCTTCAAACACAATTTCCATCAAGCGGCGCTGCAAGCCCGGATTAGACTTCACAAATTCCGCCATTTCATCGGGGTATCCTGCGACAATTACCGCCAGCCGATGCTTTTCATCCTCCATCCTTTTTAACAGCGTATTCACCGCTTCTTGCCCAAACTCATCCCCTTGGGTTAAGGTATAAGCTTCATCAATAAATAACACTCCATCCAGCGCTTCATCAATAGCTTTATTAGTCCGAATCGCAGTTTGTCCCAGAAATCCTGCGACTAAATCTTGCCTAGCCACCTCCTTCAAATGTCCCCGCTTCAACAATCCCAAATCGCGATAAATTTCCCCGATCAATCTAGCAACAGTAGTTTTCCCAGTACCAGGATTACCCTTAAAAATTACGTGCAGCCGAATCGGTTCACTGCTAATACCTTGTTGCAGCCTTTCTCGCTCAATTTCCAACACTTGCATCCGTCGCCGAATCGTATTTTTAACAGCAGCAAGCCCAGTCATTTCTTCTAATCTTTCTAAAGCAGGTTTAGCATTCACATCCGCAGATAACCATCCCAATCTTCGCGCTTCTGTCAAGGAAATTTGGCGAGCAGTTTTAAAGCAATCATACCAATAATTTAGCGGCTTATTTTCCGCAGCTATCCAACTGCATAATTTATCCGCCCCATTCCAGTCTACCACCTTGCGGTGTTCCAGTCGAAAATAATCCCGCAAGGCTCTAATTTCTACCGCATCGGGGCCGTTCAAACGCACGAAATTAACCGCGCGACTGTTAGAATCATCGCCATTGTTTGCCAGATTTGCTAGAAATGTGAATCCAATTCCTTGACAAAATTCCTGTAAAGTAGTACGATTTTCATGGTGAAAAATGAAGATACAAAGATTGCGATTGTTGGGCGGTAAACGCGACCAATCTACAATCCGTCCAAACAATTCCCGGCGGTTGTCAAAATTACCCAAATCTTCAGCATTGGAAAAGACGATCGCCGATTTTTGCGAACTCTCCTGCATGACGGTTTCAACAATCGGCAAGATTGCAGTATCTTGGAGCCTGGGGCTTGAATTGGGTGCTGTGGGGGGAGGTGTAGCGGGGGTATTTGTCTGGGCTGATTTCTTCCCTAATAATCCGCGCTTGTTCCCTAAAGCACCTCCGAATCGCATCGGCTGTGAAGATGCGGAATTAGCGGCAGATTTGGGTTGCAAACGCGATCGATCGCGCGATTTCTCATCCAGAAAATACAGCTTTTTAGTACCAGAATAAAATAGAATTCGCTGATAGCCTTCGCAGCGCAAATATTCATGTAAAACTTGTTCAATATTTCGCAACAATAAATCCTGACTGCAAAACGTATCGCTCGTATTCGCCCCGTAGAGGACTAAAAAGCGATCGCCCGATTGTAAATTTAATCCTGATGTTACTCTTTCAACTGTCATCTGATTTTGGATTTTAGATTTGAAAGCCCGTCATTATTTTTTCTTTTTACATCTTACACCCAAATCAAAATCTCGTAGGGGCGGGTTCACCGAGAATTTTGACAACTCACAAACAATCTACATAAACCCGCCCCCACCCCACCAATAACCCCTTTCTGGCCTCTCGCGTAGACTCTAGAAACCGGGTTTTTTCCTGATTTTTTGCACCCCATCCTAGACTTTGATAAAAACCCGGTTTCTCGCCGCTCGCGTAGACTCTAGAAACCGGGTTTTTTCCTGATTTTTTGCACCCCATCCTAGACTTTGATAAAAACCCGGTTTCTCGCCGCTCGCGTAGACTCTAGAAACCGGGTTTTTTCCTGATTTTTTGCACCCCATCCTAGACTTAGTTAAAAACCCGGTTTCTCGCCTCTCGCGTAGACTCAAGAAACCGGGTTTTTTACTGAATTTTTGCGCCCCATCCTAGACTTAGTTAAAAACCCGGTTTCTGAACATCAGAGGATACACTAGGCGATGGAGGCGGTGCAACTTGACGGCGCTTTACTTCCTCCAAATTCTGATATTCCTGCTGTGCTTTCTGATTGCACACCGGTTCACCATCCCCCTGCACTCCTTCCTCCTCCAAAGCATTAAAAATAGCCTTCGCATTTTGCCGCGTCGCTGTTTCATCCACCAGGGTTTGACTGAAAGTATTAATCGAAACAGAGTTCGCCCCAAACTCTTTTTCGGGACTGATGACTGTCACCACTTCATCGCCAGCAAGATTTTTCACTTTCACCACAAAAGCATTGCGCTGGTCATCACCTTCATAGACAGCATCGGACTCGGAATCATATAAAGTATATCCCAAAGATTCCAGAGCACTTACAACTTTATCGGCAATTTCTACTCGCAATTGGGAACCCAAGATTGTGAGTTTTGCCTGTTCGACAATCTCGCCTAAAATCGGTTGCAAAGCGATAATTTTTTCGCCCAATTCCTGCACTTGCTCAGTAGTAAGTCGAGATTCCCCAGCTTTCAATTCCGATTCCAACTGATTCAACTGCTGTTCGTACTCGCTCAAGCGACCATTAACCCAATAATCTACTTCTAATTTAAACTTCTGGGCCTCATCACCTTGACCGATTTCAATTTCGCATTCTTTGTTAGCCTGGACTTCTACAATTAAACTTTTCAAATCTGACCAAGCAGCATTATAAAGCAACAGCCATTCTTGCTCCTTTTGTTCTAATTGGATTCGCAAATCAGCTAAATCTAAATAGGTTTGCTGGGTAGTAGAAATGGCCGCTTCTGTCAAGCCAGCTTGGATATTGCTGCGCGCCATTTCTAAGCCGCGATGCAAATCTGTCAGTTTTCCCGGAGCAAAGCGTTGATGTTGGTAATCGCGATTTATTTGTTCCCAAATTACTGCCACATCGGACAATAAATCTTCGGCAATTTTGGCTTTCCGCTGTGTTTCCTGTTCTAGATTATCAACAACTCGATTTATTTGCACCTGTAAAACTTTCTGTCCCCGTTCTCGCGCTTGCTGTTCTTCCGCAATCAACTGGGTGAACTTCCTGTCTTGGCGGTCAATCAAACCCGTGTATTCCTGCCGCTGCTGGGCGGTAATTCGCAAATATTCGCCCCGCTGCTGCTCAAAACCTTGACGCTGGGCGGACTCCAAGCGGCTTGTTTCCTGCTGCAAAGCCTGCTGCTGGCGAGATTCGGCTTCGCGCACGGCGGTTTTAAAGTCCTGTCGCTGCTGTTGTAATCGCTTTTGAGTCTCTTGTTCTAAGCTGGCTAAATTGCTTTTGAGGCTTTGGGTTTCTTGTTCCTGCTGTCTGGCGCGCTGTTCCAGGGGGGCCAAGCGCTGTTGAAACTCTTGCTGTGCTTGTTGTCGGACGGCATTTAACCGTTCTGGTAAATCGTTCTGTACGGAGCGCAAACGGCTTTCCTGTTCGCGCAATCGTCGCAATTCTTGTTCTTCTACGCTGACATATCGCCGATTTTCGCCACTCATTTTTGCTCAGGTATTGCTAAACTTAAGTTTAGTTTATATCAAAGATGGCTGAGTATGGTTGTCAAAGATCAAATTTCAGGTGTGGCTATTAACCTTTGTAAAATTCAAAACCGAGTTAACTCATGAAAATATCAAAAAACGATTTTTTTTTCTATTCCTGCTGGCTGCTTTCCTTATTTGCAGTAGCAGGATGTACCTCTAGTTCCGAAAAGCGAGTTGTCATCTGCTCGAAAGACTTTACCGAACAAGTGATTATCGCAGAAATTTTAGCACGCCGTATCGAAGCTAAAACAAATATTAAAGTAGAACGGGAACTGAATCTCGGAGGCTCGCTTTGTCATCAATCCTTAACAGCAGGTAAAATCGATTTGTACGTGGAATATACGGGTACTGCTTACTCCAGCATTCTCAAACAAAAGCCGATTTCTGACCCCAAAAAAGTCTTCAATTATATCAAAAAAGAGTATGCCAAACAGTTTCAAGCAGAATGGATTGAGCCCTTGGGATTTAATAACAGTTTTGCGATTATTGTGCGGGGAGATGATGCGAAAAAGTTCAATCTACAAACTCTCTCGCAACTGGGGCAAGTTGCACCCAAACTGCGGGCTGGTTTTGGCCCAGAATTTAAAGAGAGAGAAGATGGATTTCCCGGATTAGCTAAAACTTACGGGATTAAATTTGCGGAAGAACCGAAGGAATTGTTGTTAGGATTGCTTTATCAAGCGCTGCAACAAAAAGAGGTGGATGTGATTGCTGGAAGTACGACTGATGGTTTGATTCAAAGCTTGGGTTTGGTGGTGCTCAAAGATGATAAAAACTATTTTCCGCCCTATGAAGCAGTGCCGGTTGTGCGATCGCAAATTTTGGAAAAATACCCGGAATTGCGCCCGGTGATCGCAGAATTTAGTGGCAAAATCTCCGAGCAGGATATGCGGAAACTCAACTATCTAGTTGATGGGAAACAGCAGGATGCCGGAAAAGTTGCCCAGCAGTTTTTGCGACAAAAATTTGGCGATTCAAAGCCTGTCGCTCCCGCAAAATAAAGGGTTTCATTTTTCTGCCCCCGTGCCTACTTCGGGGCAACCACGGGGGGCCCCTACTGCTAATTCACTTGACTCAGCCGCCGCAAATTCAAAATATCACTCATATTTTTGATTTGCCTGCAAGTTCGCTCGAACTGTCCCTTATCTTCGATATCCATGCACAAGTCAATTAATGCGGGCAAACCGGGATAGGTTTTTACTTGAGCGCTGCGGACGTTGACTTTGTTGTCCTTTAAATGCGATAATACATCGTTGAGAACTCCTACTCGATCGAGAGCCTCAATTTGAATGTTAACTGCATAAGTATTCGGACGGCTACCATTGCGATCGCCCGAATTCCAACTCACAGGAACTAACCGATCTCCAGGCACATTTTCAACATTTACACAACCTTGTCGGTGAAT
>Ga0316607_1000499_pt1 | contig 13956 bp, 13 predicted proteins | sample MIS2016062E_MG_FD_207674 | JGI IMG/M metagenome (GOLD analysis project Ga0316607, IMG submission 207674) | Microbial mat bacterial communities from Middle Island sinkhole, Lake Huron, Michigan, United States - MIS.2016.062E | ecosystem: Environmental > Aquatic > Freshwater > Lake > Sediment...
GTTATGAGGAAGGTGAGCCTCTGCAAATTCGCCAGATAGCGAGTCAACAAAATATTCCCGATCGATATTTAGAACAGTTGCTGGCTACCATGAGACGCAGCGGGCTGATTCGCAGCCAGCGAGGAGCTAAGGGAGGTTATATCTTGGCGAGGGAGCCCTGGAAAATTACAATTCTCGAAATTGTCAACTGCCTCGAAGGCTCTGATTTCGATCGCTCGGAAAAAGACTCCCCGGCTCAAACTGTAGAAAGTGCCGTGATTTGGGAAGTTTGGCAAGAAGCGCGCTCAAGAGCTAACTCGGTTTTGCAAAAATACACTCTACAGGATCTGTGCCAAAAACGCAATGGCAGGCGGCAGCTCAATATCATGTATTACATCTAGTGAAGGATATTAGACCAGAAAATCTGTAATTATTAGAAATTAACGATTGACCCTCAACCACAAACTGACAAAGATTATGCGTATTGCTCGCGACATTACAGAATTGGTCGGCCGGACGCCCTTGGTGCAACTCAACCGTATTCCCCAAGCCGAAGGCTGCTTAGCCCGGATTGTGGTAAAACTTGAAGGCATGAATCCGGCAGCGTCTGTTAAAGACCGCATCGGCGTCAATATGGTCAATGCAGCCGAGGCCCAAGGGCTGATTACTCCGGGAACAACGGTTTTAGTGGAACCGACTTCTGGCAATACTGGCATTGCTTTGGCTATGGTGGCGGCGGCTAAGGGTTACAAGTTGATTTTGACAATGCCTGATACGATGAGCACGGAACGTCGATCGATGTTGCGTGCTTACGGGGCCCAACTAGAACTGACTCCAGGAATTGAGGGTATGAGCGGCTGCATCCGCCGCGCTCAAGAGATTGTTGATAAAACGCCCAATGCTTATATGTTGCAGCAGTTTCGGAATCCAGCTAACCCGCAGATTCACCGGGAAACAACAGCGGAGGAAATTTGGGAAGATACAGATGGTGAGGTGGATTTCCTGATTTCTGGGGTTGGGACTGGCGGTACGATTACGGGTATCTCGGAGGTGATCAAGTCGCGAAAACCTGGATTTAAGGCGATCGCAGTTGAGCCGGCTAACAGTCAGGTACTTTCCGGCGGAAAGCCTGGGCCTCACAAAATTCAAGGTATTGGTGCTGGGTTTGTGCCGCCGGTGCTGAATGTTGAGGCGATCGACGAGATTGTAGTTGTTACAGATGACGAGGCGATCGCCTATGGGCGGCGCTTAGCTAGGGAAGAAGGACTTTTGTCTGGTATTTCCAGCGGTGCGGCATTGTTTGCGGCTTTGACGATCGGCAAGCGTCCCGAAAATGCCGGAAAATTGATTGTGATGATTCAGCCTAGCTTCGGCGAACGCTATCTGAGCACTCCCTTGTTCCAAGATCCCGAACTGAACCTGGCCGTCGCTGTCAACTAGAGTCGCTTTGGACTTAAGTCGAGAAATACATTGAGAGCAGGGCGTACAATACACGCTCTGCTTGATTTATGGCTTCGTTCCTAGCCATAACAGAGGCAGCTACGGGAGATGATATTAGTGCTGAAGGTCGATCGACTTGCCACTACAAAAGAATCAATATTTTTATAAAATAGATTGTTATGATCATTTGAAAACTCAGGTTTTTTACTTACAGTTTGCATTTATCTTAGATAAATAATTAAAATAATAGCAAACAATGAGGTAATTGTCAAGCATTTTTTCGCAGATTATCAATATTTCAAGGAAATAAAAGCGTGTCTTCCGTGATTAATCACTACCAAACCCTAAACGTTAACCCAACCGCAACACAAGCCGAGATTAAACAAGCCTACCGCCGTTTAGTCAAATTATTTCATCCAGATAGCAACAGCAAAACAGCGGGTCACGAAGAGATTGTCCGGCTGAATGTAGCCTATGAAATATTAGGAGACTCGCAACAGAGGCAATCTTACGATCGCCAACTTTCCCAGCACACCAAACAGCAAGCACAAGCCGCTAACAACGTCAGCTACCAGCACAAACAAACTGCACGCGACGCCGACGCACAAATGGAACAGTGGCTGATGAAAGTATACAAACCAGTTAATCGAATACTCAACAGCATATTGAAGCCCCTCAAAAAGGAAATTGACCAATTATCAGCAGATCCTTTTGATGACGAACTGATAGAAAAGTTTCAAACTTATCTCGAAACCAGTCGCGAATTTCTGAAAAAAGCGCAAAACTTTTTTCGCTCAATGCCCAATCCATCTAATGTAGCTGGAGTTGCCGCTCATCTCTACTACTGCATTAATCAAGTGGGGGACGGCATAGAAGAATTGCATCTATTTACCCTTAATTATGACGATCGACATTTGCACACCGGTCAAGAATTGTTTAGAATTGCTGCTAAATTGCGGCGGGAAGCACAAGCGGAATTGAAAATCAAAAGTTGATGTCAAAATTTTAGTCACTCGGCGATTGAAATCGCTACTACACAAACTCAGTCCGCGCGGACTAATTTAGTATTACTCAAATCCCAAAAAGAAATTGAATTCGTTTCCGAATTTTCAGAAAGGGAGTTTGTTCCAGAGCATCATCATCTAACAATCCTAAATCTCTCAAAGCTTGCTGGCGTTCCGACAATTTTTGAGCAATTTGATCGGCTAAATTCGGCTGTTCGACTAAAAGTTTCTGCAAGTCGTGGCGTTCCACTACAAACAAAATAGCATCTTCCGTAGTCCGAACAGTCGCCGTTCTCGGAGTCCCCAACAGCAAAGATATTTCCCCAAAAAACTCCCCCTCATGAAGCGTAGCAATATATTTATCGGCTTTTTGAGAAAGAACTTCTACAGCACCCGAAAGAATAATATAAAAAGAATTGCCTGGGTCATTTTCTTTGCATACAACCTGTCCCGCTGGAAACAGTTGTCGGTAGCCGTATTCAATTAACTGCCGCAGTTCTAAATCCGTACATTGTTCAAAATAAGTTACTCGCCGCAACAAATCCCGCAATGTCCAATTATTCAGAGATTTTGGCCCAGTTTTATTAGGCTCTGAAAAGCTGGCATTTTGCTGAGGTTTTGAGTGCTTAATATTCTGCGGAAAGACTTGGCCGTTAGAAATATCGGTGTCTCTGCTGTCAAAAAAATTACTTAACTCTTGCGGATTTCGCAGCCACAAATCTCGCTGAGGAAAAGGAATTTCGATGCTGCGGTTGCGAAATTCGTAATCAATTAAAAAATTGATTGCACTTTTGATTGCATCGCTTTCCTGCGGCTGGTCAATCCACACTAAAAGGTCAAAGTTTAAAGCATTATCTCCAAATCCGCGAAACCATACTTTCGGAGAAGGATGAGATAAGACATGGGATTCCATCCTTGCAGCCACTAACAGTGCTTCGGTAACTAATACTGGGTCAGTTCCGTAAGCAACGCCAACGGGGATGTGTAAGCGGCATCTGGGGTCTCTATAACTCCAGTTAATAATGTTAGTTTCGACAAACTTAATATTCGGTATAATTACAAAAAGACCGTCAATTGTTTTAATAATTGTGGAGCGGATCGAAATATTTTCTACAGTTCCTAACAAGTTGGCTATTTCAATAAAGTCTCCGACTCTAATTTGCTGCTCGAATAGCAGGGTGAGACCGCTGATAAAGTTGCTGGCTAGATTTTGCAACCCAAAGCCAAAACCAATGCCGACGACACCAGCTAAGACGGTTAGAGAAGTGAGGTTAATGCCAGCACCTTGCAGAACGAATATACAGCCAAAAGTTGCTAAAATATAGCTAATGATGGTAGAAATTGCTTCTCGACTCCCTCGATCTAATCCCATCCGAACTAGCAGGCTGCGCTTGATACCTTCACTGATGATCCGAGCTACAATGAAGGCAAATACAGCTAATACAATTACTTTGACGATCGCGCTGATGGAAAAATGAGTGTCCCCAATATAAAATAACGGGGTTGTCAGCACATCAGACAAATTGTCAAAAAAACGATCGGCTCCTACAGTAATCCAATTCATTAATATTTGGTAATGGGTAATGGGTAACTGGCTTTCCAGACACCCAAATGAGTTAATTAGTCCTGGACGCACAGACTCTACTTGTAGGGTGCGCACTGCGCACCTTACCACCACTACTTGTAGGGTGCGCAGTGGCACCTTACCACCACTACTTGTAGGGTGCGCAGTGGCACCTTACCACCACTACTTGTAGGGTGCGCAGTGGCACCTTACCACCACTACTTGTAGGGTGCGCAGTGGGCACCTTACCACCACTACTTGTAGGGTGCGCAGTGGGCACCTTACCACCACTACTTGTAGGGTGCGCACTGCGCACCTTACCACTACTGTTAAAAACGGATAGAGAGAGCGGATTTTGTAACGAGATGATCTGCGGGATGTCTGACATTGTGCGCTCTTACCAGCCCAACGGCTCTAGCTTTCGCGGCGTATTGCCAATACGTGGAAAATTGGTAGAAATTCATTGACAGCAACCTCAAAGTATTGGAAAATTCCAGCAAAAATTAGTTTATCCTTAAGAAGTAAGTCCTTCACAGAACTTAACAAGCTTACCTTACTTGACTTTTATGCAGTGCATCATCAATCGTCGGGCACAGTTTTCGGCGAGTCATCGTTACTGGCTACCGGAGTTGAGCGAAGCCGAGAATTTTGAGCGGTTTGGCCCAACTGCCCGCGCACCGGGACATGGACACAATTACGTTGTTTACGTTTCTATGGTAGGAGAACTCGATGAGTATGGTATGGTGCTCAACCTGTCTGATGTCAAACACGTCATCAAGCAGGAAGTTACCAACTATCTCGACTTTTCCTATCTCAACGAAGCGTGGCCGGAATTTCAGGAGACTTTGCCAACTACCGAAAACATAGCACGCCAAATTTGGCAGCGGCTAGCTCCTCATTTGCCTTTGAGCAAAATTCAATTGTTTGAACATCCAGAACTTTGGGCAGAATATTTAGGAAATGGAATGGAAGCTTATCTGACTCTCAGCACTCATTTTAGCGCCGCCCACCGGTTAGCTCGTCCCGATTTGAGTTTTGCAGAAAATTCGGAAATTTACGGCAAATGTGCTCGTCCCAATGGTCACGGTCATAACTATCATTTAGAGGTGACTGTTAAGGGGGAAATTGATGCGCGTACTGGCATGATTGCCGATTTGGGAGCTTTGCAAAAGGCGGTTGATGATTATGTTGTTGAACCCTTGGATCACACTTTTTTAAATAAGGATATTGCTTATTTTGAGAAGATTGTGCCGACGGCGGAGAATATTGCCGTTTATATTGGGCAATTATTGCGATCGCCCGTTCGCGAATTGGGAGCACAATTGCACAAGATTAAGCTGACTGAAAGTCCCAATAATAGTTGTGAAATTTACTGCGCTGATTTAGAGTCAGCGGCGACTGAGAATCAGCAGCGGGCCGCTATTTTAGCGCGGGTTTAAAGCTCAGGATTTACGCACACAAAATATCTGTAGGGTGCGCACTGCGCACCTTACTTACGCACACAAAATATCTGTAGGGTGCGCATTGCGCACCTTACTCCCACCTATCGTGTAAAAATTGCTCCTGATAGTAAGTCCTATATTTAACAAAATTATTCGCCCCGTTTTCCTGATCAATCAGAGGCTGCGCGTATTTTGGAGATAGCATCCTAACCTCTCTCGTGTCGGCTATTTTAACTGCTGGTAGTACGATCGCGATCGCTGGATAGCTAACAACCAAGCACTAATTTATTCTAGGTGAGTTGACGTTTATGCGGGTCTCAAATGTAGCTCTCTTGACTCTGGCTGCCCTAGCATCCCAGAATTTAACTGCTAAGACTAGCGCCACTCCTGCTGCACCAAGCGCCCCTGAGACGGCGCGGGCTAGCAACTTTGTGGATGCGATCGATAGTACCACACCGCGTGCTGCTGAGTCAATTAGCGCTCCCGAAACGATCGCCAGCGAACAATTTTCGCCGAGGAATTGGGCCAAATCCCAGACTGGTTTGCTGGTTGCTGCTGCATCGCCAGAGTTATCTGTCGCAGCCAAAACCAAGGCTAATATTTTTTCTGCATCCGGCGATGAATTAGCAAAATCTTTACAGGAAACCTGGCTGGCTAAATTAATCGAATTGGGGGTTGAAAGCACTCCCCAAGTTCGTGATGCTTTCGATTTTCTTTCCGCGCGTGCCGGTGTCAGTGCAGAATCTGAATACAGTTTTAATAGTACCACAACTATTCTGAATGTTTTGCTAATTATTGCGCTCCTATGTCCCCCAGTGACAATTGCATTTTTTTGGTCAATCCGACGGGTAGTAATCAAACAGTTGGTGGCTGACGCAAATCAAAGATTACAGGGTATTGGCGTATTAGAATCAGAGCTAAAAAATTCCACTCAATTCACTAAAAAGTTGAGAGATGAATTAGAATTGCAAATGAGTGCAGCTAAACAATCTGTTGATTTTTTAAAGAGAGAGAGTGAACTTTCCCAATCTTCGGTAGAACAAATTGAAACTCTTAAATCTCAATTTCTGATGCACCTGCAAGTTTTGCTTACCGAAGTTAACGAAAGAAAAACCCAAATTGTTCAAGAAATTTCCCAAGTGCCCGCAGTTGTTGCACAAGAAGCGGTCAAACTCGCACCTCAACCACAGCTTAATATTTCCGAACAGTCGCAAGTTGAATCTGTTGGTAGCGATCGGGAAAATTGGATTGCTGATGATTATATCAAGCAAGGTGAAGGGCTTTATTATGAACAGAATTATGCTCGGGCAGTTGTCTGCTTTGAAAAAGCTATTTTATTGAATGATAATTTAGATCAGGCTTGGTATTGGTGCGGAAATGTGTTAATAAAGTTACAGCGCCTAGCAGAAGCGATCGCCTGTTATGACCAAGCAATATCTATTAACTCCGATCGATACGAATCCTGGTATTATAAAGCACGTTTGCTGGTCAGATTGCAACGGTATGAAGAGGCGATCGTGTGCTACGAGCGAGCCAGCTTGATCGCTCCCAAAAATTACGCTCCTTGGCACAATATAGCAGCTTTATTGGGCAAATTGCAGCACTACGAAGAAGCCGTTGCTGCCTACGATCGCGCCCTAGCTATCAAAGCAACCGACAGCGAAATTTGGCACAACCGAGGGGCGATGTTAGGGAAATTACAGCAGTATGCACAAGCTGTCGATTCTTACGATCGCGCAATTTCTCTTAATCCCAATAAATACGAAACTTGGTACAATCGAGGCAATATGCTGTGGAAGTTGTTCCGCTACGCCGATGCTGTCGTTTCTTACGATCGGGCGATCGGCATTCAGCCTGAAAAATATGAAGTTTGGTACAATAGAGGTGCTGTACTCGGAAGAATGCAGCGCTATCAAGAAGCGATCGAATCTTACGACAAAGCAATTGCAATTAAATCAAACGACTTTGAATTGTGGCACAACCGAGGGGTAGCTTTCGATAAACTGTCCCAGCACTCATCAGCAATTGCATCTTACGAGCAAGCAATTATGATTAAGCCTGACTGTTACGAAGCCTGGTTTGGCAAAGGCGAATCCTTAGTAAAATTGCAGCAGAAAGAAGCAGCGATCGCAGCTTATGAGAAAGCTATTGCTATCAAGCCAGAATCCTACGACGCTTGGCGTCATTTGGGGATAGTCTTGTCAGCATTAAAGCGCTATGAAGAAGCAATGGCAGCCTACGATCGAGCGATCGCCATCAAGCCAGAAAATGCCGAAGCTTGGCGCGATCGAGGCGCAGTTGTATCAGAATTAAAACAGGATACAGACAAAATTGAATCGGGTGAAAAAGAGACTGAAGTTAATCCCAATTCGGTTGTTCAAAATTCCTAGGTGTCAGGTAATCGGGGCACCTACAGCCGTCTGCTGTATTTCATCCGATTGAAAACTGCTATAAGTTAGTGACGAGTATTTAACCAGATCATTAGTTGCCGGCATCAATGGTTGATAAAACCTGCCCCTACAGTTATTTGCGAGTATTTAACCAGACTTGATATCGGGCAGTTAAATGCTTTTTGTCTAAGGTTTGTTATCTAAATTTTGCCTCTTTTTCCCGCTCCGTTTGGGGCGGTTTTTTTATGGTAAATTTAGGTAAGCTGCAAACAAGGAGAATAGTTATATGTCTGTTCAGCTTCAAAAACGGTTATTTACAGTACAGGAATACCATTTGATCAGTGAGGCTGGTATTCTCTCGGAGGGCGATCGGGTAGAACTAATAGAAGGGGAGATTGTTAAAATGGCTGCAATTGGAACTCGTCATGCAAGTTGTGTAAATTACCTCGCGCGGCGATTCAGCTTGATTCCCGAAGATCTGGCTACTTTTGCTATCCAAAACCCAGTTAAGTTGACGGAGCACACGGAACCTCAACCGGATGTTGTATTGCTGCAACCTCGCGCTGACTACTATGCTACAGCGCATCCAGTACCGTCTGAAGTTTTGCTGTTAGTTGAGGTTTCAGATAGTACGGTTGATTATGACAGAGATGTGAAAATATCCATTTATGCTCGTTCTGGGATTCAAGAAGTTTGGCTAATAGATTTAGTAGAAAATTGTTTGGAAGTTTACCGTCAGCCAGGCCCCAATGGTTATAGTTTAATGCTCAAATTTTGGCGCGGTCAACAAGTTGCGCCGCTGGCTTTTCCCGAATTTGAAGTGAGCGTTGATTTTATTTTGGGTTAGTTAGACAGGACTTACGCACTCTAGACGATTTTGCAAGGATTGGAGATGCTTCGCGACCCTCAGAATGACAGAATTACATCTAAATGCGTAAGTCCTATTAGATATAGTATTGGTAGAGTTTTTGGTGGGCAAAGCCGACTAGGATTTCTGGTTTTTAGTGATAATTTTTCGTGGCTTTACTCACCCTACGGTTAATTGTGTTCCCCTGATTATTTGGTAGAATTTTACATCGAAAAGTGATAAACTTAGATTCACTGCTGAAAAAGGAGAATAGTTATGTCTGTTCAGATTCAAAGACGGCTATTTACAGTGCAAGAATATCACCTAATGGGTGAGGCTGGCATTTTGAGTGAAGATGACCGAGTAGAACTCATAGAAGGAGAGATTGTTCAAATGGCTGCAATTGGTACTCGTCACGCAAGTTGTGTTAAGCGTCTCACCAGGCGGTTCAGCCTGATTCCAGAAGAGCGGGCGACTCTGGGTGTCCAAGACCCTATCCAGTTAACTGAGCGCACTGAACCTCAACCGGATGTTGTCTTGCTGCAATTCCGTTTGGACTACTACGAAACAGCACATCCAATGCCATCAGAAATATTGCTTTTGGTAGAGGTTTCTGATAGCACTATTGATTATGATCGCGATGTGAAAGTATCCATTTATGCTCGTTCGGGAATTCAGGAAGTATGGTTGTGGGATCTTGAGGTTAACTGCTTAGAAGTTTACCGCGATCCGACGGCAAATGGCTATACTTCAATCCAAAAATTTGAGCGGGGAGAAATAGTTTCACCGTTGGCTTTTCCTGATTTTGAAGTGAGTGTTGATTTTATCTTGGGTTAGGGAGATCTAGCAGCAGTAGGTAGAATCTTAGAAGCAAAAATAGTAAACTTAGGCTAACTGCTGAAAAAGGAGAATAGTTATGTCTGTTCAGATTCAAAGACGGCTGTTTACAGTGCAAGAATATCACCTAATAGGTGAGGCTGGCATTTTGAGTGAAGATGACCGAGTAGAACTCATAGAAGGAGAGATTGTTCAAATGGCTGCAATTGGTACTCGTCACGCAACTTGTGTGAGGCGACTGATCCGACAGTTTCGCCAACTTCCAGAATCAAGTGCTATTTTGGATGTTCAAAACCCAATTCAGTTAACTGAGCGCACTGAACCTCAACCGGATGTTGTATTGCTGCAACCTCGCGCTGACTACTACGCCACAGCGCATCCAGTACCGTCTGAAGTTTTGCTATTAGTTGAGGTTTCTGATAGTACAGTTGATTTTGACCGGGATGTGAAAGTACCTAACTATGCTCGTTCTGGGATTCAGGAAGTATGGTTGTGGGATCTTGAGGTTAACTGTTTAGAAGTTTACCGCGATCCGACGGCAAATGGCTATACTTCAATCCAAAAATTTGAGCGGGGAGAAATAGTTTCACCGTTGGCTTTTCCTGATTTTGAAGTGAGTGTTGATTTTATCTTGGGTTAGGGAGATCTAGCAGCAGTAGATAGAATCTTAGAAGCAAAAATAGTAAACTTAGGCTAACTGCCGAAAAAGGAGAATATTTATGTCTGTTCAGATTCAAAGACGGCTGTTTACAGTGCAAGAATATCACCTGATGGGTGATGCTGGAATTTTTAGTAATAATGAACGAGTGGAACTCATAGAAGGAGAAATTATCGAAATGGCAGCAATTGGTAAGCGTCACGCCGCCCGTGTTGATCGCCTTGCGCGACTGTTCAGCCGCATTCCAGAGTCTCTGGTTATTTTCCGGGTGCAAAATCCTATTTGTCTTGATGATAAATCTGAGCCGCAACCTGATATTGCTTTAGTACAACCCCGTGCTGATTTTTATGAAGAATCCTTGCCAAATAGTGAGGATATTTTGCTGCTGGTAGAGGTTTCTGATAGCACTATTGATTACGATCGCGATGTGAAAGTACCTAACTATGCTCGTTCTGGGATTCAGGAAGTATGGTTGTGGGATCTTGAGGTTAACTGCTTAGAAGTTTACCGCGATCCGACGGCAAATGGTTATAGTTCAATGCAACAGTTTGCAGGGGGAGAAATGGTTTCGCCCTTGGCTTTTCCTGATTTTGAAGTAAGTATTAATTTAATCTTGAGTTAGGGCGATTACCTAGTAGTAGGTTGAATATTACTGGTAACAATGGTAAAATTAGATTAACTACTGAAACAGGAGAATAGTTATGTCTGTTCAGATGCAAAAACGGCTGTTTACAGTGCAAGAATATCACCTGATGGGTGATGCGGGAATTTTTGGTAATAATGAACGAGTGGAACTCATAGAAGGAGAAATTATCGAAATGGCAGCAATTGGTAAGCGTCACGCCGCCCGTGTTGATCGCCTTGCAGATTTCTTTTACGAACTTGTGCGAAGACGTGCTATTATCCGTGTACAAAATCCGATTTGTCTTGATGATAAATCTGAACCTCAACCTGATATTGCTTTAGTACAACGTCGGACTGATTTTTATGAAGAATCCTTGCCAAATAGTGAGGATATTTTGCTGCTGGTAGAGGTTTCTGATAGCACTATTGATTACGATCGCGATGTGAAAGTACCTAACTATGCTCGTTCTGGGATTCAGGAAGTTTGGCTGTGGGATCTTGAGGTTAACTGCTTAGAAGTTTACCGTTTTCCGACGGCTAATGGTTATAGTTCAATGCAAAAGTTTGCAGAGGGAGAAATGGTTTCGCCCTTGGCTTTTCCTGATTTTGAAGTAAGTGTTGATTTGATATTAAATTATAGCGATTAGCCAGTAGTATAGCCTTTCTCAGGTTTCTGGAGGTACTCCAGGGCAAGGGTGAGTACCTCACTTCATTCATAAAACCGCTATGGTAAGGTGCAATGAGTGCAAATGAGCGGGGTCATTATCCAATTCCCCAGATTGGAGTTGAGTTGGGAATTTGGCAAGGTGAATATGATGAGATGAATTTGCCTTGGTTATGTTGGTGGGATAGTGAAGGGAATTTGTTGTTAATTGGGGAGGAACGTGCGGAAAAAGAACGCCTTCGCGCGGAACGAGAACGTCTTCGCGCTCAACAAGAATAGCTTCGTGCTGAAGAAGAACGACTTCGGGCTCAACAAGAAAGCCTTCATGCGGAGGAAGAAAAACAACGCGCCGATCGCCTAGCACAAAAATTGCGCGAAATGGGGATTAATCCCGATGAAGTGTGAGGTTTTTTTCGGTTGTTAAATTGAGGTCGATTCCCTACCCTTCGGGAACGCACGCGCGTTCGGGATAGCTCCGCTTCACGCACTTTTTGCAACTCTAGAAATATCAGAAATCCCGAAAGCGCGATCGCACTCCCGATCTCCTCAACCATCCTCCTGATTAAGATTTCCTTAATTGCTTTCATCTGGTACAGACATCAGTGCTACAATCTATTGCTTAGCTAGGGGTGCCCGAAAATCCGGGCTGAGAAACACCCTTAGAACCTGAGTCTGGGTAATACCAGCGGAGGGAAGCTGTTTATGAAGGACATAAGATATGCGTACCGAATGGATCGCTAAGCGTAGCGGGCAGAGCAATGTGAGTCAAATGCATTACGCCCGCCAAGGTGTGATTACTGAAGAAATGCACTACGTCGCTAAGCGAGAAAATCTCCCGCCTGAGCTCATCCGCGCTGAAGTGGCGCGGGGACGGATGATTATTCCGGCTAACATCAATCACCCGAATTTGGAACCGATGGCGATCGGCATCGCTTCTAAATGCAAAGTCAATGCTAATATCGGTGCTTCTCCCAATTCTTCCAATTTGGAAGAAGAAGTTGACAAACTGAAATTAGCAGTGAAATACGGTGCGGATACTGTGATGGACTTGTCCACCGGTGGTGGTAATCTGGATGAAATTCGCACTACGATTATCAAAGCTTCACCAGTGCCGATCGGAACTGTACCAATTTATCAAGCTTTAGAAAGCGTTCATGGTAACATGGAAAGTCTGACCCCGAATGACTTTCTGCATATCATAGAAAAACACGCTCAACAAGGTGTTGATTACCAAACGATTCACGCCGGAATTTTGATTGAGCATTTGCCATTAGTGAAAGATCGCCTTACTGGGATTGTCTCTCGCGGTGGCGGCATTTTAGCGCGGTGGATGCTGCATCACCACAAACAAAATCCCCTCTACACTCACTTTAACGACATCATTGAAATCTTCAAGAAATACGATGTTTCGTTTAGTTTGGGAGATTCTCTGCGCCCCGGTTGCACTCACGATGCTTCTGATGCAGCTCAATTAGCTGAACTCAAAACTTTGGGGAATTTAACTCGCAAAGCTTGGGAACATGACGTGCAGGTAATGGTGGAAGGTCCAGGCCACGTTCCGATGGATCAGATTGAGTTTAATGTCAAGAAACAAATGGAGGAATGTTCCGAAGCACCCTTCTATGTTTTGGGGCCATTGGTAACAGATATTGCTCCCGGTTATGACCATATCACTTCTGCGATCGGCGCGGCGATGGCTGGTTGGTACGGCACTGCAATGCTGTGCTATGTAACGCCGAAGGAACACCTTGGTTTACCGAATGCTGAGGATGTCAGGAATGGGCTGATTGCCTATAAAATTGCGGCTCACGCTGCGGATATTGCGCGGGGGCGTCCGGGTGCCCGAGACAGGGACGACGAGCTCTCAGCAGCGCGCTACAACTTCGATTGGAACCGCCAATTTGAGTTGTCTTTAGATCCTGAACGGGCGCGGGAATATCACGATGAAACGTTGCCGGCAGATATCTACAAAACTGCTGAATTCTGTTCGATGTGTGGCCCTAAATTCTGTCCGATGCAGACTAAGGTTGATGCCGATGCTTTGACGGAATTGGAGAAATTCTTGGCTAAGGAACCGGTGGCACAAAGCTAATTTGTAGGGTGCGCAATGCGCACATTACTAATTTGTAGGGTGCGCAATGCGCACCTTACTGGGATTAATTTGTAGGGTGCGCAATGCGCACATTACTAATTTGTAGGGTGCGCAATGCGCACCTTACTGGGATTAATTTGTAGGGTGCGCAATGCGCACATTACTAATTTGTAGGGTGCGCAATGCGCACCTTACTGGGATTAATTTGTAGGGTGCGCAATGCGCACATTACTAATTTGTAGGGTGCGCAATGCGCACCTTACTGGGATTAATTTGTAGGGTGCGCACTGCGCACATTACTAATTTGTAGGGTGCGCAATGCGCACCTTACTGGGATTAATTTGTAGGGTGCGCAATGCGCACATTACTAATTTGTAGGGTGCGCAATGCGCACCTTACTGGGATTAATTTGTAG
>Ga0316607_1000500_pt1 | contig 13935 bp, 15 predicted proteins | sample MIS2016062E_MG_FD_207674 | JGI IMG/M metagenome (GOLD analysis project Ga0316607, IMG submission 207674) | Microbial mat bacterial communities from Middle Island sinkhole, Lake Huron, Michigan, United States - MIS.2016.062E | ecosystem: Environmental > Aquatic > Freshwater > Lake > Sediment...
GGACGCTAATTGTTTTGGGAACAATCATTTTATGGAAGGAATATTCCTTTCGTTTGGTAATGAAACGAAGCAAAGAAGCCAATAGTTCTTCGCTCAAGGCTGATGCTTGGCACCATCGGAGTGATGCTATAACCTCGGTGGCGGCATTTATTGGGATTTCCATTGCATTATTTTTTGGAAAAGGCTACGAATCGGCCGATGATTTGGCGGCACTTTTTGCCTCTGGATTTATTTTTTACAATAGTTATAAAATTTTCAGACCTGCTCTTGGCGAAATAATGGACGAAAATTTATACGATGATTTAATTATCGAAATCAGGAAAGTTTCCCTTCAAGTCAAAGGTGTCGAAAGCACCGAAAAATGTTTTATTCGAAAAGCAGGAATGAAATACCATGTCGATTTGCACGCTATTGTTAACGCCAATATCACAGTAAGAGAAGGTCACGACATCTCGCATTTATTAAAAGATACCTTGCGAGCAGAAATCCCCGAATTAGGACACGTTTTGATTCATATTGAACCTTCTTATTTTTAAGAATTTACTTGAAAAATTTACTTGACTACAAAATGTAAATTAGAAAAGTTTGCAAATTGAAAACTTTTAATTAGATTTGTTGCATGAAAATCCTTGTAAAGAAAACGATTCTATTTTATGCCGAAAAATATCCAATTGCAAAAACTCAATTGTTGATTTGGTATAATGAGTTTTCAAAATTGGATTTTAGCAATTTCAACGAACTCAAGCGAGTTTATGGAAATGCAAGTATTGTGAACAATGAAAGAGTTGTTTTCAATATTAAAGGGAATGATTTCCGCTTAGTGGTTTCAATTAATTTTTTACAAACGGCTTGCTATGTAATTTGGTTTGGAACTCATAAAGAATATGACAAGATTAACGTTGAAACTGTTGCTTTTGATACAGCAATTCTAAACTATAAAAGGCTATAACTATGAACTGGAAAGTATTAAAAACAGAAGAAGATTACAATAAAGCTTCAATGAGATTGATGGAAATTTTCCATGCAAAACCTAATACGTTAGAAAGTGACGAGTTAGACTTGCTTATGGTTTTGGTAAAAGATTACGATGATAAACATTATGAATTGCCTGAATTGGAGGCTTTAGAAGTTATCAAATATAAAATGCAGGAAATGGGCTTGAAAGCAAAAGATCTTGAGCCAATAATTGGCAGCAAAGGCCATGTTTCATCCATTCTTTCAGGCAAACGCGAAATCACTTTGAAAATGGCACAAAAACTTAAAAATTATTTCAGCATTCCTGCCGAAGTATTTTTGCATAACGCATAGTAAAATTCAATACTAGTATTTTCGGGTATTTCCGCTAGAGTTCTGGTAAATGGGGGCACTATTATCGCTGTGGCTTTTTTATTGGATCGTGAAGTTAATTTTTCGACCAAGTCCAAACTCTACAAGTTTAAAAAGTGTAGAAAGTTGAATATCGCTATGACCGTTTTCAATGCGTGAAATGAAGCTTTTCTTTGCTCCAATTTTATCTGCAAGTTGTTCTTGTGTCATTTTTACCAATTTTCTTTCTTCTTTTATTAATTCTCCAATTGCAAAAGATTTGGCTTTAATTTCAAAGTTAGTTCTTTCTTTTGTGCCTGGTTCGCCATATCTTTTGTCAAGATGCTGGGCGAAAGTTCTGATATTTTTATTTTTTGTTTCCATTTTTTGTTTCTCTTTTTTCGTTAAAATAGTCCTCCATTATTTTTTCAGCTTTGTTAAATTCTTTGGTTGGTGTTTTTTGGGTTTTCTTTTGAAATCCATTAAACAGAACAACTAAATTTCCATTGTCAAAGCAGCAAAATATTCTGTAAACACCTAAATCCATTCAAATATTCACAAATCAATTTACCTCAAACCACAACCTTCTCAAAAAAGTTGTCAGGCGTAATGATTTCCGTCTTTGCATCGGGATAGCTGTTGGTAAAAGCTTTGGTTATTTTTCCTTTGTTTCCCCATTTCATTTCAAAAGCTGTGATTTGTTGTTCGTCTTGAACTATAAAATCTACTTCTTGTTGTTGCAAGGTTCTCCAAAAATAGTAATTGCAGTCCTTTTGTGCATATTCGTTGGCTTTAATGATTTCCATAACTACAAAGTTTTCCCACAAAGCACCAACATCATTCCGTAATTCTACTGGCGAAAAGTTATCTATAATAGCGTTGCGAATTCCTAAATCATAAAAATAGACTTTTCGCATTTTGGTTACTTCTTTTCTTTCGTTGGTGGCATAACTTTTTAGACGGAATAACACAAATGATTTTTCTAGTAAATCAATGTAATTGTCCACCGTTTCCGATTTTACTTTTAATTGTGTCGCCAGTTCGTTTATGGAAACTTCACACCCTATTTGATGTGCCAAGAGTTGTAATAATTTGTTCAGTAAATCAGGTTTTCTAATGTCTTTCCAAGCCAAAACATCTTTGTAAAGATATTGATTGGCAATGCTTTTTAGGTATTTTTTGGCGTGAATTTTATTGTTCAAAACATCAGGATACATTCCGTAAACGAGGTGCCAATTCAGGTTTTCTGTGAATTTCAGAAAGCCGTTTTTGGTGTAAATTTCTTCCATACTCAAAGGGTACAAATGAAATACGAAATGCCTCCCTGTCAATGGTTCAAAAATTTCGTCGGCAATTTCTAAAGCCGAAGACCCGCTGGCTATAAACTGAACATCTTTGATATTGTCGAAAAGCATTTTCAAACACAATCCAATGTTTTTTATTTGTTGGGCTTCGTCAATAAGTACAATTTTGTTTTCTCCCACGATTTGCCGTAATTTTTCGACTGTGGGTTCTTCAAATAATTTTTTGATATGCGATTCTTCGCCATTCAAACTCAAAAAAGGATAGGGCAATTGTTGCAACATTTCTTTCAACAAGGTCGATTTTCCTACTTGCCGAGCACCAATAAGCACAAGAACTTTGTCTTTGAAAAGCCATTGTGTGAGCGTTTGTATTTGTAATCTTTGATACATAATGGCACAAAGATATAAAAAAACACATTATGTAACGGAAAAATTAATACTTTTTTTTCCACTATACTGGAAATTTTAATATTAATTTTTCCACTATACTGGAAATTTTAAGACTTTTTTAAATTGTATTTTCTTTGAAATTCTCAATTTGAGCTTTTTTTGCTACTCCAAAACATTCAAAATCTTCAACCCAAAAACAACACCGTTTTCTTGGATTCCGTTTTGGAAAGAACGTACATAATCCAATCGAAATACTTTCAATTTTCCAAAACCAAGGTTGTCTAAGCCAACCGTAAATTCTGTGTAGGGTTTTCTGTCTGGAACAGCAAGAGCGTGAAAACCTACAACCAAAGTGGAGTTTAATTTGTTCAGCAAAGGAATTTTATTCATAATATAGCCTTTGTCGTTGTGTTCTAAATGGGTTTCAAAATAGGATTTATTAGTGCTGTTTGAGTAATAAGGCAGTAAGTTAAAAACATTCAAATAGCGATCACTTGTCCCAATGTGGGTTCTATTTCCATTGAAATGTTTGTAATCTACAAACGAAATATTTTCGCCATTAATAAAAGTACCAGCTTTCAAATTCATACCTAAAGTTCCCTTGTTTCCAGCATCGAAATCATATCTAACCTGACCAGTAATTAGTTGGTATTCATACTTTTTTTCATTCGATGCAAAAGCATTTTCGTAGCCAAAAGTCAAAGTGGGGTAGTCGTAGTTGCGAATATTTAATCTGCCGTCAGGTCTAGATATGTATTTGTTTCCAAAATTTATTCTAGCAAATACAGCAGCTTTTGTGAGATGGTGTTGTTCGAATATGGGAATCAAATTGTTGGCTGGCAAAGGGTTATTGGAACTATAAACATCTTCAGTTTTGATAAATGTATAATCCGTCGTATTGAACAACGGTTTTCGTTGCTGATATTCTAAGGTTCCTTTCAAATAAAAATTATTTCCTGCATTTTGACTGTATGTTGCGCCAGCAAATTCTTTGTTGTACAATTTCATATAATTGTCTTTAAAAAACAAAGTACTTATTGTGTTTATGAAGCTAGTAATGGGTTCTTCGGGATTGAATTGATTGACTTTACTTCCTCCAAAAACAGATAAGTTTGCATAATTTTGATTGTTGAATCGATGGTAATAATTGGCGGTAACTCGCAATCTATCTTCGGAAAAACCGTAATTGAACTTGGTGTTTACAGAAGTCGATTTTCCTTTTTCTTCTTCATTTTTCCAATTACGGAACGAAAATCCCGAATCGAGATTCCAGCCCTGAACGGTGTTGAAACTCAAAGACGATAATTTAAGTAAACCATCATAACGGAATGATTTTTTCTCGCTACTATTTTTCCAACTATATCCAGTAATTGGATTTAGAAATTTGAACTTATTCCCTTTCTTGTCAATAGAATCCAAATATTTTTTGGAATTTCTAACTTCGTGAACGCTGTCTTTTTTGATGTAATCCGTATTCTCTTCGATAGTAAGCGGAATGGGTCTGATTTTATTCCAAAACATGGTGTCTTTTTTATTGGAATTGTCCTCAAAACTTACAATTTCATTGGTAAAAGTCTTTTTGGCAAACGCTTTTTCGAATTCATAATTGCTGTAAACATAAGAGAATTTTCCGTTGAATTTTATGCCAAAAATACCAGCCGAAAACTCTATACTTTGGGTATTTTTTGCCCAAATTTGATTGTTTTTGTTGTAACTGAAATTCTGTTTTAACTTCATTATATCCATTATTTCCTGTTGCATTCTGTAACCTTTAATGTCCAAATCAACCGCATAAATCGCCCAGGAATCTTCAACAATATAAATGTAACCTTCAAAAACGGGTTCGGCATCGCGTTTGGCAATGACTTTAATTTTATTGATCATCAAGTTGTTTTCGTCCTGAAAAGTGCCTTCTATTTTGTATTTGTAATAATTGAAAGCATTGTCGGCTATGGGCGAAATCATTTTGCTGTTAAAGTCTAAGGTATTGTCATAAAAATCATATATCGTGGAGCGTGCGGTGTTGTAGCTAAATCCTTTGTTGTCGCCACTGATTTTAGATGCAATAATTCGTTCTTTCAAATTATCGGGTTTTTCAAAAATAATTTTCGAAACGGTTTCCGATAAATAAATAATTCCCGTTCCAGTCGAGTCCACTGCACCATCCAAATCGCCTATTTTTTGACCTAATATTTTTTTGGGTAAATCTTTGACTTTAAAGATGCCACGAGAATAAAAATCGGCTTTGAAACGAGCAGTTTTTTCAGAATTTTCTTTTTTATGGGCAATGGCTTGCCTGATTACGGCATTTGCAGGATTGTCTTTGGCGTTGATTACCACTTCGGAAAGCGAGTAGTTTTCTTCCTCTAATTGTATGTTTTGAACATACGGAAACTTGTCGATTGTAAGCGTTATTTTCTGGGTTTTGAAACCTAAATATTGAAAAACAATAGTGTGTTTTCCTGTTTTTTTGATGTTCAATTCATACTTTCCTTGCTCGTTCGAAGAAGTTCCGTTATAGGTATTCTCCTCGAATATAGTAACTAGCGAAAGTGGAATTCCTTTGTTGTCAGTAATAGTTCCTCTAATTTGTGCATTGGAAAAAACCGAAAATATAAGAGTCAAAATCAAGTATATTTTTTTCATAAAGTATTTTTTTCCTACAAATATACAAGTAGAACACCATTTCAATCACAAAATTTTGTTATTTTAATGCTAAATAAAAGTGCAATAAATATGGATAAACTACAAAAAAGACTGTATCGCCAATTCATAACTTTTCATTCCAAAACCTAGAATAACTCCTTTGGCATTGCCCGAAATATAGGATTGATGGCGAAAACTTTCCCGTGAAAAAGTATTGGAAATATGCACTTCGACCACCGGAGTTGTGATGCTTTTTATGGCGTCGCCAATACCAATAGAAGTGTGTGTATAAGCTCCAGCATTGAGAATAATTCCGTCGAAGGTAAAACCAAATTCTTGAATTTTGCCAATCAATTCGCCTTCGATATTGCTTTGAAAGTAGGTCAATTCTATGTTTGGAAATTTATTTTTTAAGATTTCAAGATAATCTTCAAAAGTTTGCGAACCATAAATTTCAGGTTCACGTTTTCCTAATAGGTTGAGGTTGGGTCCGTTGATGATGGCAATTTTCATTTGTATTGTTTTTGTAAAAATAAAAAAACCGTTTCAATTTTGAACGGTTTTGATGTACTAAATTAGTATAAAAAATTAATAAAATCCGTTAAGATTTTGAAACGGATACTTGACTTGATATTCAGTATTTTTTATTTTTTAATTAGGAAGTCCTTTGGTATTATTTACTTGGTCTTCGTATCTTGTAACGTGATTTATTTTTTTAAGCTCTTCAATTACTTTTTTAAATCCATCGTTAACAGCAATTTCAACTGCTCCTAAACTTCCTTTAGCATCTCCTTTAAGGTCTGCTATTCTGTTATCTATGCTATCAAGGCGTGCCAAAATCAATTCAAAACCAGCGGTTAGTTGGTCTCCAATGTTATCAACTTTTGTTTCCAAAGCTGTGATTCTTGGTTCGTGTGTTTCCATAAAAAATATTTTTTATGCAAATATAGTACAAATGAATAAATCTAACTAAAAAAATATTTATCTAATAGAAATATTATAATAGATTTTATTTATAATTAAGTGTATTTACTGGGATTATGCCATTGTAAGTAAAACCAAATTCCTGGATTTTGCCAATCAATTCGCCTTCGATATTGCTCTGAAAATAAGTCAGTTCCACGTTTGGAAATTTAGTTTTCAAGATTTCTAGATAATCTTCAAAGGTTTGCGAACCATAAATTTCGGGTTCGCGTTTTCCTAACAAGTTGAGGTTGGGTCCGTTGATGATGGCAATTTTCATGGTTTATGTTTTTTGTAAAAATAAAAAAACCGTTTCAATTAAGGACGGTTTTTAAATATTATTTAGATATTGTTAATTTAGTTGAGATTTGACAACTTTTTAAAAGTTGTCAAATCTAACCAAATTTGATTAAAATTTTCCAAGCTGATTTAAAACATAATTCCCGCCGAAACTTGAACCACTGAGTTTTTTGATTCTGCATCAGTAGAAACCTCTGTCAACCCAAGGACATATCTTCCTTGAATGAAAAAGTTTTCAGTAATTTTAAAACCCAAACCACCCGCAACCGAAAAATCGAAGGTGTTGCTGTCTTTTGCAACAAAGTTCTTTTTTTCGCTTAATAAAAAGGACGCTTGAGGACCCAATTCCAAACTGAAAGATTTACTCAAATAGATTTTTGCCATAACAGGAAGAGCAATATAGCCCAACTCATTTTTAAATTCAACTCCAGCATTTTCATAGCTTGCTCCTTGAGTAGTGTACAACAGTTCAGGCTGAATAGCAAATTTATCAATCACTTTAATTTCGGCAACCAAGCCTGCGTGGTAGCTCGTTATGGCATCTGTTTGAATTTCGGCACCAGTAATATTGGCATAATTCAATCCTGCTTTTGCTCCAAATTTCACTAATTGTGCTTGAATGTGCAAAGACAACAGTAATAGTAATGTGGTAATTAAAATTGATTTTTTCATTTTTTTTTTGATGTTTATAGATTAGAAACTATTTCTGTAACGCAACAATATCTTTCATTATTGTATTGTAGCCCCATTGCCAAAGTTCAAAACTTTGGCAAAGGTTAAACCTCAATCTACTCGAAAATAATGACAAAATTAACTCATTTTTTTGTCTTCACCCTAAAATTTCACCAAAACCAAACCACTCAAGTAGTAGTAATAGGTTTTTTATGGAGCAAAAAACATAAAATAATCATAATAAAAACGAGTTGAAATGTTATTTTTTTGTAAAAAGAGAATTTTAAAATCTTGAAATACTGTATTTTAGAATACACGGCTAGTGTTTTTGTTAATAACTTGGTTTTTTGTTGTTGTCAATTAAAATAGTTTTCTTAAATTTGCCACGTTAAGCAAAAAAACAAAATTAATTTAAAAACAAAAATTATGAAAAAAATTATTTTAACTGCTATGGCAGTATTTGCATTTAGCTTTGCTAATGCACAAGAGAAAAAAGCAGATAATGCTGGAGGTTTTAAATTGGGAGCTCATGTGGGTTTGCCAATGGGAGATATTAAAGATGCTTATTCTTTAAATCTTGGAGTTGATGTTGCTTATGTTTGGAATGTTGCCGAAAATTTTGGTGTAGGTATAGCGTCTGGATATACTACATATATTGGGAAGGCACAAACGATTATGGGCATCGATATAACGCCTGATGCTGTTGGTTTTATCCCTGTTGCAGCAACTGCTCAATATTCAATAACTGATAGTTTGTTTTTAGGAACAGATTTAGGATATGCTGTTTATGCGGGTAATCAAGATGGAGCAGAAGGTGGTTTTTACTACCAACCAAAATTTGGTTTTCAAACTGAAAAAATTGAAGTTTTTGCAGGATACAAAGGTATTTCTGTTACAGGAGGAGCTTATTCTTCTGTTAATTTAGGATTCAATTACAAATTCTAAATTTTTTTAGAATGCTAATACTGAAAACCTCTCCTTGTGAGAGGTTTTTTTATGTTTAAAAATAGCGTTACTATGCAACTCGCTATGAATTAACTCTAAAATTATATCTTTTAAACCACTAGATATTTTGTGTTTTTGAGTTGGGCGACATACAAAAAAAATCGTAACCAATAAATTTATATCAAAAATAGATATACCTTTGTGATATCAAATTTAAACACATGAAAACGGTATCGCTTAAGATAGATGATTCGATATTCGGAGAAACTGAAAAAATTCTTTCCAGAATCAGTATTCCTAGGAATAGGTATATTAACGAAGCAATCGAATATTATAACAAAGTTCAGAAAAGACAAATTTTAGAAAAAAGACTAAAAGCGGAATCTGAATTAGTCAAAAACGAGTCAATGAAAATTATAAAAGACTTTGAAAAAATTGACTATGCCCATTAATCAATATGAAATTTGGATTGCCGACTTGAATCCTCAAATAGGAACTGAAGCAGGTAAATCTAGGCCAGTACTAATTGTCCAGACAAACTTATTAAATAAAATATCACATCCATCTACAATTGTTTGTCCAATAACTACAAATGTACAAGAGGATTCTGATATTTTAAGAGTTCATCTCAAAAAAGGAATGGCGAATTTACATGAGAATTGTGACATAATGATTGATCAAATTAGAGCAATTGACAATAAGAGATTAGTTAAAAAAGTTGGAAAATTACCGACTGAATTAATAGAAAAAATAAAAGAAAACATATCGATAATTATTGATCTAGAATAAGCACGATCGGCTCAACACACGCTACAAGTGATTTGGGCAATTGGCTTAATTAAAGAGGATATTTTTAAGTAAGGAAGAGATAGAAAAGATTTAAAAAAAAGCACTAACTCAAAGGTGTTTTCGATAGCTTCGGAGTAATAATATCTTCTTAAAATAATATCAAGCCACGTTTTTTTGCGTGGTTTTTTTATACCCAAAAATACCTTTACTTTGTTACTATGAATTGGAGCGAATATATCAAAAGTTATCAATCCTACTTGAGGATTGAAAGGGGATTGTCGAAAAATACTATCGACAATTATTCTTTTGATATTGAACGATTGTGTTTTTTTTTGGAGTCTAATAATATCTCAGTTTCACCCATAAAGATAAGCGAAGAAACTATTCAGCAGTTTGTTTATAGCATTTCTAAAGAAGTCAATCCACGATCGCAGGCCAGAATTATTTCAGGATTAAAAAGTTTTTTTAGCTATTTAATTTTTGAAGATTATCGCCAAGACAATCCAATGGAATTGATAGAAACCCCAAAAACTGGCAGAAAACTCCCCGATACTTTATCTGTTCAAGAGATTGATTCTTTGATTTCGAGCATTGATTTGGCGACTAACGAAGGCGAAAGAAACAGAGCCATTCTGGAAACACTTTACGGCTGTGGTCTTAGGGTTTCGGAATTGGTTTCCTTGAAAATTTCGGATTTGTTTTTTGAGGAAGGTTTTATCAAAATCACTGGAAAAGGGAATAAGCAACGTTTTGTTCCTATCGGGAATTTGACCCAAAAATACATTCAAATTTATAGAGATTACAAAAGAAGAGATTTGAAAATAAAGAAAGGTTACGAAGATACCTTATTCTTGAATAGGAGAGGAGGACAGTTGACAAGAGCCATGATTTTTACGATAATCAAAGAGTTAGCAACTAAAATTGAATTGAAAAAAAGCATAAGTCCGCACACTTTGCGTCATTCCTTTGCTACACATCTACTAGAAAATGGTGCCGATTTGCGATCCATTCAATTAATGTTAGGTCACGAATCCATTACTACCACCGAAATTTACGTGCATCTTGACAGAAAATTTTTAGCTGAAGTAATTAATAATTTTCACCCAAGGAGGTAATTTTCAGATTTCAGATTTGATTTTAATATCGACTTACAAATCTAAACTTTGCAACTTTATTAAAAATAGTATTTTTTTAACTTTCTTTGCATTAAAGCTAATATCAAATAGGTTTCTAAATATCGAAAATCATATATCCTATATCGTAAATCTAATATCGTAAATCGTAAATAAAAATGACCTACGAAGGCACACTTACCAAAATGCAAACCGAGTTTGCCAACCCAATTCAATATTATTTGGTTTTCGAGAATAGTTTTTTGAATGTCAATCAATTGTTGAACAAGAATGTCGAAATTTCTTTTCAGGGTTACCAATGTTTAAATTGTGGCAAAAAGAAGAAGATTTTCAGACAAGGATTTTGTTATGACTGTTTTTATTCCAGTCCAGCCGTTGGCGATTGGATTATGAAGCCCGAATTGAGCACGGCACATTTGGGTATTCAAGATCGGGATTTGGTCTATGAAGAAAAAGTGCAATTGCAACCACATATTGTTTATTTGGCTTTGTCCAGCGGAATAAAGGTGGGTGTAACCCGAAAAACCCAAATGCCTACAAGATGGATTGACCAAGGTGCTTCTCAAGCCATTTCAATTGTGGAAGTGCCAAACCGTTATTTGGCAGGAATTACCGAAGTCGCTTTGAAAAATCATTATGCTGATAAGACTAATTGGCGGAAAATGCTCCAAAACGATGTAGAGCCTATTGATTTAATTGCCGAAAAACTAAAAGTCGAAAACCTGATTCCCGCTGAAGTTCAAGAATATTTTTACTCCGAGAAAAATGATTTGTACGAAATGCACTTTCCAGTTTTGGAATATCCCAAAAAAATAAACAGTTTAAGTCTGGATAAAACACCCAATTTTCAAGGAAAGCTAACCGGAATAAAAGGGCAATATTTAATTTTTGAAGACGGAACTGTTTTCAATGTACGTAGTTCAGAGGGGTATGTGGTTCGGATTGAGATTTGAAATTATTTAATTTTGACTCAATGTTTTTGATTGAAGAAAAACATTTAGAAATTAACACCTAACAGGTTGAAAAAACCTGTTAGGATAGACGATTCCTAACAGGTTTTTTCAACCTGTTAGGTCTTTCAACTCGTGACATAATCAAATTATGATTGGTTCAATGTCTTGAAGAACCATAACCAACGGTTTCAACCGTTGGATTTATAATGTTGGAATTGGTTTTTGATACGTTTCCCATGGTTGAAACCGTGGGCTATAGTAGAAATCAAGGCGTTTTCGGCTCTTCTGCTTTTTTCTTTTTATTGAACAACCCATTCAACAAATCACCTGCTTTGGTTTTCACTTCTTCCTTAGTTGTGGGAGTTGTTGTTTTTGTAGTATCGCTGGGTTTTTTGTTTTTATTGAGGTAATCCGTTAATGCCGATGTTCCTTGTTTTACCAATCTATCTTTTTGCTGGTTTACTAATTGCGTAGTCAATTTTGTTACTGCACTATTAATGTCGGTCGAGATTTTTGGATTTGTAAAGTTTCCACCAAGTATTGCATTAATTGGAATACTTTGCATTTTTGAAGCATCGGCGGGAGATAATTTTGCAATTAAAGCACTCGCTTCCGCTCCGAGATATTTTGCTGGAACATCAAATTTGATATTGTAATTCATGCTTTGGTCAAAACCGTGCGTTCCGCCAATTGTCGCTTTAATGTCTTGGTATTTAATGTCGATAGGTTTCACATTTACTTTTCCATCTTTGAAAGTTAAGAACGCTTTCAAATCATTCAAATTCAATTTATTGACATCAATAAATTTTAAATTAGAACTAAAAGCGGTCAATAAAGTAGAATTTTTGGCATTTACCGTTGTGGAAAGCAGTTGCCCCAATAAATCACCCGATAGTGTTTTCAAGTCAGGAGTCAATTCTATTGCATCAAGAATACCATTCAATTTGATAGTCGAATTGATTTTCCCATTGATAATCCCTGCTATTGGTGCAATCTTTTTTAACATTTCGAGTTGGGTAAACGATTGGGCAATATCCACCTGATTCAAATTCAAATCCATATCGAAAACGGGCACTTTCCCTTTGGTAGAAACCGCTCCATTCATTCCAATTGTTCCTCCAAAAATTGACGAAATTACGTTTTGCAAAGTCACTTTTTCATCTTTCACAATCAGTTTTCCCGACACCTCTTTCAAGGTTAAATTATCATACAAAACGGTATTGGCATTTGCCGTAAGGGTACAATTCAAGAAAGCAGGAATTTTCATTGCTTCGGCTTTTTTAACCTCGGCTTTTGTTTCTTCGCCCGTAGTCATAAAATCATCTACCGCCAATTGTTTGGAATTCATATCAAAATTCCCTTTCAATTCTTGGTTTTTGAAAATAAATCCATAGAAATTTTCCAAAACTCCTGTCACACTAATATCACTTTTTCCGGTTGTGGCGTCGAATTGTTTCAAATGTACCTGACTTGGATTAAATTGTACCAAAGCATTGCTGATGGTCATTGTTTTTCCGTTTTCATCTGCATAATTGAAGCCCGACAAACTCATTGTACCCGCATTATTGATGTTTTGATACTGACTTTTCTCAACAGATAGCATATCGAATTTGGTGGTTACATCAGCTTTTAAAATTCCAGATAAAGGTTTGTCCAATTTAACAGGATAGGCTTTTGAAACGTTTCCTAAATTGATTGTTCCTTTCAAGGCAGCGTCAACAATAGCATTTTGAGTGATATTTCTAATATTGGCTTTGGCATTAAAAACGTCTTGATCGATGGCAAAAGACAATTTGTCTAAATTAACATAAGTGTCATTCAAAAGCCCAGTTTCGTTGATGATTTTGGTGTCGATTACAATATTCCGAACCGATTTTGGAAGATTTGGATATTGAAAAGAAGCGTTGTTGGAAGCAATTTTAATATTGAATTTTGGCACAGTTGTATCTGAATACAAACCTTTGGCAAAACCCACAACGGTAAAATCGCCAGTTGTTTTCACATCGTCTAAACTCGCAGAGTATGCAGCAGGAATCAATCCCAAGAAGTTTTTGAAAGAAGAAGTAGGGGTTTTGAATTTCAAATCATATTCCTGACCACCTTCAACCATTTGAATAAATCCATCCAATTCTATGGGCAGTTGGTTGATTAAAGCTTTGTTTTGTTTGAATGTATATTTACTGTTGGCTAAATCTATTCCCAAAATAGCATCCAAGCTAATGGAAACATTTTTCATATAATTGATTTTGTCCATCGAAAGCAAAATTTTGGCTGTCGATTTGGTGTCTAAATCCAGTTTTTGAGCAGCAAAATCTCCCGTTCCCTCGTGGTTCAAACTGTCTATAACCATTTTTATTTTGGAACTTTCGTCAAAATAGCGGAACTGAAAATTTTCGATTTTATAATTTTCTATTTTTAATGAAAGAGGCTTGCTTTTTTCATCGGTTGCCGCTTTGTCGTCCTTGATGGCAATGTCATAATTCCCTTTTCCTTCTTTGTTAAAAATGATGTTGATTAGTCCGTTTTTCGAACTAA
>Ga0316607_1000501_pt1 | contig 13923 bp, 11 predicted proteins | sample MIS2016062E_MG_FD_207674 | JGI IMG/M metagenome (GOLD analysis project Ga0316607, IMG submission 207674) | Microbial mat bacterial communities from Middle Island sinkhole, Lake Huron, Michigan, United States - MIS.2016.062E | ecosystem: Environmental > Aquatic > Freshwater > Lake > Sediment...
TAAGTAGGGTGCGCAATGCGCACCTGACAGGACATAAGTAGGGTGCGCAATGCGCACCTGACAGGACATAAGTAGGGTGCGCAATGCGCACCTGACAGGACATAAGTAGGGTGCGCAATGCGCACCTGACAGGACATAAGTAGGGTGCGCAATGCGCACCTTACAGGAAATAACAAAATCTCCTAAAAATCAAAATAAATATAAGGCAAACCACCTTCCGGTGCCAACACCCAAACCGCATACAAACAAAGTGGCACTAACACCAACTTCACGGGCCAATTCAACTCCAACTTCAAACTCCGACTCAAGGCATAATTCCCCAGCATCGCCACCGCCAACGCCCCCAAAATCCAACTCAATTGCACTCTTTCTAAGCCCAAGGCTTCCACATAAACTTTATGTGCAAACTGCGCGTCAGCAGTATGTCCCCACAAATGGGAAATCGCCCATCCAGAATCTTTCAAATTGGGAAGACGGAAAAATATCCAACTAGCAAAAACCATAGCTTGAGTCAATAGCCAACCGCTCAAAATGCCGATCGAACTTTCCCAGAAAAACTCCAGCCGCCACCGCTTACAAACAACATCTGTCAGCCGATGAACCGCCAAAGCCAAACCATGTAAACATCCCCAAACAATAAATCCCCAAGCCGCCCCGTGCCAAATTCCAGCAATTAACATGACGAGTGATAAATTCAGACAATTGCGCCACAAACCAACCCGCGAACCCCCCAAAGGAAAATACAAATAATTCCGCAACCAATCCCCCAAAGTTATGTGCCAGCGCCGCCAAAAATCAGCGATACTGGTGCTAAAATAAGGGAAATCAAAATTTGGTGGCAAGTACCAACCCATCAGCAAAGCAGTACCACGCGCCATGTCAACATAGCCGCTAAAATCGAGATAAAGTTGCAACCCGTAAGCAAAAATCGCTAGCCACAAATCCCCGCTACCAGCCCGCTGCAAATTGGTAAAACTTAAATCGACATAAATTCCCAAATTGTCAGCGAAAAGCCCTTTTTTTGCCGCACCAAAAGCGATCGTCCAAAGTGCCTCAGCAATTCGATCTGCTGTCGGAAATCGCTGCGACTTGAGTTGATTGATTAAGTTGTGATACCGAGTAATTGGGCCAGAAATTAGTTTTGGGAAAAATAACTTGTAAGCAGCAAAGTGCAGCAGCGAAGTCGCAGCCGGAGCGCCTCGATACACGTCTATCAAGTAAGCAATGCACTCAAAGCAAAAGAAACTCAATCCTAAAGGTGCAATGACGTGAGTTTTTACCCAGTCTGCATTGTCTAGAGCTAATGACCAATTAAATAAAGTGCCGATCGAATTTAAGAAAAAAGGCACATACTTAAAACCCAGAAGCAGCAAAACATTCAGGCTAATTCCTGTCAAAAGCAGCAACAAACGGCGGCGGTTCCAAGTTTCATTAGCAATCCGCCAATCCAAGGGTTCCCCAATAGCCATCGCCAAGCCGTAATTAAATAGAGTGCCAACTAACAGCAGAGGAATGTACCAAATTTGCAGCGAAGCGTAAAAAATCAGACTAGCAACCAGCATGATGAACAGCCGCCACCACCGCAGGGGAATCAACCAATAAGCCACGAAGACAACTAGCAAAAACAGGGCGTATTGAAGGGAGATAAAAGTCATGCGATTTTAGATTGTAGATTTTAGATTGTAGATTTTAGATTGTAGATTTTAGATTGTTCCCATCCTGAGTCTGCGAAGGAATGCCGGGGACTTGTGACTAAATTGCTGGATTGTCATTTTTCACAAATAAATAAGATAACAAGACTTACACACCGACTCTACTTGTAGGGTGCTGATAGTTGCACCTTACTACTACAGATATTGTAAAAATTGACTCATGCAGCGTAAGTTCTGGATCAGTGTTTGCATATTTTACTCCACAAATGTTGTCATATTAGAAAGAAAGCTTGTTTTGAGTGAGCCCGAGGCCGGAGAGATTCAGCTTTGTCATTTAATTCTGCCTCAAGTGCCACAACTCCGCGATGAGTATCTTCTAGTTCTTGATTTAATTTTAATCGTGATTATTGACGCGGTTGGAGTGAGTCTAAAGTGCGTAGTAATTCTTGATTTTGTTTCTGAATTTCGACCTAGGTATCTGAGGGAATTTGGCGCGCTAGTTGGTCAACTAATTGATTGAATTCGATCGCACTCAGCGACGGCATCAGTTGGGAAAACTGCTTGATTAATTGTACAGTTAACTGTTGGCGCGATCGAGGTCAGAGCCGAACTGCAAAATACGTTTGACGATCGCCGTGGTAGAACTAGAAACTTCTATTTTGATCAAGGAAATCTTGCCACCTACCGCTTCAACTGCCGGCGCTTCGGGGAGTGTTGACAGTTGATAGTCGCCTCCTTTAACGTATATATCTGGCTTCAGGGTAATTATCAGTTGAGTTGCTGTCATCTCCGAAAAAATTACTACTGCATCTACTGATCTCAGAGCCGCCAGCACTTCGGCTCGCTGGTTTTCCGGTACGATCGGGCGGGGCGGAAATCCCGGCTGCTGGGGTTTGAGCGCAATTGCGCTCAAATCGCTATTCAAGCCCACCACGAGCGATCGCCCCAAGGTTTTGGCCGCCTGCAAATAGCGGACATGACCTGCGTGAAGGAGATCGAAGCAGCCGTTAGTAAACACCATCGGACGCCACCGCTGCGGATCAGAGGCGATCGCCTCTTCGAGTTCTCTCAACCTGTAAACACCAGAAATCATTGCGATCGACACCAGCGAAACTGAACAGCGATCGATCATCCTACCAAGAAATGCGCTTTTCTTCCACCTGACGAGAGTGAAAAATTAATAACTCAAGTTATTGGTGACAGATTATTGGTTATTTGTGATTGGTTATTGGTTATTTGTGATTGGTTAATTGTGATTAGTTATTTGTTACAAGGGATAGCCCAGACTTGTCGTGCTGATTCCGGGAATGTCCTAAAAACTCTTTACCTAGTCAATCCAGCTCACTCATCTCAATTAGAAACTTGAGAAAGCTTGACAGCTACGGGCGATCGCGCGCACCGACACCCCAGCTCAACTCTGGATACCATTGCAGAAACTCGACCCTCTATCGTCGCAGCCGACCTCAAGAAAACCCCCAGTCCAAGTCAAAGCCGTTACCCGAACCATCTATATTGGTGGAAAATAACCTAAAATCAGGGACGGTCTGAATCAGATTCGGAGTATCCCCACACCGGGGTCATTGTCACCAAGCGGGCTACCTGTTACCTGAAATTCGGGACTAAACCTCGACTGTAGGCACTATGCTATACAGTTATAAAACAGTCCTAGACGCACGCGGTGGGCCGTTATGTTGTCAAAGAGGGCCTGGTGGTTGCTCCCTTCGACTACGCTGGCTGGACTACGAAGCCGAACCCCTGCTGCGAGCATCTCATGCGAGCATCCACGATCGTTCGGATCAACTGGGTTTTTTTTGGCCGTCCTAAAAAGAAAAAGTATTATGGTTTCGAGTACAGGAGTGTCGATACAACAAACTAAAACTATAAGCAGATTCTCAGCCAAAAACGATGACGCAACTAATAGAAGACTGTGCCCAATCCCATTCCTCCCTTGCGAAGCCGCTTAGAGGGGATGGATAGCGAGTAACAACGATGAAAGTTAAACAGAATTTCGTTAAATCTAACGGTATAGAACCATCCAACAGGAATTATGAAAGCAACTAATAGCCGTCAATTTTCTTCAGTAGCCGCTCGAACACTAAAAGTAGTCGGAATTATCTTGATTCTCTCTGCTTTGCTTGACTGCATTGTTCTGTCGCTCCCTGGAGAAACCTCCGACATGATCAATAGAGGCTGGCAACTTGCTGCTGCAACTCAGATAGTTGACCGGGGCATTATTCCTTTAATAGGTATCGCCCTGCTTTTGACTGGCTTTTGGGTGGACAGCAGCACAGGAGTCTCTATTGAGAGACGCAATGTTTGGCTTGACTTACGATTCTGGGCGCTGTTGATTTCCAGCTTGTTAGGGCTAATTTACCTGTTGCTGGTTCCCGTTCACCTCAACAATACTCGTTTGGAACTCAAGGAGACTCTGGTTCAAGTCGAGAGAGAAGCGGGACAAGCGGAAGGTCAACTTGAGGCGCAAATGAAAAGCGAGCAATTCAAAACTCAGATAGAACAACTCAAAAGCCAGCGTCGCAGTCAGATAGCAGCGCTGCTGCAAGACGAGGGAAAAATGGCAGAAGCACTCAAGAGTCCAGAGGTTCCCAAGGAATTGAAAGCTGTGCTTCAAGAGTCGAAAAATGACCCGAAAGCCCTAGACAAATTTCTCGAACAGCAAGCCCAAGAACTGCCAAATCAAGCCCGGAACGAGATTCGCACCCGCAAGCAACAAAAAGAGAAAGAGTTGAGAACTCGATCGAGAAATTCTAGTTTGCAGACGGGAATCAGCAGTTTATTATTGGCGATCGGCTATATTACTGTTGGTTGGACTGGATTGAGAAGTATGGGGATGCTGCGGTTCGGCCGCCACCAAGGTTGACAGGCGAAAAGCGGGGATCGCGCTGCTCCAGACATCTCTGAGAAATACTTGACTTGCCTAATAGTTTGCCCTTACTGACAACTGGGAATGTTCTCAATTTATATTCTGACTTACAACGAAGAGATTGATATCGCCGCTTGCATTGAATCGGCGCTGCTGTCAGACGATATCATTGTGGTTGATTCTTTCAGCAGCGATCGCACCCTTGAGATTGTTCAGAACTATCCCGTGCTCCGGGTACAGCATCCCTTTGAAACTCACGGGCGCCAGCGGACTTGGATGCTCCAAGAAGTCCCGTGCAAGTACGAGTGGGTTTACATCCTCGAATCTGACGAGCGGATGACGCCTGCACTGTTTGCTGAATGCTTAAAGGCGATCGAAAGTCAAGAATATATCGGCTATTACATAGCTGAAAAAGTAATATTTATGGATCGCTGGATTCGCCGCAGCACTCAATTTCCCCGCTATCAAATGCGCCTGTTTCGCAAAGACCAAGTGTGGTTTACTGACTACGGTCACACCGAACGAGAAGTCTGCAACGGGCCTACTCACTTTCTGAAGGAAACCTACCCTCACTATACTTGCAGCAAAGGTCTTTCTCGCTGGATTGAAAAGCACAACCGCTACTCAACTGACGAGGCGACTGAAACCCTCCGTCAATTAGAAGCGGGTCAAGTAAATTGGTGGGATTTATTGTTTGGATCGTCGGAAGTGGAAAGGCGTCGCGCTTTGAAAGATTTTTCTTTGCGTTTACCTTTGCGACCAGTCGTCCGCTTTTTCTATATGTATATTTTACTAGGCGGATTTCTCGACGGTCAAGCGGGATTAGCTTGGTGTACGCTGCAAGCTTTTTATGAATATCTAATTTTGCTCAAAGTTTGGGAAATGAAGCATATGCCGCTGCCAAATTTAGACTGTGCGAAAGAAGAATCTATTTCGGAAGTAGTAACAGTTGATTCGCCTAAAGTTTCATCGAATATCTAATAATAGGTAATAGGTAATAGGTAATAGGTAATTGGTAATTGGTTACGCCCTTGAAGCTGCTAGTAATAGTAGATCCGCTCTTCATCAGAATTATTCGTCTCTCTCTTCTCTTTCTCTGCGCTCTCTGCGTTCTCTGCGGTTAAATCATTCCGATGCAACCAGAATTGATCTAAAGAATAATCAACAGTCAACGGTCAACCCTCAAAGGGTCAACCGTCAACCATCAACCCTCATCAAAACTCTTGAGATTTTGCTGCTGTTTTTGCCCGATCGATCTTCAAAATCAACACCCCCAAAGGCGGCAAACACAAATCGATCGAATAAGCACTGTTGTGGAACCACCACTCATCAGTCCACTTACCCCCCAAATTGCCCATATTACTGCCACCGTACTCCCGCGCGTCGCTATTAAACAACTCCGTATAGAAACCCGGTTCCGGCACTCCTACCCGATAATGAGAATGTGGCTGCGGCGTAAAATTGCAAACCGTCACCACAAACTGATCGCCATCCTTCTCGCGACGCACAAAAGCCACCACGCTGTGCCGGTTATCACTGCAATCAATCCAGTCAAACCCGTCCTCAGCAAAATCTTGACTGTAAAGTGCCGATTCGCTGCGGTACAAATGGTTTAAATCCTTAAAAAACAGCTTCAACTTTTGGTGTGGCTCAAATTGCAGCAAACGCCACTCCAAATCCCCCCAAACGTTCCACTCTTGCCACTGGCCGAACTCCATCCCCATAAACATGGTTTTCTTGCCTGGGTGAGCAAACATAAAAGTAAACAAACACCGGATGTTCGCACACTTTTGCCATTCGTCTCCCGGCATTTTCCCAATGATGTTGCTCTTGCCGTGAACTACCTCGTCGTGGGAAAGGGCTAGCATAAAATTCTCGCTGTGGTTGTACCACATACTGAAAGTTATGTTGTTCTGGTGAAACTGGCGGAACCACGGGTCCATGTGGAAATAGTCCAACATATCGTGCATCCACCCCATGTTCCACTTCAGATTGAAGCCCAAACCGCCTACATAAGTCGGCCAAGAAACCATCGGCCAAGAGGTAGATTCTTCGGCGATCGACAATACACCAGGGAAATAGCTGAAAATTAGATGATTCACCTGCCGCAGAAAATCCGCAGCCTCGATATTTTCGCGACCTCCGTACTGGTTAGTCACCCATTCTCCGGGTTCGCGACAGTAATCCAAATACAGCATCGAAGCCACCGCATCCACCCGAATCCCGTCGATGTGGTACTTGTCAAACCAGAACAGAGCGTTTGCTACTAAGAAATTCCGCACCTCGTTGCGGCCGTAGTTAAATACCAGCGTTCCCCACTCCTTGTGTTCGCCCTTACGGGAGTCGGCGTGTTCGTACAAGTGAGAGCCGTCAAAGAAAGCCAAACCGTGGCCATCTTTGGGGAAATGTCCCGGCACCCAGTCCACCAGTACACCAATGCCTGCGGCGTGGCATTGGTCAACAAAATACATAAAATCTTCAGGTTTGCCGTAGCGGGAAGTTGGGGCAAAATAGCCCGTTACTTGATAGCCCCAAGAACCGTCGAAAGGATGTTCTGCGACCGGCAGCATTTCGATGTGGGTATATCCTAAATCTTTGACGTAAGGAATTAGTCGATCGGCCAATTCCCGGTAAGTCAGAAAGCGCGCCCCTGGGTTGAGTTCCGAAACCTGCACTGCTGGTTCTATTTCCCCATTTGGCCGCAGGGCGGGTTCCCTAGCACCCGCGTGCAACCAAGAACCGATGTGGCATTCGTAAACCGAAATCGGCTGTGTTAGTGGGTCTGTGTCCCGCCGCTGTTCGATCCAAGCGCTGTCTTGCCAGGTGTAGGTGTCTAAGTCCGTGACAATTGATGCTGTTTTCGGTCGCACCTCTTGCTGGTAGCCGTAAGGGTCGGACTTTTCGTAGGGATGTCCGTCTTGGTTTTTCACTTCGTATTTGTAGTGAGTCCCCGCATCGAGTCCCGGAATAAATAATTCCCAGATGCCGTTTTGGGATTTCCGCATTTGATGTTTGCGGCCATCCCAATAGTTGAAATCCCCTAAAACTGAAACGTTGCGGGCATTGGGAGCCCAAACGGCAAAATACACTCCTGTGATGCCGTCTACTTGGGTGATGTGTGCTCCGAGCTTTTCGTAGATCCGGTGGTGATTGCCTTCTGAGAATAGGTGCTGGTCGAATTCTGTGAGTTTGGGCGATCGAAAGGCGTAGGGATCGTAGATAAAGCGCTCGTGTTCCCCTTCTTTGACCCGCAATTGATAGTTGGTTAGTTCTGGGGTGTCGATCGTACATTCAAAAAAGTGAGGGTGGTGTACCGATTGCATCGAGTATTCAGTCCTCGCTTCTGGTACAACCACCGATACGGCATCCGCATTCGGCAGATAAGCTCGCACGGCCCAGGCTTTTTTGCCGTTGTGTTCGATCGCGTGGGGGCCAAGCACTTCAAAGGGATCGTGGTGCTGGTTCCACACAATGCGGTCAATCTGTTCAAAGGGGACGGTGACGGGCATAAAACTACTTACCTTCAATTAACTAAATTGCTTTCAAAACCGTTGGTGGCGCTGCACTTTACATTTGTATACAATTTTGATTGTTCATCCTACCACTGATTGAAAAATTTAGATTTTTTCCCAAATAACCTTGACTTTTTCTGAAAAGTGTGGTATACACGACTCGTTTTCAAAGACGGGGTTCGGCAGCTAATCATTAATAGCTGAAATTTTCAGGCGGGCGATCGCCTTTAGGAGTGCAGTTTCCGCCTGCTACTAGGTTTGAGCCATGCTCAAGCCACAGGGCTGGCAGCATTTTTTGTGGTCAAAGCATCAGGCAACAACCAAAACCCAGGCTGTCATCCCCGGCTAATCTGAGACAGGTTTAGCGGGGGACTTCCCGCCGAGAGGGTTAAAAAATGTGAGGAGCAAACTATTATTCAGCCGCAGGCTAAGCCCGTTGGCCAAGCATCCTGCGATCATCGCCCTGGTTAGGGATTATTTAGAAGGAGGGGTAGAAGGAGCAGGAGAAGTAGAGGGAGACTTCCCAGTAGGAGGAGTAGTCTTTTCAGCCCCAGTCGGCTTTGTAGGTACCGTGGTTGCGGGAGGAGAAGTCTTGCCGTCCGTAGGAGGAGGAGTCTCACCACCGCAGGCGCCGAGAGCGGCAGCCAAGCCCAGTGCCAAAGTCAGACGAATCAATCCCTTGTTCATAAAAAAAAACCTCGGTAAGTGGGAAACTCAGCGGCTTTAGCCCTGAGAGGGAAACGACACGAGTGGTTTTAACCACCGTGAATCTTTTTTGCCCATTGCCGCCTTGAGATTGCTTAACTCGGTCGGCAACAGAGCGGAGTCGAAGTGTTGTAATGCACTTTCACTCTTGACAATTACCATCTCAAGCTTCACAATCCTGTACGCATAATGGTTTGCTCGATTAACGAGCCTCCCTTGCGGGGTAATGCGCTGCACTGAGCGTAGTCGAATGTGTTCGCTTCGACCTGGTTATAAGGGCTTGTTAGGCTTGCAACACTGTTCCAGTGACTTTAGAACTGTTTAATCACAAGCGACAGAGCTCTTAACTAGCGTCGCATTCCGAGGTGTCGTGACCCAAATAACGTTTACCTATTACTAGGTGGTCTGGTCAGTACAGCTTGCGGTTGGTGAGCCCTTCGACTTCGCTCAGGATAAACTCCGTCGAACCACTCTTACAAGCTCAGCGTCTTTAGACCTGAGTTACTGACAAACACTCCTTAATATTGAAAACCCATCGCAAGGAATGGGATAGTGTACTTGAGAACTAATGCTGGCACGAATAGAGCGATGATTAGCTCGTTGATTACAATACTGCATTTAGTTACATAATCTCACACCAAATCTTAGATGATAGTGTGAGCCGACCCCAACCCGATTCAAGGTATGTCGGATTTGTTTCGAGGTTAACAGGTTTCGCCCCAGCATCCTAACCTGCAAAGTTTTACTTGTTTGCAAATCACTCAGGCTGGTCAATGACCACTTAGTATATTAGCAGGGGACTTACGCCTCCTTGGTTAAACTGAGATTACCACAAAAGCCCGTGAAGCGAAGCTATCCCGATCGCGCGCGCGATCCCGTTCCCCGCAGGGGTTCCCGAAGGGTAGGGTCTAGGGAATCGCCCTAAAAAACCGAACATCTCAATCAAGGTGAAGCTGCCACACTCTAGCTATTGGTGAATTTTTATGACTGCTGCTATTAAATCTCTCTCTTCGATCAAAAACCGAAGCCGCTCTCGATCGACCCGCAAGCCGACTGTCGCCCCCAAAAACAGCAAAGTTACTCCCATTTCCCGATCGAGGCGGGCTCAGACAGGGCCGGCACTGCCTAACTACTCGGTAGCCGAACCAGCTCAGCCTGGGCCCAAGCCCAGAGCATCCGCGATCAAAGTCCTGCCCAATCTTCAGTGGCAGCCCCTGTGGCTACGATCGCTCCTAGGGGTGCAGCAGGCCTCTACAGTTGCAGTTGTCTTGCTGTTGGGAGGAGCTTTGAGTCTCTATGGCTTGACTGTCTACGGCGAACAGCGCTGGACGATTGAATATCAAAAACTCGAAACTCTGCGCCGGAGTGAACAGCAGTTGAGCGCTGCTAGCGAAGTGTTGAAACACCAACTGGCTAAAGAGGCGGAAAATCCAAAAACGGGTTTAGCACCACAGAAGCCTTCAGAAACGATTTTCTTGCCGCCAGTGCCAGAAAGTCGATCGCCCCAAGCGGAGCAAGTACCCAACTCAGAACCTGCTCGCAAGCATCAAGCTGCTGTTGAAACGCCGCTGGGCTATTGATTCGGGGCATGAGCATGAGCATCGGGTCTGGGGCATCGGGCATAATTTTTCTTCCTTCTGACCTCCGTTACATCCGTTACATCCGTTCCAAAATCCGTTGCCGAACTTCCTGATTCTTTATGAGCTATGACCCCCGTTTTGACCGCTATCGATCGCCTCACACGAAACGTCCAAAACAGCAGGACGATCGGACGAACTGGGCTAAACCAACGAAAAGGTCTGTTTCCCGGAACCTTAGCAGGCAGCCCAAACAGCCGTCGCAGCGCTTAAAACCTAACAAGTTCCGGTTGTGGGCTGTGTGGGCGGTGTTGATGCTGGGGGGGCTGGGGCTGGCTGTGAATTTGGTTTATTTGCAGGTGACGCGATCTCCCGCGCTGCAAAAACAGGCCCAGGAGCAGCAAACTCTCAAAACTAAGCCGTTTGTGCCGAGACGCCCGATTATTGACCGCAACGGGAATGTTTTGGCGATCGACAGACAGGTGTACACGCTCTACGCTCACCCGAAGTTATTCAAGCACACAAAGGCGGAAATCGCGGCTAAATTGGCTCCCATGCTCCCCATCAAAGTTAGGGCGGGGAATACGGCGGAAACTGAATTGCTGCAAAATTTCAACCTGGCTGAAAGCGGGATTAAACTTGCTGATTGGCTACCTCAAGAAGTTGCCGATCGAGTCGGTAGGATGCAAATCAAAGATCGTCTAGTGGATGGCTTAGAGTTGGTGCGACAGCAGCAGCGTTTTTACCCGCAACAGGAATTGGTGGCTGATGTCCTTGGTTATGTGGATGAGGAGCGGAAGGGGCAAGCAGGGGTAGAATACAGCCAGCAGAATTTGTTGGAACGATCGATGCCGTCGATTCAATATAGCAAGTCGATCGATGGGAATTGGGTTCCCGATGGACTGTCGGCGGGATTTGTCCAATTGGATGACTTGAAATTGCAATTGACGATCGACAGCCGTTTGCAGCGGGCGGCGCGGATTGCTCTCAAGGAAAAAATGGAGAAATACGAGGCGAAGCGGGGCACGGTGATTGTGATGGATGCCCGTAATGGGGAGTTGCTGTCGATGGTGGCGGAACCTTCTTATGACCCGAATAAGTATTTTAATTTTGGTTTGGAACGTTATAAAAATTGGGCTGTAACTGATGTTTACGAACCTGGTTCGACTTTTAAAGCGATTAATGTGGCGATCGCCCTAGAAGCGGGTGCCATCAAACGTGATAGTGTATTTAACGACGAAGGTCGGATTTACATGAATCCCTGGACTATTCAAAATGCCGATTACCGATCGGCAGGGGCGCGCGGCCCTTCGACGGTGACAGATATTTTGAAACATTCTAGTAATGTGGGGATGGTTCACATTATGAGCACCATGAAACCTTCTCTTTACTATCAAGCTTTAGAAAAACTGGGACTGGGACAAAGTGCGGGAACAGATTTACCTTTTGAAGTAACCAGTCAGCTCAAAAATCGAGAGCAATTTATTAATTCTCCGGTGGAAGTTGCTACTACTGCTTTTGGTCAAGGTTTTTCAATCACTCCGATTCAATTGGTGCAGCTTAATGGGGCTTTGGCAAACGGTGGCAAGTTAGTAACTCCTCACGTTGTGCGGGGACTTTTCGATCGGGAAGGCCAAGCTTATTGGAAGCTTCCGAGGGCTGTAGCGAAGCAAGTTTTTTCGCCGGAGACTACTAAGCAAGTTTTAGAAATGATGGAAAGTGTTGTTGATGGAGGTACGGGGAAAGCTGCACAAATTCCCGGCTATCGGATTGCGGGGAAAACGGGTACGGCTCAAAAAGCTAGTGCTGGTGGTGGTGGTTATTCTAAGGCGATAATTACTAGCTTTGTGGGGATTATGCCTGTGAATGATCCTCGGTATGTGGTTTTGGCGGTGATTGATGAGCCGAAAGGGGGTTCGGGGGGGACTGTGGCGGGGCCGATTGTGGAGTCGGTGATGGAGGCGCTGATTAGTATTGAGAAGATTCCACCAAGCAAGAAATAGGTTGATGAAATTGCCCGATTTGTAGGGAAACGGCACTGCCCATAGGTGTCAACTTAAGCCTGAAAGCCTTGAGAAATCTAGTTCACAGTCGAGTCTAGATCCCCCTAAATCCCCCTTAAGAAGGGGGACTTTGAAAAGACTCCTGTCCCCCCCTTCTTAAGGGGGAGTAGGGGGCAAGAATGCGGGGGGATCTAGATTTAATAGTCAAACAACAGTCTATGACTGGGTTTGACCTTAAGTTGACACCTATGGGCTCTTGGAGTGTCCAGATTGCTGCCGTGTCCTGATTTCGGGCAATGCCGTTTCCCTAGGCCTAAATCATCATCGCGCGATCGCATTTAACCATCCCCGATTTGTAGGGACACTCCAGGAGCCCATTAGTGTCAACTTAAGCCTGAAACCCTTGGTATCTCTCGCTTTTACCTAAGTCTAGATCCCCCTAAATCCCCCTTAAGAAGGGGGACTTTGAAAAGACTCCTGTCCCCCCCTTCTTAAGGGGGAGTAGGGGGGATCTCCGGGTTTGAAAACACGCCCTAGGGGTGGGTCTTATTCACCATTAGTGTCAATAACAATATCTTCCGTCTTCAGCTTTCTTGTGTCTTTCACCCATGCGTGTACGTCCTAAAAGTGTAGAAATAAAGACGCATCGATCGCCATTTGGAAGATTAGGATGAGATAGTGTTAGCCTTCCTTTTGCTTGTATATTGATTAGACCGCACTCGTTGTCACTGTTATAAACGGGGCAACCTTGAAAATTGAACATAGCTCGCCGGATTGTTCCCTTGTCTGTGGCTTTGTTGTTTTCATCAACTTTGAGCAGTGTTGTTTCAGATTTTCCTTTGTCGTTTATAGCTGTATTTATCAGAATTTGGGGCTCTAAACTTTTCCATTCACCGGCGGGTACTTGGGCTGGGGAAATGTCTGATTTGTGAACTGCTATTTGTACTGTTTCTCCGACTTGTTTGAAGCTGGCTTGCCATGAAATTTTGTCGCGCTTGGCGTTGCTGCGGGCCATTTCCTTTGCCCAATAAACTCGATCGATCGACACTTTTAAACGGTGGTTGTTGATGAACATTAGCCAGCTTGGGGTGACGAGGGCGCTGAATATTCCGATGATTAAGACGATGATTAATGTTTCAAGCATTGTAAAACCCGCAGCAGATGCAGTTGCTCTGTTTTTGATCGCTTTATTTATTGACATTTGGATGCACCTAAATGTTTGGGTTGAAAAAAAGTTAGGGCTGCTATTTTAGATTAGGTTTATGTTAATTGCTGAATTTGGTGTTTGTGTAGATCGGTATTTACTGAATTTTGGGTTGTTGTTTGGTATCGCCCATGTCACCGCAGAAGCCTCTGTAGTCCTCTTTGAGAGGACTTTCGCTATGAGACGGGGGTTTTGAACCCCCGGCGGACTCGTGGGGAATCGCTTAAATTTTGACTGGCGCTCTCACTTGTTTGAGGAAATATAGCATAGTTTGTCTGTTTTGATTGGATTTGAAATATAAAATAATTTAAGTTAATATATCTTAACAATTCTGCTACGGCTTAAAAGGATGGTTTGCATACGCTGACTCCTGAGAGCTACGCTATATC
>Ga0316607_1000502_pt1 | contig 13868 bp, 13 predicted proteins | sample MIS2016062E_MG_FD_207674 | JGI IMG/M metagenome (GOLD analysis project Ga0316607, IMG submission 207674) | Microbial mat bacterial communities from Middle Island sinkhole, Lake Huron, Michigan, United States - MIS.2016.062E | ecosystem: Environmental > Aquatic > Freshwater > Lake > Sediment...
AGGGACCAAGCGACGACATATTCGTCACTTTTTTTGAGATTTTGCTTGCCAAAAACGTCTTTAAGTGCTTCAAAGAAAGCGGTAAAGATTCCTAAAATTAACCAAGTCAACCTAAGTATGCCCTCCTAACTCGCTCGTCGTTGAGCAAATCTGATGCAATGCCTGTCAGAGTCATGTTACCAGCTTCTAGTACATAACCTCGATCGGCAATTTGCAATGCTAAACTGGCGTTTTGTTCGACCAACAGAATTGTAACCCCCGTGGAGCGCAAATTTTGAATAATCGCAAAGATTTCTTTGACTATGGCGGGCGCTAAACCCAAACTGGGTTCGTCTAATAGTAGCAGTTTTGGGCGCGACATCAACGCGCGGGCGATCGCCAACATTTGCTGTTCCCCGCCGCTGAGAGTTCCCGCTAATTGATTGCGCCTTTCTGCTAACCTGGGAAATAGTTTAAATTGGTACTCTAAATCATCTTTGATTTCCGCTGTGTCCGATCGCACATAGGCCCCTAATTCTAAGTTTGTCAACACCGTTTGCTGCGCCAAAACCCTCCTCCCTTCTGGGCTGTGGGCGATTCCGAGTTTGACAACTTCGTGAGGGCGGCGGCGGGTAATATCGCGCCCGTGATAAATAATTTGTCCTTGATGCAGATTAACTATTTTGGAAATAGCCCTGAGTGTCGTACTTTTGCCGGCACCATTAGCACCGATGAGGCTGACAACTTCTCCTGCATTAATTGTCAGATTGATATTTTGTAAAGCTTGAATTCCGCCGTAATTTACAGAAAGGTTTTTGAGTTCTAAGAGGATGTTTTGGGTGGTTTTGGGTGGGAAATTTTGCATTTATTGTGAATCTGAGATAGATTGGGATTTACTGTTGGATGGCTACCGGTTACTGAGCGTAGTCGAAGTAGATTGCGATTTACCGTTGGGCGGGGGCGGGTTTATGAGATTGTGGGTTTTAGGCAATTATTTTCGGTGAACCCGCCCCTACAGAATGTGTAATAATGGTGCAAGATTTGAGTTTTATTCAATTTCAATTTATCTACCCTTCATCTCCCAAATAAGCTTCAATTACAGCAGGATCATTCCTCACAATAGCAGGTTCTCCCAAGGCAATTAACTGACCAAAATCCAACACGGCAATGCGATCGCACAATCCCATAACCAGCGGTACGTGATGCTCGATCAATATTACAGTTAAATTGAACTTTTGGCGCACTTCTCGGATAAATTCACTTAATTTATGTTTTTCATTCGGATTCATGCCGGCTGCTGGTTCATCTAACAGCAATATTTGCGGTTCTAGAGCTAAAGCGCGGGCAATTTCCAAGCGTCTTTGGTCGCCATAACACAAGTTTTTGGCTTGTTCGTCAGCCCGATCGCCCAATCCGACCAATTCCAACAATTCCAACGCTTTTGCGTGGGTTTCGCGCTCCATTGCGTTCGCTGCTGGCAACGCAAATATGCCCGCTAGCAGTGATAAAACCGGATTGTGCGATCGACTGTGGATGTGTCGGGCGATCGCCACGTTTTCACTAACAGAAAGTTCCCCAAATAAACGGATATTTTGAAAAGTTCTGGCAATACCTTTATTCGCAATTTGATAAGGTCGAAGTTGAGAAATATCTTCATCTTGATAAATCAGGTTGCCACTAGAAGCAGGTATCAATCCAGTCATAACATTAAATAGGGTGGTCTTGCCAGCCCCGTTAGGGCCGATCAATCCAAATATCTCATGTTTTTGAACTGTAAAAGATACGTCATTCACAGCAACTAAACCGCCAAAGCGGCGTGTTAATCCTTGTGCTGCTAAAACAGGATTGCTGGTTGAGAGGGTAAGGGGTTCGGAAATCATCAAATATGATACAATAGTGATTATCTAATTATGCCTTAGACTTTGGTAAACATAAATAAATGCCATCATGTCCGAAGAGAGGAACGAAGCAATTCGCTTGCGCTTTGGGATTGCTTCGTTCCTGCCGCTGCAAAACGGTTGTTGTGCCGCATTACACTGTAGCCATTTCATACTGGATATCGGGGATGCTGGCTCAAAACGCAGTACCATGATTTGCTCTGGGCGTAACCCGACAGACTCGTAAGTTCGTCCATTGCGATCGCTGAATTCAACTTCAAATGCAGCACCATCTGCTAGCATCTCAACTATCGTCCCAACCTGCCCATGCCACAATTTGTACTGGGGAAGGTCAACAGTCAGGGCTACAACATCTAGCAACTTGCTTGTACTGTTTATCATGTTTATTACCTCCACTAATTACAAAGGATGACAGGTCGTTAATTTGGGAATAAAGACTTGCACACAGGTGGTCAGAAACCGGGTTTCTTCGTAGATATTTCGTTGAGAATCTGAGATTTTTCAGAGAAACCCGGTTTCTTTGCCTAAGTTCTAGGAATCTAGGAAAGCTGATACAGATAAGTAGTTCTCAGTTTATCTCAAAATCTGCTTCACCACTAACAATCATAAATTTAGATCGCCCGGAGTCCCGAAACCAGTTTGATGAGAATGTAAACAGAATTATTCAAATGGCTGAGACAGCTCATCAAATACAAGGATTCTAACCCATGACGAAGCGCTACCGACAAAGATTAGTTGCCGTAATTGCCCTCTCGTTTCTATCTTTCACATCGCCTTTGCTGTTAATTCGCAATGCTACGGCTGGAATTCCGAGCGAACCCACAGCTAATCCCAAAGAAATTGCCTCCCTCATCAAGAACTTAAAGAGTAACAATGAAAGGGAACTTGATGCAACTATTAAGAAGTTAGAAAAAATAGGTGAACCAGCCATCCCGGCTTTGATAGAAGCTTTGCAGGATCAGAATTTGCTAGTCCGCCGGAGTGCCGCCCAGGTTCTGAAACAAATTGCTGGCCCTGCTATTCCTGCGCTTACTAAAGCCTTGAAAAACTCCGGTGCAGATGTGCGTAGCAGTGCAGCGGATGCCTTGAGGAGTATCGGTGTAGAAGATAAAACTGTTGTGCCGCAGCTAATTCCCCTGCTTAAAGACTCAGATGCAAGTGTGCGTAGGAGTGTAGCGGATGCCTTGGTGAGTATTGCTCTTAGCCTTCAAGAAAAAGCAAAGACGCTAACTTCACTGGAGTTAAATCAGGCTGTATCAAACTTAGAATCAGCCTTGAAAATTTTGGCAGAACCTAAAGCTAATTTCTCACAATCAACGATCGCAAATCTCCAGGCATACCTCAATATTCTCAAAGCCGAACAAAGCGATCGCCTCTTCGCAAAATCAATTCTCCAAAATCCCTACTTCTGGGGAACCGGAATCTACTTATTTTTACTCTTCGGAAGTTTTACCATCCGCCCACTGTGGCTGCTCAAAATCTCCGAAACCTTAAAACCGAAATAGTCGGCGATAGAAACATCACCGTTTTGCTAGCAAAACTCTAGGGCCACCAACTCATTGCCAAGCAAGAAGGCACAACAGACGGCAATTTACCCGATCATATTTTTGAGTTAATGCTGCACTTAAACCCAATCAACCGCAGCGTAATAGAGGATAAAATCAGCGATTCCACTGCTAGATATTAACGGCAAAGATGAGAGTAAAGACTTAAATTGTGCGATCGGCAAACAAGCAATACCGATGCTGCAATTAAATCCGCCGCAGCCGTTATCAAATGTGATCGCAAATCCGATCGCCCAATTTACAGCAAATCCTATTTTTCAATCTTCAAAATCTTGGCTGACTGTGGGAATAGTGCTGCTCGCAGGATTGATAGGATATCAATATTGGCTGTTGACAAGGTGGAATTTAGATTTAGACACGGACTGAATTGGCTCTGATTATAGCAATATTTACATTAGCAAACCCTCCCCGGATCTTTGCAAACAAATCTGTGCGGTTGATGAACAATGTCAGGCTTTTACTTACGTGCGGCCGGGATTGGAGGGCGGTATCGGTGTTATTTCAAGAATGGCGTGCCGTCGCCAAGTCTGAGAGAAGGCCGGAGTTCTAGTGTAAAATCAAGGCGTTAAAGAAAAACGGAAGCGGAATGTTCTTAAAGTTTCCCTTTTTAAGCTGAACTTCCCCCCACGGGGAAGTTAAACTCAACTTCCGAAGCGATTACAGAATTTCATCGACTAGAACACCAGGGATGTAACCTCACGGGGTTTAAACCAAGACTTGAGAAAATCGCAGAGTGCTATTAGGGTAAGGCAGTTACATAATTCCTAAGCAAATTCGGTTACAGGTTACTTCTGTGGACTTGGAATCTTGCTGAGAAATAATTCCTTAGTCCGAGAATCGCGATCGTACATATGTATAACAGGAACAAGCCGATCGTCAACCATAACTTGGTCATCGTGAATTTCCCAAACTCCCTCATGATCTCCACACAGTGTGAGGACGGAACCACTCTTCAAATTATGTCTCACCATTTGGTTACTGGGAAATTGAGAGTTAATCACCTGATTGAATATTGTTTGATCGAGAGGTTTACGAGGATGGCGTTGAACCTCCAACATCATTAATTCAAGGAATTGCATCATGAGAGGGTTTCCTCCTAATACGGTTCCTGAACAGAGTGTAGCTTTTCCCAACATTTCTTCAAGAGCTTTTTTTCCATACACAGCAGTAAACCAGCGATCGTCTATATTGTCTTTATGTGGCTGCCCATAATAAATACCTGCTTGTTCAAAAACATGAAGCATACTAGAGTCTAACTCATCGAAGGGAGAAGCTTGGAAGACAACATCACGCACATCTGAAGTCATAACCATTCGATAACTGGAGTTAACCTTAAGGAATGTATGGTAAGCAATCCAGCGACCTGCTTGTGGATGAATCCAATTGGCAACTGTACTTCTATAATCCTCCTCTAAGTAGGTACGATTAGAGCCTGAACTTAGTCGAATCAAAACTTTCAGTCCCACCATCTTTGCGTGATAGATGAGATTTAGGATCTTTGAGCTAGTCACCCACTTCCACACATTTTCAACTGGTATAAGCGTGATGTTTTTTTCTAAAGCTACCTTTGCGAACTCATCCCCTAAAGCATTAATAAACACAACAATATCAACTTTATCTGGATGACAATGCTGACGAATTGATGTAACAAACCTGTAGAAATCATCGAATTTGCAGTTTGTGGCATAACCCATTATTAAGTCTTTCATTCTTTCCCACCTCAAAATCAGTAGATTTAAACAGTAAACATACTAACAGAGCCTTAATTGATTCCGCGTGTAGCCCTCTAACCGTTGACCCAAAAGGCTTCAGTGCTGACCCAAAACTTGGCAGAGCCACCACTAATTGTGTCGCAGATGTCTAATAAATGACTTAACCTAAAATACCACAAATCGCTCCTGTATGTCAACCTCTTCTTACTGCCCGTCGGAATCTCCTTTTCTCGCTCGAACTCGGCGCACCATCAGACTAAAACACCTGAGTGTTCGCACTTAAAAATTTTACCTGCATTACATACTAAAATACCTGAGAAATCTCCAAAATTTTCTAAAACCAACCGTCGGATCGAGGTGGGAATATTTATTAATAAAAGCAGTGCGCGATCGTTATTTAGCCAAATTTCCCGGTGCAAAAGATACCGACTTTCTGCCGCAACAAATCACATCGCGCTATAATGTAAGTACCGTAGCGCCTGTATCTCCTTGAGGAATTACGCACGGGTAGTCAGAAACCGGGTTTCGACCTAGATTTCTAGTTGAGAAAGCAAAGATTTTTCAGAGAAACCCGGTTTCTTTGTGTAGTCCTGTCCTTAACATCTCCCAGGGATAATTGTATAACAATGTACATACCAGATTCGCAATCTTCCCAAGCAAAAGTGCTGCCGACGATGTATGATCTACCCAGTGAAGACCCGGAGGAGCCTGGTTTGCCTGACGAATATCACCGGTGGCAAGCACAACTTTTGTGCGATAGCTGCCTCCCTTCTAATTATCCAGCCGATCGCGTATTTTCGGCCAGCGATCTAAATCTATACTACGACTCCAACCATCCCAATTGGTACAAAAGACCCGATTGGTATTTAGTTGTGGGCGTTTCGAGATTTTACCAAGACAGAGACTTGCGCCAAAGTTACGTGATTTGGGACGAAGCTGTCAATCCTTTAATTGCGATCGAATTTCTGTCGCCCGGTACGGAAGATGAAGATTTGGGGCTGACAGAATCGGAACCAAACAAACCGCCGACTAAGTGGCAGGTTTACGAGAGAATTTTGCAGATTCCTTATTACTTTGTTTTTAGTAAATACAACAACCAATTGAGAGTATTTCGCTTAATTGGCAACCGTTACCGCGAACAAATATTAACAGGTTCTCGATTCTGGATACCGGAAATAAAGTTGAGTTTGGGTTTGTGGGAAGGCGCTTTTCTGCAAAATCAGAGGTTGTGGCTGCGTTGGTATGATATTAATGGCAATTTGGTTCCGACTCCAGAAGAATTTGAAAGACAGCGAGCGCAATTGGAAAGCCAACGAGCCGAATTGGAACGCCAACGAGCTGAAATGGAAAGTCAACGAGCTGAATTTGAAAAACAGCAAGCTGAAATTGAAAGACAGCAAGCTGAATTTGAAAAACAGCAAGCTGAATCAGAAAGGGAGCGAGCAAATCGTTTAGCCGATCGCCTCAGAGAAATGGGCATTAATCCAGATGAGTTGTAAAATTAAATAGCAGCATGAAATGGTGCAAGCTGCAAGAGCTGCCCATAAAATTTTATTAACAAAACACTACTTATGCCAGAATCTACCTCACTGCGCGATCGCTACTTAGCACTAATCGACAAAATTGTCGAAATCACCCTCAAAGGTCAAATTCGCTCCAAAGAACAAGTTTATCAAATGCTCGTGCAAGACATCGGCACCGGCACAGGCGAAATTTTTGAACGCTGCTTCGGAGAACGCCTGGATGCCACCGAAAACCTGCTGAGAAATGAAAAAGACGAAATCAAACAAGCCAAAGCAAATCGCACCCTCAGAGCCCTAAAAACCATCCAAGGAGAATGGGAACGCTGGCAAAAGGACAACCGAGTTTCCAGTGCGATCGCATCGGCCATTCAACAAATTATTGCCGCCGAACCTAACAACCGTCTCCTAGCATTATTGCAAGTAATTGACCCCAACAAAGAACTTCCCCTGACTCTTGATCAATTGCAGCAATTAGCAAAAATCCTGCACCAACAAATGCTACAAACTTCCAATCCTGAAACCGAAAGAGACTTGCAGCAAATCACCTCTGGGATTGCCAAAGGTTTAGAATCTTGGCAAGGATTGGAACCGGAACTTGTGGGCTGGATTTATCAGCCGCAGCAGCTAGGATTTGCCGGTTCTCCCGAACAAAACGGGCCTTGGGCTTTTTGGGCAAAAAAGGTGAAAAGTCCTTTTGCTCACGCTCTTCTGAATACAATTGCGATCGGTGACTCGATAGTTGAATTAGCTGCGAAACAATCGAGTTTAGAGTTGGGCGCTTTGGTGGAATTAGCGATTATTTTGCAGTGTTTGCAGCGGGCTTTGGCGACATGGTTTGACAAGCAAGTTTATGATTCCAAAGTGTCAACCAAAGCTTCAATTTCTACTTACATTACTTTTTCGGTAATTTGGAGTCAGTTAGCCAGTGGATTTAATAATTCTACCAAAAGCGGCGAACAATTTGCTAATGCTTGTTTTCAAGTAACGCTGCAAATTTTGCGCGCGTTTTCTCAACGGGAATATTTTCCGCTTTACGGCGGTATTTTTGCCTCCTTTGATGGCAAATCTCTGCGGCACACTTTGGATTATTTAGACGAACCCCTGCGACGGGTAGAAGGTACTCAAGCTAAGGCTCGAATTCTGACGCTTTTGGGTTATTCGATGGGGGCTATGGGAGCCTATGAACGTGCGATCTTACTGCACAAAGAAGCGCTGGAAATTGCCCGTCTGGAAGATGATAAAGCCTGCGAAGTTGCTAATCTCAATCACATCAGCCGTAACTATGTTTCTCAGAAAAACTATCAGGAAGCGATTAATTACAGTCAGCGGGCTTTAATTATGGCACGACAAGCGGGTGAGCGGCAAGGTGAGGCGAATGCCCTGGCTAATTTGGGCTACAGCGAAGTGTTTCAAGCGCGGCAGTTGGAGGAGGTGGAACCGGAGGTTTATGAAAGTGCGATCGGCTATTTGGAGCAAGGTTTGTTGCTGTCGGAAAGGTTGGGCGATCGCCAAAGTCAAGCTTTTTGTTCCAGCAGTCTGGGAATTGCTAAAATTGCGTTGAAAAATTCTGAAAGTGCGATCGAATATTTGGTCAAAGGTTGGCAAGCGGCCCAATTCTCCGGCGACTTATATTTGCAAGGTCTGAATTTGGCTTATTTAGCTCAAGCTTATTATAGCATTAACGAACTCGAAAAAGCTATATTTGCTGGCAGTTTGGGGATGTATACTTTAGAGCAAATTGGGGCGATTGAGTGGCGTCAATCGGCTGGTTTGCTGACAATATTGTGGGGACAAATGGGGGCGGAAGCTTTTAAACAATCTTTGGCTAAGAGTCGAGCAAATATCATTCCGGCGATCGGTGTTGACGGTTACGATTACATCCCGGAATTGTTGGAAAAATATCAGCAATCTATTTAATTAGGACTTACGCATGGGAGCCGAGAAACCGGGTTTTTTACGAAAAGACGCATTGCAGCCCGCAGATTGGGTAAAAAACCCGGTTTCTTTGTCGGAGTGCGTCCAGGACTGTTAATATTAAATCCCGGTTCGTTACCCATTTGATCGATCGCCGGTAATTGATGTTTTTATACTTGCTAACAATTAATGTTCAACAATCACCGGCGTTCCCACTTCTACTTTCTCAAATAAAGCTTGTGCGTCTTTGTCAAACATTCTCACACAACCATGAGAAGCCGCCCGCCCGATCGACTCTGGATTCGGAGTACCATGAAAACCAATCACATTCTTACCATCCGTCCAAAACCCGATCCACCTAGTCCCTAATGGATTGTCCGGCCCCGCAGGAACAAGTTCCCCCGTCCAAGGCTGTTCCCAAACTGGATCTTTGATCATGTGTGTAATTTTAAAATTGCCTGTAGGAGTTTCCCAGCCACCTTTTCCCACAGCCACCGGGAAACTGGCTTGCACCTTATTTTGTCGGTAAACATAGACGCGGCGTTCTCCCAATTTCAGCACTAAACGGACTTCTTCAATGGGATTTACCGGAGCCTGTTGTTCCTGCGGAATATACCGAAATGGTTCTCCCAAGGGCGGTAATTCTGGTGCTCCGAGATTCGGAAATTTTGGCTCGGATTTGACTGACTGCGAGGCGATCGCACTATTATTTAAATTAATCAAGGTTTCGGCAACAGCGGGCCGTTGTAGAGTAATCGGTAGCGTGGCCGCACTCAAGCCCAGCACCATTAACTTGCTAAACAAAGATTTGCTTTTTACCATTATTTTGTTCACTCAACTCCTCGACGGGTAGGGACAGGGCAATGCCCTGTCCCTACTACAAAATTTAGATCTAATTATCTGCAATACACCACCGAAATTAAGAGTTTTAAGTAGGGACACTCCAAGAGCCCTGTCCCTACTACTCGACCGAGATCGCGGTGCAGAAAAAACTGCAACTGTCGATCGCTAAAACTAAATATATCACAGGAACACAACGGGAGGGCGATCGGCTGAAATTGTCGCTTTCTGCCGCTTGCACAGACACTCCAGCCCAGGGATTTATTGCTGATTTGAGCGTGGAGTAGGGCAAATTGCTAATTTCACAGAGACTTGCGATCTCCATGCTACACCCTAAAGAGAAATTACTGAGCGCAGCAATTTTTAAAGGGAACTTTTGAGGTACAATTGAGTCTTTAACTTAATGTCGTCAGAAGTCCCCCGACTTGTCGGTGGGATGAATGAGGACTAACAAAAAAAAACGCACAGCACGATATAAGAGATTTGGTTGATGACCCACCTAGCCGACTAAGAGGCCACGCATTTGTATAAAGTATGTACTCGGCCCAGACTAGGAAAGCCCAAGGCCCACCGCCTCGAAATTGATCGGTATGCCTAGTAGGACGTAAAGTAATACTCCTTGGGACACAGGGAGTCTGCCTGTGGACGCTAAGTAAGACCAAAACTAGAATTGTCTGGTAGAGGCATCGGCGGATGAATCAGGAAGCCCCCGATTGATCGGTGGGTATGTCACAGACTTGTTCTATAATCTTTTGTGAAATTATCCGAAATTTCCTACTTCGGGGATTAAATTGGATTATGTCTAAAGGTTGGGAGTTTCGCATAGCCGAAGCAAACCCGACCCTGAATAGCAGTTAATGTGAGGTTTCAATGCGTCTTCAGAACATCAAATTATTGACAGGTGCTACCCTGTCCGTGCTAATTTCAGCAGTATCAGTGCCTGCAGCGATGGCTAACCCTGCAACTCTCATAGCCCAAACGCAGACCACCACAACAGCGAACGCTGAAAGCATTACGGGTATCGTCAAAAGTATTGTCGGCGACATCATTACCATTCGCCCAGAAAATGAGCGATACAGGACTCTCAGGATTCAAAAATGCGTCCTGAAAATTATCGGCTTAGTACCGGGAATGAAAGTCAAAGCCGCTGTGCGAGGCTCTCAGGTGGAAAATATCATGGTGATCTCCAACGTTAAGGTGATATCAACAGCGGTTGAGCGTCGGGTAATTACTCCCATTCCAGCCCCAGCACCGGCACCGGCACCGCGTCCGGCTCCCCGTCCGGCTCCCCTTCCCCGCGTCCAACCGCCAGCTCCCGCCCCCCGTCCGATTCCGGCTCCCCGCCCGGCTCCGCGTCCTGTGAGAGGACTTTGGTAAAGTTAGCTTTGTAGACGGAATTAAGCCACCGCCCATCGCGGTGGCTTCGCTTTTTCACGGAAATTGATGGTTGAGAAATTGCTGCTATGTATTGATGGGAGTTTGTTGTTTACTGAGGAGGCAAATAACCGGATCGATCGCGTTCAGTATCGGGGGTGAGCAAAGGGCGATCTACGATCGGGAATTGTAGCCGCGGCTGTGGGGATCAATAGTAGGAGCGAGTTAAGCGAGTTAACCGTTTTACCCACGCGCTTTACCAAACTCAGCAGAGTTATATCGACCGAACCAAAAATCTCAAACTTGATTCATAAAAATAGTTCGGTAAGTGGGAAACTCAGCGGCTTTAGCCCTGGGAGGGAAACGACACGGGTGGTTTTAACCACCGTGAATCTTAATTTAATGTTAAGTCTACAAAAAAATTCAATACCAAGCCAGAAACTTCGCTATAATCGCAGTATTTTTAGTGAAACCCCAATGTACACAACTCAGAAAAATCAAATCCGCAACCTGACGGCCAAGGAATTCGAGGCCATGAGAATGTTGTGCCGACTCACCAAAAACCTTTACAATGCTGGATTGTACACCGTTCGGCAATACTTCTTTGCCGAACGAAAGCACCTCAAATATGAGTCGAATTACCATCAATGCAAAACTAACGAGAATTATCAACTGCTGAATACCGATATTGGACAGCAAACATTGAAAGTAGTAGATCGAACATTTAACAGCTTTTTTGGTTTGTTGGAACTCAAAAACAAAGGACGATATCAAGCTAAAGTTAATTTCCCTCACTACTTGCCCAAGGAAGGTTACTTCCCATTGTTGATTCCCGGTGGAATGGCAACTCGTACAGACCGGAAAACTGGAATTAAAACCAGGCATCCAAGAATTCCCATCAAAGATGGTAAATTCAGGATACCAATGTCTAACGAGTTTAGGAAAACTTACGGGGAGGTATGGCTCCATTTCCCGGAAAGGATTGATATTAGCAAGCTCAAAGAAATTCGGATTCACCCTAAATACGATGCCCGATTCTTTGAAGTTGAATTTATCTCTGCTTCAGAGATAGAGCCACAACCAGTAGACCCAAGCAAGGCGCTCTCGATTGATCTGGGAGTAAACAATTTGGCAACTTGTATTAGTACCGATGGGGCATCCTTTATTGTGGATGGCAAACAAATTAAATCTATTAACCATTGGTATAACAAGGAAAATGCCCGACTGCAATCCGAGAAAGATCGGCGAGGGATTAAGGGATTTACCCGTAAACAAGCGACTGTTGCTATTAGCCGGAAGAATCGAGTTAGAGACTATCTAAACAAAGCGGCTAGACACATTATCAACTTCTGTATTGCCAATAAAATCGGCAAGATTATTGTTGGGTACAATCCCGGCATTAAGCAAGAAGTTAATATGGGTGGGATTAATAATCAGAATTTTGTTCAAATCCCCTTCTGGAACTTTCGTGGGAAACTCAAATCTCTTTGCGAACGATATGGACTTCTCTATCAAGAAATAGAAGAATCTTACACCAGCAAGGCCAGTTTCTTGGACAGAGATGAAATTCCCGTTTACAACGCCGACAATCCACAGGAATATAAGTTCTCTGGGCAGCGGGTTAAACGTGGTTTGTACAAAACTCAAAATAAGCGACTAATCAACGCAGACTTAAATGGTGCTGCGAATATATTGGTGAAAAGTAAGCACAACCTCGACTTCGAGCGAGTGTCTATAGGCTTTTTGGCTAAGCCCTTACGCACTAGGTTCGCTTAGTTCTTAAGAATCTCAGTGTCTTTAGACCTGAGAGTGTCAATTGCTATCTAGTCTACCATTGATTATTCATGGCATTTTTTTTGTTTGTATAGCAGCCTCCAAGGCGAAGAAGGTCATTGCTCCCTTCGACTCCGCTCAGGGAGCAATGACTAAAGCGCCTTAACAGCCTTGGCGGTTGCTATAGTTGCACAAATAACCCTAAGAGTGCAACTACAAACCGCAGCAATTAATGATTAGCAATGATGACTTAGGAACTTTTGTTGTCCGGTGCTGAAATTTACGAACTAGCAAACAGTCTGTCCCAAGTTTTGCCTCCTACAATTCCGTCTACAGGAAGGTGAGCTTGGCGCTGAAACTTCTTGACTGCATCTAGAGTTGTTCGGCCGAACACTCCATCAAGTGCGATCGGTTGTGGGCACAAACCCCGCGCGTTCAACAATTTTTGCAGTCTCTTCACGTCTTCCCCTCTCGAACCCTGTTTTAAAATCCTTTTATGGGGTCGATGGGGTCTCCTTTCTGGTTCGTTGCAATCATCGTGCGGCGCGCAAATTGCGTCACTTGATGAAGCAGTATATGCTCCGCCACCGATGCCAGTCAAAATCAATAGAACTAGAACTGCTAGTAAAATCAAAAAAGGCGGCTGCGGAGGCTTAGGCTTAGGCGGAGGCGGGGGAGGGGGAGGGGGCGGTTTTGGGTGGCATTCTAGTGAAATAGTACCAGTACAAACTTTTTCGGACATAGTTTCCCTGTTAATTTTCTCAAGCGTATTTTGCGTGTTTGACGATCGTGTTTGAGAGTTAGAAACCGGATTTATGGGATGGAGGCATCTAATCTCAAGCAACCGGGTTTCTGGCGACAGCCACCAGACATTCTACAATTTGACACTCCCTAGCCTAAAGAGGTAGGGATTCTTAATTCATCGACTGACCTTTAAGCGCTATGTCCTTTCGGCAATATTTAAACTTTTCAACCGTGCAACTACACCAATTGACGAGCCTAATTCACAGCAACCCCAGAGGGTCTATCTCCAAAAGCTTACTAGGATACGAACAAGCGAGTTTGGGTATGCCCTACCCTACTTAACAAATGAACTAAATTATTTGTTTCCTGGTAAAGAGAATGCGTTGATCCTCTAGCTGTTTTAAGAGTTTTCGCTGCTCTGCGTCCAACAATTGATGCCTGAAAGTGTGTCTCTGTTTCACGATGGCAAAGGAGTTTAACCTTGACTGCTGTATTTTAGCACAAAGCCGTCCTAGAAGTACGGGATTTTAAACCCAAATCTCTGAT
>Ga0316607_1000503_pt1 | contig 13864 bp, 10 predicted proteins | sample MIS2016062E_MG_FD_207674 | JGI IMG/M metagenome (GOLD analysis project Ga0316607, IMG submission 207674) | Microbial mat bacterial communities from Middle Island sinkhole, Lake Huron, Michigan, United States - MIS.2016.062E | ecosystem: Environmental > Aquatic > Freshwater > Lake > Sediment...
CTACAAGTGGAGTCTTTGCGTAAGTCCTAGATTAATAACTAATGACTAATGACTAATGACTAATTACTAATTACTAATTACTAATAACTAATAAGATGGGATTTCTGCGACAAGTGCCAGCTCAAGGTGCTGTGGGTGCGCCAGCATTCAAGTACCAACTTTCGGAAATTATGGAAGTGGCGATCGGACGCGATCGAAGTTGTGAAATAGCCTTGGAGTCGATCGCCTACGCTATGGTTTCCCGTCGCCACGCCACAGTCCGTCCCCTGACTAATGGCAATTTTCCTAGATGGGAAATTTGCGACCTCAACAGCGCAAACGGAACTTATTTAAATGGGCAAAGACTGCAAGCCTGCCAAATTTTAAATTCGGGCGATCGCATCAGTCTCGGTATTGATGGCCCAGAATTTATCTTTGAAACTCCCCTAACCCCTCACCCAAATAAACCCGGATTCCCAACCGCAAATCAAAGCTTTTCTAACGCGGGCGAAAAGGAAGGTCTAACTTTCACTCAATTATTCCCGATCGCCTCAACAGGAAAACAATTAAGTCAGAAAGCTTATTTATATCCCGGAATTGCCACAGTTATTTTTGTCGTGTCGATGTTTGTAGCAGTCGGAAATTCCGCAGCTTTCAATTTTCTGCTGGCCGCTTACCTTTCCGGTGCAGCTTACTATTTCATATATCAACTGTGCGGCAAACACAAGCCTTGGTGGATCTTATTTTGTTCCGCCTTAGCTACCGTCTTAATTTTACTCAGCCCGTTATTGATTGGCTTTATAGTAGTATTTAGAGAAATTTTGCCAGGCCGCTTGCCAGCAGAAGGCGAACAAATCAGTTTTTTGGCTTTCTTAATCAGAATGTTTTTCGGGGCGGGGCTGATGGAAGAATTGCTAAAAGCCTTGCCAGTCTTGGGCGCGATGTTGCTGGGAAATTTGTTGCGAAATCCCTGGCGCGATCGCATCGGAGTTTGGGAACCTTTAGACGGAATTCTGTTAGGAAGCGCCTCCGCAGTTGGCTTTACACTATTAGAAACTCTAGGGCAGTACGTCCCCAATATTATTCAAAATGTCACTCTACAAGCAGGCCCAGACGCCGGAGAATTAGTAGGATTGCAGTTGCTAATTCCCCGAATTTTGGGCTCCGTCGCCGGACACATGGCTTACAGTGGCTATTTGGGATATTTTATCGGGTTGAGCGCCCTCAAACCAAGGAAGCGCTGGCAAATTTTGGGCGTAGGCTATTTCACCGCTTCCGCACTTCACGCTTTGTGGAATGCGTCGGGAAGTGCCAGCGTACTGTTACTGGCTGCGGTGGGAGTTTTGTCCTATGCGTTTTTGGTAGCAGCGATTTTGAAAGCCAGGGCTTTGTCTCCCAATCGGGCTCAAAATTTTGCAACTCGCATATCTTCTGAAAAGTGAAGTTCGGCAACGGATTTTGTAACGGATGTAACGGATGTAACGGATGGAAAGAAGAAGGAAGAAAAGAAACTATGCCCCATGCCCCATTCCCAATTCCCAATTCCCAATTATGATTCAAGTTAAACCGGGTTATCGGCCCCAGGCATCAGATAACAGCATTGAAGCGGATGTCTATTTATTTGACAAACTGCGGCAATTGTCTCTCAAACAGCGCTTAGAACAAGCAGCAATGCTCGATCGCACAGTCAAAAAACTTTCTCTGATCGGCATCAAATGGAGGTCGAAAAAAGCAGCCATTACTGAAGTTAGAGATCATTTTTGCCGTGCAGTTTTGGCAGAAAAATTTACTCCCGACTTTCAACCAATTGGGACTGATGAAATGATGTGGATTCAAGATTCTGTTGCCCTAGCTCAACAACTTCACTCCCTCCTAGAATCAATTAATATCCCCTACTATGTTGGCGGAGGTGTTGCTAGTTCTATTCACGGAGAAGCTCGCTCGACGCGAAATTTAGACTTGGCAATTCAGATTTCTATACAGGAAATCGACCGGTTAATTATAACTCTAGAAAATGCTGGATTTTATGGTCCGGCTGGGGCAGTAGAAGATCTAAAACCTCGCAGTCAGCTCCTCAATATCACTCATACTGAGACAATTGCTAATGCAGATATCTATATCGCGGACAACACGCCTTTTGCTCTGTCTCAAATGTCTCGCCGGCAATTGGTAGAGGTTGAAGGAACAGCTAATTTTTGGATTGCATCCCCGGAAGATACGATCGTCCAAAAGTTATTTTGGGCAAAAAATAGTCGGTCTGAAAAACAGTGGCGCGACGTTTTGGGGATACTGAAGCTTCAAGGCCTTAATCTCGATCGAGACTATTTGCAAGAGTGGGCCCACCGTTTGGGAGTTCTGGATGCCTTAACTCAAGCCCTGACTGAGGCGGGAATATAGCTGTTTTGAGGGCATGGGGCATGGGGCATGGGGCATGGGGCATCGCTGCACTGGTGGTTCCTTCTTCCTTCTTCCTTCTCTTAGAATTTCTTCACAAATAGATTGACTGTGATACTATCTGGATGGCTGTGAGTAGCTGAGGGAAGCCAAACGGCTTGATTCCTGTGGTGGAGGAGAATCCAGGAGTGCTAGATAGAATGTCATTAGGATACGCAAACGTTTTTGCCCAGCGAGGTCAACCCGAACCCCTTCGCATTGGGATCATTGGGGTTGGCAATATGGGCCAGCACCACACGCGAGTTCTGAGCTTGCTAAAAGATATCGAGCTCGTGGGTGTTGCAGACATAAATGTAGAGCGGGGAATTGATGTAGCCAGCAAGTACCGGGTTCGCTTCTTTGAAGACTACCGGGATTTGCTCGCTCACGTCGATGCAGTTTGCATCGCCGTTCCAACTCGCCTGCACCACCCTGTGGGGATGTCTTGTCTCCAAGCGGGTGTTCACGTTTTAATTGAAAAGCCGATCGCGGCTAGTATTGCTGAAGCCGAATCTTTGGTCAATGCGGCAGCAGAATCCCACCGGATTTTGCAAGTGGGTCACATCGAGCGCTTCAATCCAGCTTTTCAGGAACTCGCCAAAGTGCTGAAAACTGAAGAGTTGCTGGCATTGGAAGCTCACCGGATGAGTCCCTATTCCGATCGCGCCAACGACGTATCGGTAGTCTTGGATTTAATGATCCACGACATCGACTTGCTACTGGAATTGGCTGCTTCCCCTGTGGTGAAGCTGACGGCTAGTGGCAGTAGGGCATCGAATTCGGGTTATTTAGACTATGTAACAGCGACGCTGAACTTTGCTAACGGCATTGTCGCCACCCTGACTGCGAGCAAGGTGACGCACCGCAAACTTCGTTCAATTGTGGCTCACTGCAAAAATTCTCTGACCGAGGCAGATTTTCTCAACAACGAAATCTTGATTCACCGACAAACTACCGCTAATTACGTGACTGATTACGGTCAGGTGCTTTACCGTCAAGATGGGTTGATTGAGAAAGTTTACACGGGCAATATTGAACCGCTCCTCGCTGAATTGGAGCATTTTATTAATTGCGTCCGGGGTGGTTTTCAGCCTTCTGTTGGGGGTGAACAAGCTCTCAAGGCTCTGCGGCTTGCGAGTTCGATCGAGCTGATGGCTCTTGACGGGCAAGCTTGGTTTCCGAATGAGCTTGTGTCTACTTTGCATGTTAGTTAGAGATTCTTCCCTGCGGTCAGAATGACACGGAGAGTCGTTTCCGGGTGCTTGTACAGTTTGGGTTTGTTGTTCGTTACTTTGGTAACAGTACCTGTGCAACCGGATTCGATGTCACGATTTATGCCAAATTATGTCAAAGAGATGTCAAAGAGATGTCAAAGAGATGTGGACTATTTGACGACTGATGGTTTGGCTAACTAGGTGATTGCCTTGAGGACTGAGGTGAATACTATCTCGATACAAATTGGGAATTTCCGCCGCTGAATTGAAAATAGGAAGAAAATCTATGTAAGTAATTTTCTCACTTTTGACTTGTTCGGCGAGACGCTCACGAGCCTTGACTTCCCAGTCGCGAGGCCCCAGAGCACCGAGTTCGTGCCGTTTGGGCGTCATGGCTAGCAAAAACTGGACGTTGGCAGATTCTGCTATTGTCTGAATTTTGCGTATAGCTTCTAAGTTGCAGCCTACTAAATCGCCAGTTTCTGGTGCGGGTGCTGTTTTGTCACCCGCTGGCTCTGCTGGCAGTAGGTAGCGACGCAATAACTCTACTGTAGCTAATCGGGGTTTGCGATCGGGGTAAGATCGATCGCGCCCCACCACCGCAGCAGAAGGAGCTGATCCAAACAAATCGTCCGTATTCAGCAGCAACACCAACACCTTTGCCCCAAACAGACCGAACCGCTGGGCGTAAGCAAGTTGATTCCTCGGCCCCCAAGAATTGGCTGAGGCGTTGAGAACTTCACAGTCGGAATCCTTGACTTTTGAATGCAGTTGTGCATTGGTTGCCAGATTTGGTAGCAGCCTCAACTGCCGAGCCATGATTTCCGATATGGTATCTGTCTGATCAGTCCACCAACCGCCGTTGGCAACCGAATCTCCCAACAGTAAGACGCGCAGAGTTTCTGGCTCCGGGAGCGGGGCGATCGAACAAGTACGCATCGAATACTGGTTAATCTGAATCCGGTTCCCCAAGCGACGCACCCTCTGGTTGGGCGCCAACAAATAGCCGCACTCGGCATCAGCAATGTAAATCAAGGGATTGCCAAAACCCAGCAGCACCCGCAGCAGCACTTCCAGCACTGTCAACAATCCTGCGGTGACAGCCAAAATTATCAGAGCAATTTTCAAACTCAAAACCTCGATCGAACTTATCCACGGGAGAAATCTCAAATCTCAAATCTCAAATCCAAAATAGGATGACTTCGGGCTTTTAGCCAGTTAACTGGGCAATTAAGTCACCGATCGCCTCTGTGGATATAAAATTCTAAAATATACCGTCAAAATTCGCCGTCAGCCGTCAGTCAACTTGGTGGTTTTCAGGAAACCCGTGGACTTAAAACAAATATTCAAAACGCCGAATCCCATAATCGGTGTCGTACATTTACAGCCTCTGCCAACCTCTCCCCGCTGGGGGGGGAATCTCAAAGCGATTATCGGAAGAGCCGAGCAAGAGGCTACAGCGCTGGCTTCTGGCGGCGCAAACGGTATCATAGTCGAAAATTTTTTTGACGCTCCTTTTGCCAAAGACAGTGTAGATCCAGCCGTGGTGAGTGCCATGACGCTGGTAGTCGAGAGGCTAACCTCTTTAGTGACATTGCCGATCGGCATTAATGTCCTCCGAAACGATGCCCACAGCGCGATCGCCATCGCCTCCTGTACCGGAGCCCAATTCATCCGCGTCAACGTTTTCAACGGCATCATGGCCACAGACCAAGGCTTAATCGAAGGTCAAGCTCACCAGCTATTGCGCTATCGGCGAGAATTGGGCAGCGATGTCAAAATATTCGCAGACGTGTTAGTCAAGCACGGGCGACCCCTAGGCAGCCCCAACTTGACCACAGCCGTCCAAGAGACGATCGAGCGCGCTTTAGCCGACGCCGTGATCCTGTCTGGCCCGACGACCGGCAGCCCTCCCAATCTCGAAGACTTGGAACTTGCGAGTGCAGCGGCGGCGGGAATTCCAGTTTTCATCGGCAGTGGCGCCTCCTGGGAAAACATTTCCACCCTCATGCAGGCGGCTGACGGCGTAATTGTTTCGAGTTCGCTGAAGCGAAATGGTCGCATTGATCAACCCATCGATCCGATCCGCGTCAGTCAGTTTGTAGAAGCCGCCCGCCACAGCTTGGCCCAAAAAGAGGAAAACAGAGACGCTAACGGCTCTCGCGGACTGGCATCAGAACTGGGTAAAGTCAAAAGTAAAATCTAAAATTAGTAATGGGTAACTATCAATTACCCATTGCCAATTACCCATTACCAAATTTAAAAATGATTCGCCGACGTTCAACCCCTTGGATTCATCGCTGGTCTCGGACTATAATGGCAGCGATCGCAGCCATCGGCGTCATAGAAACTACCTATCTCACGATCGCCAAATTCACGACAGGCTCAGTCCTTTGTCCCACCAGCGGCTGCGACAAAGTTCTCAACAGTCCCTACGCTACAATCTTGGGCGTATTGCCTTTAAGTTTGTTAGGTTTTTTAGCTTACTTGACTATAGGAATTCTGGCATTCGCTCCCAAAGCTGTAAATCCCGATACCAATAAAGGACTGTACTCTCAACTAGAAAACTGGACTTGGCAAGGGCTATTTGTCCTCACTGCTGCGATGGTAATTTTCAGCAGTTACTTGATGTATTTGATGGCTTTTGAAATTCAGGAATTGTGCGTTTATTGCGTCAGTTCGGCTCTATTTTCCCTCTCCCTGTTTGTGCTGGTGCTGGTGGGACACGAGTGGGAAGATATTGGTCAATTGGTGTTTACAGGCATTTTGGTGGCAATGGTGAGTTCGATCGCCGCCTTGGGACTCTACAACAGCGTCAACGCACCCGTCTCTACAGTCTCTACCCCCGGTATTGCACCTCCTGCCGTTACTACTATCTCCGGCAGAGCAGAAATGGCTTTGGCCCGCCACCTCAGACAAATCGGCGCGAAAGAATACGGCGCTTACTGGTGTCCCCACTGCTACGACCAAAAAATGCTTTTTGGTAAAGAAGCTGCTGGCATAATCGATTACGTTGAATGCGATCTCAAAGGCAAAAATTCCCGCACTGCACTTTGCAAAGCTGCTGCTGCTAATGTTAAAGGTTTCCCGACTTGGGAGATTAAAGGTCAGTTTTATTCGGGGACTCAATCTTTAGAAAAACTCGCTGAATTCTCTGGCTACAGTGGCCCGCGCAACTTTCAAAAGTGATCATAAATCAAGTTGGAGATTTGAGCAAAAGTCCGCCCATTAACAGGTTTTATGTAGTCTGCGTGACTGTGAATAGATTGAGTTTCAAGTCACGCACCGCTTCTAAATAGTCCGATCGCGAGTTGTCTCGATCGGCTCCACTGCAACGACGCTCAAAGACTTGCACCAAAATGCGAAGAAACCGAGTAAATCCGAGGGAATCGGAAGTTTTTAGATGCCCCCGCTCAGCCAGCTCCCGCCCAAAAACCAAGGCGGTAAACCCTTGAAATATCAATACCTCAATGGGATTTACTCATGGGCGAAGCGAGCTAGTCCCAAGCAGTTAGGAAAGGAACATTGCCTAGTTTTTGAAAGTGAAACACCGACATTAAATCTGACGAGGCAAAAACGGGCAGAATTCAGACGGGGCAGACGTTTCAGGCTGCGTTCCCGGAAGAAACGGTTTAATCGCTCCTCCCCGGAGGGATGGCTAGCACCCTCATTGATGCACCGTCTTAAAACAGTTTAAACCTGGATTAAACGATTCATTCGTTATTGCCCGATCGCGGGTATTGAAATCGAGCAAGTTCGGTTTGACACCCAAAAGCTAATGAATCCTGAAATTGACTCGATAGATTATCAGCAAGGCAGTTTGTTCGGCTACGAAGTTCGCGAATATTTGCTTGAAAAAAGGGGGAGAAAGTATGTTTACTGTGGCGCTCTCGATGGGCCGTTAGAAATTGTAATCTTTCTAAGTTAGAGCGAAAATTAGTTTTTTTAGATCCTCACCCAATATTTCAGATAAAAGTTGCCATAATTCAGCCCCCACATCACCTACATGATTTTTAGTGACCTAGCACTTCTGGGCGATATCATCATAGGTTTGTCTTTCCCAAGTCCCCTCAACTACAGCCCTTTGAACATCATCTAGGTGCTTTCCAGTTCGTTCAACCACTAGGCGATCGACAAATTGTAACAGTTGGTTTACATTCAGTGTATCTTGTTTGACTCCGACTGGGGCATTCCAGAATCATCAAGCTATTTCACCGATTTCTGCCTTTCCCCATCAACAACATTTTTTCAATTTTTATTCTCACAAAAACCAGGTTTCTGGCCCGCGAGTCACAAAATCGCGAAAGGAAATCAAAGATTGGGGACTCAATCTCAAGCTTTTTATAGACTCCGGCGTGAAGCATTTGGGCGACAATTTATGTTGACAACCCGATCTTTTATGTCCAAATGCTTCACCCTCCCCAGCAGAGGCGACAGACTTTGGAGTCGGATGATATCGGGACAAAAGCCGACCTAAAAGATCACTAACCCGGATTGAATATAACACCAGATTTGTACCAATTTCTGTTCTGAATTAAAGTGTGTCTGCACCAATTTGGCTCGGTGAGGGGATAGTCCAGCCGATAGTGACCACCTCGACTTTCGGTGCGGAAAGCAGCACTTTTGAGAATTAAGTAGCCAATATCCAATAAATTGCCAACTTCCCCCCAATTTCTTAACAGCACGCTGTTTTCCGCATCAGCAGGCGAAAAATTGATAATTTGTCCGGGCTGCAAATTCAGCAGAGTTTGACTCAAGGACAAAGAGGCAAATTCTTGTCGCCAAATTTCAACTTGACCGATCGCACTTTCCAAATCAGCCTTCCCGCGACAAATTCCCGCACTCTGCCATACCAATTGTGGCAGTTCAAAGCGCAATTTTTCGATCGCCTCAATTTCCGAAACATGAATCGACTTTTCGATAATTTCCGCTGAATCTTCCTCATTCTCAAATGCCTTCTGGCCGATACTTTCTACCTTCAAAAGCGCCATTTTCGACCCAAAAACCAGACATTCCAGCAGCGAATTACTCGCCAACCGGTTGGCACCGTGAACTCCCGTACTCGCCGTTTCTCCCACCGCGTACAAACCCGGAATCGAAGTTTGGTTGAACTTGTCAGCGACAATCCCTCCCATCCAATAATGAGCCGCCGGTGTCACTGGCACTGGTTCGGAAAACACGTCAATTCCCCAATTAGCACACACTTGGATGATATTCGGAAACCTGTAACGAAGTCGATCGCAGTCGATCGGGCGCAAATCCAGCAAAACATGAGGTTCCCCAGTCTTCTGCAAGTGGCGGAAAATAGCGCGGCTGACAACATCCCTAGGAGCGAGTTCCCCATTCGGGTGATAGTCAAAAGCAAACCGATATCCTTTACCATCCACCAAGTGAGCCCCTTCTCCCCGCACCGCTTCGCTAATCAGAAACCGAGGCGCGCCTGCTTTAGTGAGAGCCGTAGGGTGAAACTGCACAAATTCTAAATCTCGCAGCAGCGCCCCAGCGCGCCAACCAATTGCCACCCCGTCTCCGGTGCTTACCGACGGGTTAGTCGTTTGAGCAAATACCTGTCCACCGCCGCCTGTTGCGAGCACCACGGCCTGCGCCCGCAGCCATTTGACTGATCTGCCACAAATCGCGCTAATGCCCTGACAACGCCCTGTTTCGGGGTCTAGCCACAAAGAGAGAGCAAATGCAGGAGATATCAGTTGAATATTTTTGCGGCTCAAGACTTTCGCCGTTAGTGTACTCACAACCGCTTTACCTGTGGTGTCGGCGGAGTGGAGCACGCGGCGGCGAGAGTGGGCCGCTTCTAGGGTGAGTGCTAAGTCTGGGCCCGCGCGATCGAATGCAACGCCCATTTTTACCAGAGCATCGATACACTCAGGCGCTTCTTCTACTAAAAATTTCACCGCATCCAAATCGCAAAGGCCAGCCCCCGCTACCAGCGTATCCTGAACGTGCAGCGCCACAGAATCTTCAGGGGCGATCGCCGCGGCAATCCCTCCTTGGGCCCAATCGCTAGCAGAAACAGGTAGGGTATTTTTATTAATCAAGCCCACCTGTAAATGTTCTGGGAGGCAAAGTGCCGTGTACAAACCGGCAGCGCCGGCACCTACAACCAATACGTCAAATTTTTCAGTCATATACCAGAAGGAAGAGGGAAGAAGCAAGAAGCAAGAAGCAAGAAGCAAGAAGGAAAAGGGAAGAAGGAAGATCCAATAAAATCAATAATTTGAGAAATTTAAAAGGTACTAACCGCCCAGGTGGTTGCGATGCTAAGCAGTCAGGCGATTTGAGATTTTATATTTGAGAATTCATGCTGAAAAATCAAAGGCAGAACTCATTAGCTTCCAGAAAAATATCTTTTCTTTTTGCCTTCTGCTTTCTGCCTTCTGCCTTCTGCGGACCGATGAGAGCCCGTGCTATTTAGTCGTAGAGACCATTATTCAATCTGGTGTCTCCTTCAATAAAGACTGATTCAACATCTGTCACTGTGAATTTGTCCATGTTGGCTTGCAACAACTTTTTCTGAGCTTCAGTCAAGTCGGAAATGTTGAGTACGTCCTCAATTTTTTCGTAAGGAGCATTCTTAATAATTAGTCGAGCCAAAGTGGGATACATCCCCCGATAGTCCCGAAAGTCCCGGACAGCGCTGTTGTTCAAATCAAGTTTTTTGCCGTATTCTGTGGCCAGCTTTTCGTCGGCGCGATTGGTTCTAGCCGGTGCTTCAACGGCTATGAGTGAGGATGATGGCAATGTTAGACGGCTCAATGAAGCCGCGATCGCGCTTTGGTCTCCAGCCCATGCAAAGCAGCCCAGCACTAAGCCCAATACTGCCAATAGACGACCCAATCGTTTCATGAAGTTATGTCTCCCAATTTCATATTGAACATTTATCTAGAGACTAGCATTTTGCTTATACAGTTTTTCAGACAAATCGCGATCGGGGGATCAGGCACTCCTAGGTTACGCTCACGGAGTGAGTGTCTGGGTAGTTCACTTCTTGCCACCTGCTTGCAGAAAAGCGTTCAAGTCAGCATAAGTAGCGGCATAGGTGACGCTGGGAGTGTCGTAACCTTTCAAATCCACGGTGTACTGCTCGAAAGCGCTCTCTGCCCCCAATTCCTTAAGGTATTTGTAGGTTGTTTCTCCCACGGCGATGTCCTTGCCGATTTGCTTGGTGCAAGACTCCAGGCGAAACGCCGCGTTTACAGTATCTCCCAAGGCAGTGTAGTCCGATCGATCGCTGCTGCCAGAATTTCCCACCATTGCGTAACCGGTGTTAATTCCAGCACCGACTCGCAAAGGAAAAGGTAGGGGGTAGCGGCTGCTGAGTTCATCCGTTGCTTTGTGCAGTTTGCTCAAAGCTTGGCAAATCCGCATCATTTCCTCACTGCTGACGCCGTTGGGTTTATGGAACCAGACTGCCATGATCGCATCGCCGATGTATTTGTCTACCCAACTCCCATGTTCTCGAATAATCTGTCCTGAAGAGCGGAACCAACTACCGATGACTTCTGACAGCAGGGTTTCGTCTAGCTGCCGAGTCAAGACGGTAAAGTCGCGGATATCCATCACCATGACGCTAATCAGGCTGCGAACCGTCAAAGTTGCCGTAAAATCTTCAGAGTCTGCTTCCTGTACTCGATCGATCCGGTAGCTAGGGGTTGGGTTGTAGAATTCCAATTCGGTTTGACCAAAAATCACCCGATCGCCATTTCTCAGCGTGACAGGAATACTGACCCGCCGCCCGTTGACAAAGGAACCATTACGGCTTCCTAAGTCAATCAGGTAGAATTCTCCTGTCTCCATTTGCTGTAACATCGCGTGATTGCGGGAAATCCAGCGATCGGTCAATACAAAATTATTGTCATCGCTCCGCCCTATAGTCCAGCAATTGCTGCCGCAGAGCGGCAAGTAGCGATTGCCGCCTTCTGTGCGAAGTACCAGATGTGGATTGGGTTGCACTCGTCACCACAGTCCTAGAAACGACACCAAATTAACCGATTTGAGGTTTTCGACTTAAGATTTTAGATTGAGATTGACTGCGCGACTGATCGCTGAGAGTTCCACTTAAAAACCTCAAATCGGCTGTTCTAAAATCTCAGATTGTTTACTCGCTCGTCGATGCACCGAACCATTCAGGATTGCCGAACCACAATTCGATCGAGCGATCGAAGGTATTTATGGTTCGATCTGCAATCAAGCTTCAGATTTTCCTGTCCGAGGGTTGCTCAGGAAAGTTAAATCTGCTGCCTTTTGCCGAAAGGATAACTCTCAGACCGCCGGAGCCACCAGTAAAAACAGACTGTCTACCAAGATTGTACCTGATCATGCTGCCTGCTCCGAATCCGAACCAAGTTTTATTTATTTTGAGGGGGCAGAAAAAAGTGGGAAAATGGCTCACGAACCTCGGCGGGCGGTAGGGGGGCGTGGGCTTGTATGCAAAGCGAGAGTTCTTTAACCCGGTATCTTTAAGATTTGTCAACTAAGTTAATCTTTTTGCAGACCTCGCCAAAGCCTTTTCCTCGCTGCGGCGGTCATTAAATTGGAAGATAATTCTATGTTGTCGAAGAGAATTTTGCCTTGTCTGGATGTAAAAGCCGGCCGCGTGGTCAAAGGTGTGAATTTTGTCAACCTTCAGGATGCTGGCGATCCCGTAGAAATGGCTCAGGTTTACAATGATGCCGGTGCTGACGAGTTGGTGTTTCTGGATATTACGGCGACTCACGAAGACCGGGATATTATGATTGATGTAGTGTACCGCACTGCCGATCGAGTATTTATCCCTTTGACAGTGGGTGGCGGTATCCAATCTTTAGACATGATTAAAAGTTTGTTGAGGGCTGGTGCCGATAAGGTGAGTATTAATTCAGCGGCGGTGCGTGATCCTGGTTTGATCGACAAAGCGAGCGATCGATTTGGTAATCAGTGTATTGTAGTGGCGATCGACGCACGCAAACGCCAAGACGCTGACAATCCCGGTTGGGATGTGTACGTGCGCGGAGGGCGAGAAAATACGGGCAAAGATGCGATCGCCTGGGCCAAGGAAGTCGAAAAACGGGGCGCGGGCGAACTGCTGGTAACAAGCATGGACTCTGACGGTACTCAAGCTGGCTACGACTTGGAATTAACCCGAAGTATTGCTGAAATTGTCGAAATTCCGGTCATTGCTTCCGGTGGCGCCGGCAACTGCCACCACATCTACGAAGCCGTGACTGAGGGCAAAGCAGAAGCTGCACTCCTGGCTTCCTTGCTGCATTACGGTCAACTCAGCGTAGGAGAAATTAAGAGTTATCTGGCAAAATGCCAAGTTCCGGTGCGGCAGCAGTAGTCATATCAAATCCGGTGGCATCGGAATTAACATTACCCGAAATCAGGACAGGGCAATGCCCTGTCCCTACAATGTTATTTTGGGGTAAGGAAACAGCATTGCCTTGTCCTCTCCTGTTAGATACTGGGTATTATGTTGTTTTTAATCCCAAATCCCACATCCAAAATCCCAAATCGGTCTTGGGATTAAATCGAATAATAAAGCGGAAAAGATTTGGCATCTTTCGGCTTTACAAAAACTCTTTGTTGCGGCTGTAACTGCAATTGATCAAACTTTTCTCGAGTCAAACTAGCATTCAAAACTTGACCATCATCTAAGGTCAATTCTACCTGAATTTCCCATCCCAAATGAATCAAGCGACTGATTCTCGCAGGCACTGTGGCACTATTTTCTGTAGTTTCAATTACCACGTCATGGGGCCGCAAGAACATCTCCGGGTTGGCTGAGTCAAAGCCGTTGTCTTGAAACATCCTCGAACTGCTGGGCAAGACATTGACTGAGCCGATAAAACTCATTACGAAAGCACTAGCTGGATGGTCGTAAATTTCTGCGGGTGTGCCGACTTGTTCGATTTTACCTTTACTCATTACTGTAATTCGATCGGCAACTTCCATCGCTTCTTCTTGATCGTGAGTCACAAAGACTGTGGTAACTTGTACTTCGTCGTGCAGTCGCCGCAACCAAGCACGCAAGTCTTTGCGAACTTTGGCATCAAGTGCTCCGAAAGGTTCGTCCAACAGCAGCACTTTTGGTTCCACAGCCAAAGCTCTAGCAAGGGCTACCCGCTGTCGCTGGCCTCCTGAAAGTTGCGACGGGTATCTATCGCCCAATCCTCCCAACTGCACCAAATTCAACAATTCCTCTACCCGCGATTTGACTTTCGCAGGTGCTGTTTTCTGAA
>Ga0316607_1000504_pt1 | contig 13860 bp, 7 predicted proteins | sample MIS2016062E_MG_FD_207674 | JGI IMG/M metagenome (GOLD analysis project Ga0316607, IMG submission 207674) | Microbial mat bacterial communities from Middle Island sinkhole, Lake Huron, Michigan, United States - MIS.2016.062E | ecosystem: Environmental > Aquatic > Freshwater > Lake > Sediment...
ATTCCTGGGCTACCAATTAGCACTAAAGCGAGAGAATTAGGATTCTTTGCTTTATAGCGCATGAAATAGTCGAGAAGCAGCGGTACATTTTTTCCTTCTTCCGCTCGCCCACTATACAACAGAAATTCATTTGGTAGATGATAGCGCTTGCGAAAAGTGTCTTTGGCGCTAATTTCTTCGCTTTCCTCAAAGCCCAAACCAACAATAGCACAATTTGAATTGACTAAATTAAGCGAATTGCGAGCAAAATCGGCTTCGGCCTGCGTATTGAAAAGAATCCCTCGTGCCCCTTCTAGCATTTCACGAAAAACCGCGAAATAAGCTCCTGATTCATCGTGCAAACAAGGTACAAGGAGAGATTTTTCGGGCAAAACTTGCATTCCCCAGTAAGTTGTGCCAAAGAGATAGGGCGCAAAAATGACACACGCAAACTCAGAATCATGGTCACGAAGATATGCGTTGAGCGCATTACTGCGTAGATTATGCTCAACAAAAGCAAGTTCTTCGCTAAAAGCAATGCTTTCGCCTCGCTGGGCTTTCGCTTGAATTCGATGAAAGACTTGCGAATCAACTCGATCTGTCAAAAATCGGCGCACGATAACGCCATTTAGCGTTTCTATTCCTGGCGCATGCTGATTTGACCAATCGTTCATTTCTGCTGTACAAGTGGTAAGAAGCTCAACATAATAACCATGGCGGACAAGTTGCTCCGCCCAACCGCGAATTAGTCGCTCGGCTCCCCCAACAGTTTCTAGGCCATAACGCGGTGTAACAAAAGCAATTGTTCGCTCTTTCAATGGAAAGGAATCACTGTTTTGAGGCTTTTCTCTATCTTTTTGAACAAGATTTTGCAACAAAAGCATAATTTTAGCTGCAAGATCAGTAGGATCTTGTGGCTCAAAAAGTAAGCCTGCCGCGCCGACAGTTTCTGGTAAAGCAGTTGCGGCAGCAGCAATTACAGGTTTTCCTCGCGCCATTGCCTCGACCACTGGCATACAAAAACCCTCGTGAACGCTCGCGGTAACGAACAAATCGCATAGATCGTAATAGGGATTTATCTCAGGGACTTGACCTGTCCAAATGATATTTTCGCTACAGTGCAATTCTTTAGCACGTTTTGTAACAGCTTTAAGATAGGCTTGATAAGGCTCAGATTGATTATCGCCTACAAGGAAAAGAATTACAGCAGGATACTTTTGTTTCACCAACGCTAAGGCTTCAACTAAATCAAGAATACGTTTATTCGGGGCCATGCGCCCCACATACAATAGAATTTGTTTTCCTTCCAGAGAATACTGTTCAATCAAAGTTTTTTTTGCACTTTGCATTGGTTTTGGTTGTTCAATAACCGCGTAAGGCATAATTGACACACGCCCCGCAGGGATTTGTTCAGTTTGAATCAACTCATTGCGCGTATATTGGCTGTGAGCAATGGCAAAATCAGCATATTGAACTAAATTGAGGTTTTGCTGCCCCAAAAGCAGATCAGTGTACCCCGTAGCTTGCGAATCCCACAAATGAGGAGGAGTTACCCCGTGATAATCAAAGATAACAGTGGCATGTTGGGCCTGTTTGATCAATAAGACCAGATCGTAATAAGTAGAATAATTGACAATGACTAATTCGGCTGAAAGAAAATGCTTGATAAGCCATTGAAACCGATTATCAGCCTGTTTGATCTCAGCGATTTTCACGGCCACCGCCGAGCGACGAACTTCTATTGGCAAGCGCGAATCAACGAATTCAGTGATAAGTAAAGTTTGATACCCCGCAGCAGTCAAGGCTTGAAGCTGGGCAACAACATGACTGCCAACAGCATCATTGATTACGCAATTTCCATTGATAATGCAGGCTTTTGGTTTATTATGCGCCAGAAATGTCGCGGGCAACGTGAGCGGCAAAACACCTTGCTCTGAAAACCAAGTCACGCCTTCTTCTACTAAATCAATAAAAAGCTGATAGATTCCTGGTTCTGGAGGGGATTCAACGCGCAGTTCTACATTTACAGAGGTCTTTGGGGGTACAGAATGAGGCAATAAACTGCGTACTCCATCGCTAACCACAATAATTCCTTGAGCATTTTGCCAGCGATAGGCGATTCTAACAGGATGTTGCCCAAAATGAAGCCAGGGGATAAGGCCGCAGTTTTCTAATGTGAGGTCTAAAAGGAGCGTTTCGCCCCACCAAAGTTGTTCTGGAAGGGCACTTTGAAGTTGATAGCGTGCGTCATAAAGTTGTTTCATAGAAAAAGAAATTTATCAATGGTTGTTTTTGCATAGCCATAAAGGGTTTGCGTAATAGTTTGTTTGAAGGTCAGCAACATTTGCTTAATTTGAGAGATTTCTTCAGGCGTTAGCAGAGGATAAAAATGAGACCGCGCTTGGAGAATTTCGGGAAGCTGCTTAAATGTTTCAAGATAAGCCCAGCGTAAGACACGAGTTTCGATTCCTCGCCCATGCTGGCGAATAAAAGCTCTTTCGCTCTCGGCAAAAGTACCTAGAATGTCTTTATACTCAAAGGTTTTCAAGACAAACCGTAAGCGGCCTCGATTGTAATAACAACTTCGCGTAAATTCATCTTGAATTGAAAGGGATTCATAGTGAGTTAAGACTGCTTTGGGGGCATAAACGATGCGATAGTTTTTATGCCGTAAACGCCAACACAAATCGGCATCTTCGTAATAGGCAGGCGAATAGCCTGGGTCAAATAGCCCAATTTCGTTGAGAGCTTGCATTTTAAGCGCAATTGCCGCCCCCGTAACCAGATTATATTCACACCTTTGATTATATTGTCCCGTGTCCCTTTCGTGCCAACCAACATGATGAGCAACGGCTCGCGGCCACTCTAAGTAGGCTCCTGCGTGCTGAATTGTCCCATCCCGAAACCGAATTTTACACCCAACTGCGCCAACCCGAAAACCATCTTCAAAAGGAGCAATGATTTCTTGCAACCATTGCGGCTCCAACAATGTATCTTGATTCAATAAAACTACAATATCTGGCGGTTCTGGCAGAGCTTGTAAAGTTTCAATTCCACTATTCATTCCTGCTGAAAAGCCTAAATTGCGTTGATGGCATTTTAGCAGAAAGTTTGGAAAAGCATGCTTGATTGATTCAACCGTTTTGTCGGTTGAGGCATTATCTACAACGAGGATATAATCGGGCTGCCGCTCTTGGTTAGCCACAGTTTTCAGGCATTCCAAAGCTACCGCAGCTGCATTCCAGGTCAGGACTAACACGGCAACTTTCATTGGGGTTTTTTATCCTTTCGCTGCTTGCCTTCGTTCGTTTCTGTTGGCGGAAAAGAAGAAAAATCGTTATTTGGGTCTTGAATTAGCTCAAGAAGTTGCGAATCAGTCTCTTCAAGCCCTGCAAGTTGTTCAACAAATTCAGCAAATTGCTCATTGATAAGCCGATCATTATGTTGAAAATAACTTATTTGCTGCTCAACTGCATTCTGACGCTGATCTGCTATTTCGTTGATCGCATACATTGACCGTAAAACAGCGATATTGTAAGTTTGTTGTTGTTCAAGAAGGGGGACAACAAAGGGGCGCACGATTTGATCAATCAAAAACTGCCTTACCCGATTGCGTAAATTAGCTGGCGCAGGCAACGGTTGCTCTTGTAAGCGCCAGGTCTGCTCCTGAACAGCAATTGCGGCGTTGCGCGTAGCTTCCAGAAGCGCCGCAGGTTTAAGCCGTGAGGATTGTGATTGAGGCATTTCACGCTCTGAAGAATTTAAAGAATGAACAACAGAGGTTTTTGGTTGTGTTTGTTGAGAGAAAGTGTATTTTTGAGACGGCTGGTGGCAAAAATCGCTGAGAGGCTTAACAACCTTTTCCCATGTCAACGAGGCAGCCAAAGTTTTGGCCGCTTCTGTTTGAGCCTTACGAAGTTGGGGATCACTGATAAGACGTAAAATAGATTTAACCAAAATTTCTTGATCACCAATGGGAACGATTAGCCCTGCTTGGGCTTCACAAAGCAACGTCGCAGCGGCATCCCCCGCGCTTACGATACTTGGTAAACCTGCCCAAAGATGATCTAAAATCCGTGATCTTACCGCTGCATAGCGAGTTTCTAAGTGATTACGATGCAATGAAAGCGCAAGATCAGCTTCCAAAAGAAAATCTGCCCGCTGATCATAGGGAATCCACTCTTCATAGAAGAAAACGTTTTGGTCTAACAGACCTAAAGCCGCAGCTTGGGCTTTAGTTTGGTGGGGCATTTGCATAGGATGAATGGAATCGGGGCATTGGCCAGCCAGAAAAACTAAGCGAAGGTTGGGATAAACCGCAAGAAGCTGGGGCATAACTTGCACCAGCGTAAGGGGATCCATCCAATCCCACAAACCACCTGTCCAAAGCAGGAGCGGATCAGTCTTTTTAAGCGCAGGGATAACCTCGCGTAACGCGGAGTGTTGCTTTACAGGAGGTTTTGCGGGCAAACCAAACCCGACAACATCAATAAGATTGCGTAATTCGGGGTCAGCATCAGTGAGTTTAGGCGTGAGGCGGCCAACGGCCATCAAAGCCCCAATGTAGAGGTCGCGCTGGCGCTCGGTGGCACAGAGGAAAAAGTCGCCAGCCAAAAGTTGGCGGGCAAGTAACGCTTGATCTTGCTCAAAACTAGCAGAGCGTTCAGTTTCAGGAGCATTTCGCAAAAGCTCTAAGTTCTCTAAGAGCGTAGGATCATAGAGATCAAGAATTAGGGGTTGTTGAATTTGCGCTAATTCAGGAAAGACCTGCAAAAGATAGCCATTTGCTAAAATAAGATCAGCTTTTTGAAGCCACTTTTGTAACGAGGCTGCATCACCCCAGGTATATTCCCCCAAATTCAGTTGTTCTGAAACAAGATCAATCGCTTGCGGTGCAATAAGAGTTACAGGCTGCTGTTTGCCCAAAACTTGGGCCATTTCCCAGGCCCGAATCCCAGGCCCAGCCATGCGCTTGCCAATCACCGCGTGACTGATGATTAAAAGATGAGGAAACTGCTGCTTTTCAGTTGGGGACATAAACCCTAATTCAGCTAAAAGTTATTTTACACGTTGCTTCAAAGCCTATTTTGATCTCCGCATGGCGATTTTAGCCTTTTCTTCTTCGATCAAAACACGGCGCAAAACTTTGCCAACGAGGGTTTTAGGCAATTCTTGCCGAAACTCAACTTCACGAGGCACTTTATAGGGTGCAAGGTGAATCTTGCAGAATTCGCGGATTTCATCGCTATTTAGTTCGGCTCCCTTCTGAGGCACGATATAAGCTTTGACCGTATCATCACCTCTGGTCGGATGGGGAACCCCAACCACTACAGCTTCCAGCACATTGGGGTGCATAAAAAGGACTTCTTCTACATCACGCGGTAAGACTTTGAAGCCGCTTGTAATGATCATGTCCTTTTTGCGATCTACAATGAAGAAAAAGCCATCTTTATCAACTTTGCAAATATCGCCAGTATGCAACCAACCATCGCTATCAATGGTATTCGCTGTTTCTTCAGCTTGATTCCAATAGCCTTCCATTACTTGGGGGCCCCGAACGAGAAGTTCGCCTTGCTGATCCGTTGCAAAAGGGAGGTTAGCACCCGTTTCTAAATCAATGATCTTTGCATCCACCCCAGGCAAGGGCACACCAATGCTCCCTGACTTTCGCAAGCCATAGATTGGGTTACAGTGCGTTACGGGCGAAGCCTCGGTCAAACCATAGCCTTCGACAAGCCTGCCTCCCGTAAGTGTGCCAAACCGCTCTTGAATCTCCATTGGTAAGGGAGCAGCCCCACTTACACAGACCCGAACACAATGTAAATCATAAGATTGCACATTGGGATTGTTGACAATGCCAATATACATTGCGGGAACCCCAGGAAAAATCGAACAACCCTCTTTTTGAATAATCGTCATTACATTTTCAATCGGGCGCGGATTAGGGACAATGACGATTTCACTGGCTATAAAGGTTGCATAGAGCATTGCCGCAGTTAGGCCATAGGCATGAAAGAAGGGAATCGCAGCCATCATCTTTTCTTGGCCAGGCTTGCCATCGGTCAGCCAAGCATTCAATTGGGCAACATTTGCCGCTAAATTGGCATGCGTCAACATCGCTGCTTTGGGCAAACCCGTTGTGCCTCCAGTATATTGAAAAAGCGCGACATCGCTAGATTTGGCCTCGACTTTGGGCGTAAAAGGCCCATATTTCTCTAGTAAATTCTGAAAAAGAAAGATGTCGTGTTCGGGATTTACTTTAACCCAATCTTTCGCTCGCCGTTGGACTTGGGAAACAAAAAGTTTGGAGAGAAGAGGAAGCGTATCAAAGATATGAGCGATGATCACGCGCCTAATAGCTGTGTCTGGCTGAATTTCGCAAAGACGGGGCCAAAAAGTATTGAGTAAAACGATAGTTTCTGCGCCGCTGTCTTCTAATTGATGGCGCAATTCGCGGCTAGTGTAGGTGGGGTTGATATGCACCACAATCGCGCCCAAGCGCATGGCGGCAAAAAAAGTGATAATAAATTGGGGTGAATTAGGCAACATCACGCCAATCCGATCACCTTTTTGCACTCCAAGCTGGGAGAGCGCCGTCGCAAACCGATTAACCAGGAGATCAAGCTGGCGATAAGTGATTTTTCCCCCAATCGTAAAGCGTTTTCCCAGGATATATTTGAGGACAAAGTTGGTGGCAGTATTGTTTGGATAGTTTTGGGCGGCTTGGGTGAGGAAAGAATCGAGGAGCGGCTCAGGAAACTTTGGGCTTGGGGAAACTGTCTTTTCGTAAAATGCGAGCCAGGGCTTTGTCATCCGAAACCTCCGTATTCTGCGCCGAAAAGAATCAAAAAGCCAATTAAAACGTTGATTTAGCAGAGCTATGTGCTTAGAGCAACTTTCAAAAGTTTAAATCTAGCAAATTTTAGCCATTCAGCAACATAGCTCTACCTAAAAGATGGCTTTTCCATCTTTGGCTTGCAACCTAAACGTCGTCGCGGAGCCAGCCTCGTTCACGGGCGATGAATTTGATGGTTGCATCATCGGGGGGATAAAGCCCAGCGGCTTGGTAGGCATAGGCCAGCAGCGCTGCGCCGCCGATCATGCCTAAACCGATTCCCAAAAAGAAGGAAATGGCGTTGAGAATTTTGCCCATCTTAATGGTCTGCTACTTTCTAGGTGATCTTTCTGATCACCCCAAAATTCCTGCTGAGGATCAGAACATCTTTTTGGCACTTTGCGGGAGCTAGACTATAGCTCCTGAGGTTTTGGTGTGCCCAAGTTGAAACTAAAGATTGTGGCTCCTCTTGCAAGTATAACATACGAGAGCAACCCAGGGCAAATTAGGGGCGGGGTGCTTGAAAGTTGCCTTGTTATCGTCTACAAAAAAGGTCTTTTTTGCACGTAAAACCTAAATTGCATCCTCTCTTCTTTTGTGCTATGATAAGCCGCTACAAAGAGCTTGACCTTGGCTTTGCCTTCAAACCTTGCGTAATTGGTAGGGCCAGTCAGTAGTGGTGAAACATTAGATTCCAGAATTCCAAATGAATATATTTGAAAAAGGTGCTTATAAACCTATTCCAACAAAACTATATCAGATTTATTGTAAATCTTGCTACGGCTTAATTGAACTCGCGGCTAATAGCATTGACGCGCTCGCCACAGATCCACCATATGGCATTTCCTTTCAAGCCCATTACTGGGATAAAGATTTGCCTGACCCGCAAATTTGGGTAGATTGTTTACGAGTGTTAAAACCAGGCGCGTTTGGGATGGTTTTCTCCTCCATTCGCCTCATGCACCGCCTCATGGTCAATTTGGAAGATGCAGGTTTTTTAATTAAAGATGTCTTAATGTGGGCTTACTTAAACGGTATGCCCAAAAGTCGTAATATTGGAGTCGAAATAGACAAAACGTTAGGTGTAGAAAGCCGTGTGGTGGGGCAATATAATTATGTACAGGGCTACAAAAAAGGGGGCGCGGCCAATTATTACGCAACGCAAGGCAAGCTCATTTTAGAGCCAGATTCGGCATTAGGTCGCCGCTATCAGGGCGCGGGTTTAGGGTTAAAACCTGCTTATGAACCGATAATTTTAATTCAGAAGCCCCTTGTGGCTAAACTTACGGTAGCTGAAAATGTGATACAATTTGGTACAGGGGTCTTAAATATCACGGACACCCGCTTGCCTTTGGCTGAAAATGAAGGCCCCGTAGGGCATAACCCCCACCCTGCTGGGCGGGTTATGGCAAATGTATTACGAACTGAACCGTTTGAGGATGGGTACGATAAATTTTTTTTAGTGCCAAAAGTGCGCCAACATAAAGACTCCTTTAATCACCACCCAACGTTAAAACCTGTGGCTCTCATGGCGCAATTAGTGAGTTTAATTTCATTTGAGGGGCAAACGATTTTAGACCCTTTCATGGGCAGTGGTAGCAGTGGCGTAGCTGCGGCTCGATTGCAGCGCCATTTTTATGGTTATGAACTGGAAGAAACTTATTTTAAGATTGCGACTCAACGATTACAAAACGTTTAACCCATAAAGTTTATTTCCGCCGAGCAAAGGTTTGAACTCAGCAGATCAGATCTATCAGATTTGGGCCGCAGAGTGAAAGATCGAAAGAAATAAGGCGCTTAACTTGCTGTTTTTGTGAAGCAACGGATTAAAAATTAAAGGCGAGATGGAGTTAGGCGGACTTTACCGCCATAAGCGATTTATATTTATGGAAACGAAGAACTCGGTAACAATACCCACAGAAATCGAGAGCGGATCCCTAAGTCGGCTAGTTTTGGGGCAGCCTCTCCGCACCGATGATGCCACGCACCAGACGATTAGTAAGAAGGTCGGTTTAGCAGTTTTCGCTTCTGATGCCCTCTCCTCAGTTGCCTACGCTACGGGCGAAATCCTCTATGTTTTGGCAGCGGCGGGCGTTGGGATTCTTAGCTTATCTGTTCCCATTGCAGGCGCGATTTGTGGCTTACTCCTGATTCTCACGCTTTCCTATCGCCAAACGATCTTTGCTTACCCTGGGGGCGGCGGAGCCTATATTGTAGCCCGCGACAACCTCGGCGAGCATGTAGCGCAACTCGCGGGCGCAGCTTTACTCACCGATTATGTCCTGACTGTCGCAGTTAGTATTGCCTCAGGGGTCGAGCAAATTGCTTCAGCGGCCCCAATGCTCTACAATTACCGCGTCATCATTTGTATTGGGTTGATTGGGCTGATGACCATCGTTAATCTGCGCGGCGTGAAGGAATCGGGCTTGTTTTTTGCGGGCCCCACTTACTTCTTTGTCGCAATGATGCTTTTGCTAATTGCTGTTGGTGCTTGGCAATGGTCAAACCAGACGCTTTCAACCGTTGTTGACGCGGAGTATCATATTCAAATCACGCAATCGCTCACGCTTTTTCTCATTTTGCGAGCTTTTTCTTCAGGCTCAACCGCGCTCACAGGCGTGGAAGCCATTTCCAATGGGATTATGGCGTTCAAAGAGCCAAAAAGTCGCAATGCAGCCAATACGATGTTAGCGATGAGCGGCCTTTTGATGGTGATGTTTATGGGTATTACATTGTTGGCCAACGCAACCAAAGTGATGCCCTCTGAAACCGAGACGGTTATTTCGCAACTGGCCCGCACCATTTTTGGGCAAAAAAGTGTGTTATACTATGCGGCCATCGGGGCCACAACGGTTATCCTGATTATGGCGGCAAACACAAGTTACGCCGATTTTCCCCGCCTTGCGGCGCTGCAAGCGGGCGATGGTTTTTTGCCGCGCCAACTTACGCTGCGGGGGCAGCGCCTGGTCTTTACCTGGGGCGTAACTGCGCTGGCCTTATGCGCTTCGATTCTGATTGTTGCCTTTAACGCTAAAACCACCGCGCTGATTCCGCTTTATGCCATTGGGGTCTTTCTGAGTTTTACGATTTCGCAAGCGGGAATGGTGGTGCGTTGGTATCGAATCAGTCATCTCAAACCTGGAGAAGAGCTAAAGGCTGGGCATTCAGTCTTACATCATGATAAGCATTGGTATGCGAAAATAGCTATCAATGCCCTGGGTTGCTTTGTTTCGGGGATGGTCACGCTGGTCTTTGCAATTACCAAGTTTAGCCATGGCGCTTGGATTGTAGTCTTTGTCATGACGGGCATGGTAACAGTCTTTTTTCGGGTACATCGGCATTATCAGTCGGTAGCTCAATCGCTATCGTTGCAAAATGAGCGCGGGAGTACCCCGCATTCCCGCCATTGCGCGATTATTCTGGTTTCTTCGGTGCATCGTGGGACTTTAGTTGCCGCACGCTATGCGAAACTCATTCATGCTGAAAAATTAGTGGCCGTTCACATTGCCACGAATCCTGAAGTGACGCAGCGAGTCTATGAGCGTTGGCATCAATGGATGCCCGACATCCCAATGGTCATTGTTGAATCGCCTTATCGCACGCTCACCCGGCCCCTGATCCGTTATATCAATCAATTGGTCAAACAAGAGAGTCTTGATTTAGTGACCATTGTGATTCCCCAATTTGTCTGTGTGCATTGGTGGCATCATCTTTTGCATAACCAAACGGCTCTAATGATTCGGCAAGCCTTTATCTTTGATCGAGATAAAGTGGTTATTGAAGTTCCCTTCCGCTTAGAAGAATAGGCTTAGAGTTTGGAATAGGCTTGTTTCTGTGTGAAATATTAGGATAAAATTCATACAGAAGATTGTTTTGAATCACGGAGGTATGATATGACCCAACAAACAGAAGTTTTTTCACGCGAGCATGGGCCACCTGTGGCCGCCCAAGCGGAAAAGGAAGCCGCTTTCCACCCCACTGCCGAATGGCGACAAGTTGAACGTGAAGCTGGGTTTCAAGCCCTTGTGGAGGCCAAACGGAAGTTTATCATTCCAGCGACAGTTTTTTTCATTGCCTACTATTTCGCCTTGCCGATCTTGGTAGGCTATTTCCCGACCTTGATGGAAATAAATGTCATTGGGCAGATCAACCTGGCCTACTTCTTCGCGCTTTCCCAATTCTTTATGGCTTGGATTTTGATGTACATGTACATTCAAAAAGCGCGCAAATTTGATGAAATGGCGCGGGCCGTAACGCAAAAGATCAGCAATACCCAACCGCTGATTAGTCCACCCGTTCAAGCGAGTAGTCCCATTCCTCAACCGACGCTTGCGCCAAGCAGTGTTAAGGGTGCAGAAAGCAATTGGGAAAAGATCGAAGGGGAAGCCGATTTTGGGGCCTTGGTTGAGGCCAAAAAAGCCTTTATCCTGCCCGCGACCATCTTCTTCATCGTTTACTACTTTGCGCTTCCCGTGTTGGTCGGCTATTTCCCGACCTTTATGGAAACGAACATCGTTGGGCAGATCAATCTGGCCTACTTCTTCGCGCTTTCCCAATTCTTTATGGCTTGGATTCTGATGTACATGTACATTCAGAAGGCGCGAGGGTTTGATGAGATGGCCCGCAACATTGTTTTGAAGATCAAAGGGGGGACAACTTCTCCAGGGTCAAAACCCACAACGGCTCCCCCTCCTGCTTCGCCACCCGTTGCTGCCACAACTTCCCCCCAAACGCCCGTGGCCCAGGGAGCAGCAACTTTACCCCTCAAAGCAGGCGAGGAAGATAAACCGATTTGGGAAAAAGTCGAGGCTACCGCCGAGTTCAGAATGCTGATCGCAGCCAAAAAAGACTTTATCTTGCCTGCGACCATCTTTTTCATTGTTTACTACTTTGCGCTTCCCGTGTTGGTCGGCTATTTCCCGACCTTTATGGAAACGAATATCATTGGGCAGATCAATCTAGCCTACTTCTTCGCGCTTTCCCAATTCTTTATGGCTTGGATTCTGATGTACATGTACATTCAGCAAGCGCGAGTCTTTGACCGCATGGCCAGCAAAATTATCCAAAAGCTCAAAGGGGGCCAAGCTGCGGTTAGCTCTCCTGCCCCACGGCCAACTTCTGCGCCCCCACCCCCAGCGGCGCTACCAACCCAACCGCCAGCAGCAAGTGAGGTTGCAGCAGCGCCGAGTGCCCAAGGAGCGGTAGGAGGGGAAGATAAGCTGATTTGGGAGAAAGTTGAGGCTACCGCCGAGTTCAGAATGTTGATCGCAGCCAAAAAAGGATTTATTCTGCCTGCGACCATCTTTTTCATCGTTTACTACTTTGCGCTTCCCGTGTTGGTCGGCTATTTCCCGACCTTTATGGAAACGAATATCATCGGACAGATCAATTTAGCCTACTTTTTCGCGCTTTCCCAATTCTTTATGGCTTGGATTCTGATGTACATGTACATTCAGCAAGCTCGCGTGTTTGATCAGATGGCGCAGAGGATAACCCAAAAGATCAAACAAGGTTCTGGTCGGTAGAAGAAGCATCGTTTGCAGATCACAGAAAGGACTTCGCACAGATGAGTACGTCGCTTATTATGTTCCTAACCTTCGTTGGGCTGACGTTGGGGATCACCTACTGGGCAGCTAAACGCACCAGTACGGCAAAAGAGTTTTACACGGCGGGGCGGTCAATCACGGGGTTCCAAAACGGTTGGGCCGTGGCTGGGGACTATATGTCCGCTGCTTCCTTCTTGGGCATTGCGGGGCTAATCTCTTTCTATGGCTATGACGGGTTTATGTACTCGGTGGGCTGGCTCGTGGCTTACCTAACCGTGTTGCTGATTGTGGCCGAACCGCTCCGCAATACGGGCAAGTATACGATGGCCGATGTGTTGGCTTTTCGCTTGCAAAATAAATCCGTGCGGACGGTAGCCGCTTTCTCCACCCTCACGGTTAGCCTTTTCTATATGATTGCCCAAATGGTGGGCGCGGGTTCCTTAGTAAGTTTGCTGATTCCGCAAGTCAGCTTTGACATGGCGATAGTTATGGTCGGCATCCTGATGCTGGTCTATGTGATTTTCGGCGGGATGCTTGCCACAACATGGGTGCAAATCGTCAAAGCGGTTCTCCTTATGATGGGAACCATCCTGCTTTCGATCCTCGTGCTGGCCAAATTTCACTTTTCACCAGTTGAGCTTTTCGATGAAGTTGCGAAAATCAAAGGGAGCTTTTGTGCTGCTGGCGGAGCCGCGAAAGATGGAGTTTGCCCTAACGGTGCAGCCCCCGTTGTCAAAAACTTCACGCAGCCAGGTCTCTACTACAATGGGCCTTGGGGCGCTTTGAACCTGATCTCTTTGGGCATCGCCTTGATTTTTGGCACAGCAGGTTTGCCCCACATCTTAGTCCGCTTCTACACCGTCCCTTCAGCGCAGGAAGCGCGCAAATCCGTCGTGGTGGCGATGATTTTGATCGGCTCCTTCTACATCATGACAACCTTCTTGGGCTTTGGAGCCGCGACGCTGGTCGGCAAGGGCAATATCGGCGTACACGTCACGGGCGATAACGCTACGGCCTTTATTGAAACAACCAAGGCTGACGAACTCAAGCTGGAAGCGAATCTCCTCAAGAAGGGGGCGAAAGCCGACGAGTATATCAAGAAGGTTGAAACGCTTGATCCAGATCGGGCGAAAGAACTGCGGGCAACCCTCAAGAAAGAGGGCAAAATTATCAGTACGCCCAAGACCGATACACTTCAAGCCCAGTTTGACAAAAACCAGTATGTTGTAAAGGCCCCCAACAGCAATTTGGCCGCTCCGCTGCTGGCGGGTTATATTGGCGGAGATGTTTTCCTCTCCTTTGTTGCCGCCATTGCCTTTGCCACGATTTTGGCCGTCGTTGCAGGTTTGACCATTGCTTCTTCTTCAGCCTTTACCCACGATATTTGGGTCAGCGTGGTGAAGGGAGGCAAATCAATTAGCGAAGAAGAGCAAGTAAAGACTGCGCGAATCACGGCAGCAGTGATTGGGATTGTCTCTATTCTCTTAGCCATTGCGCTAA
>Ga0316607_1000506_pt1 | contig 13853 bp, 11 predicted proteins | sample MIS2016062E_MG_FD_207674 | JGI IMG/M metagenome (GOLD analysis project Ga0316607, IMG submission 207674) | Microbial mat bacterial communities from Middle Island sinkhole, Lake Huron, Michigan, United States - MIS.2016.062E | ecosystem: Environmental > Aquatic > Freshwater > Lake > Sediment...
CAAGCTAGTGGTGACACTCTGACTGCTGACGATATGTTGGCTGGCTATGCCGATTTGCGATCGATTTAGCTAGAAAGACTGGGCGCGGTGAATTGTGTCCCGCGCCCCATCCCAGATTGCGGGGAGTGAACCCTCGCCCATTGCTTTTGAAACGAAAAGTTAACACGAGTTGCTCAAGGCGAGGGAGTAAAAAATTTGTTGAACAAATGCTATTATTGACAGATTATTCATCAGCTTAATTCATCTGCCCTGCGTAAAAGTCGCGCTAGAAGCATTTGGCAAAAAAGTTAGGCAAGAGCAAAAACTGTACTGGCCCAAAAGTGGTTGCTATGAAAACAGTTACAATCGCGCGACATTGAATTTTTATATAAAAAAGCGGGAGCTAGATTTATGACCGACAGCAGTAGAAAAAAAGCACTTTTCATTTTGAGCCAGTTAAATAATGACGACATAAACTGGATCGTCCACAAAGGCAAAAAGGAAGTGATATACCCCGACGCGATTTTGATCCACGAAGGGAGACAAATCGATGCCCTATACATTGTATTGAAGGGGGCTTTGATCGTTTTGATCGATGGTGATGGTACTAAAGAACTTGCTGAAATAGTGAGCGGAGAAATTGTCGGAGAAGTTTCTTTCATTGATGCTCGACCTCCTTTGGCCACGGTGAAGGCGATCGAAAAAACTGAGTTGCTGGCAATTCCACGGCGACAGTTAATCATCAAACTTCAACAGGATCTGGGCTTTGCTTCCCGGTTTTATTATGGAATTTCTCTGTGTCTGGCAGATAGAATGCGCGGTACGGTCAGACATATAGAATACGGTCGTAATATAGAATTGGAAGAACCAGAATTAGAGCGGGAGGATATTAATCCGAGTGTGATGGAGAATTTGGCGCTGGCTCAGGCTAAGTTTAATTGGCTGATGCAAAATGTTAGGGCTTGAGATATTCTTAGGCGATCGATGGGCTATTTAGAGTGAAAAGTTACCAGTAGACATCTCCCAAAAAGAAATAGTTGGTTGATCCCTCTTAAATTATAATGGAACTTTACCTGAAAAAATATGAGTCAGCTCCGAGAATATATTGAAAAACATCCATCCGAGACTCAAAGAGTGTTGGGTATAGACTATGACCAACTAATGGAACTAATTATTAATGCAGAAAATCTGTACGACCGTCAGAAACAACATCAAGAAAGTCAGAAAACCCGTATTATTAAACCAGGCAGCGGTCGCCCCCCTAAACTAACGATCGCAGACCAAATTCTTTTGACATTAGTATACCTGCATCACCTGCCGACCTTTCAAATTCTGGGAGTACAATTTGGAATTGGCGAATCAACCGCTAATTATATTTTTCACCGCTGGGTAAAAATATTGAGAGAGTTATTGCCTGCTTCATTTTTAGAACAAGTAAAAAAAAATGATTCGGATTTGGAATTGGTCTTGGAAATTTTGACCAAATTTGAGTTAATAGTAGATAGCTATGAGCATCCGATAGAAAGACCTACAGATGATCGGGAGCAGAAAAATAATTACTCAGGCAAGCAGAAAAGGCATACTAAAAAGAACCAAGTAATAGTCATGCCATCTGGCCAAGAAATCGTTGATGTAGTAGTGGGAGAAACCGGAGCAACGGCAGAAATAAAAATTTGGAGAAACCAAAAATTATCATTAGAATCGTCACAAAGATTTCAAGGGGATAAAGCTTATGTAGGAGAACCATTGATTAACACTCCTCATAAAAAACCTCGCGAGCGACACCTGACTCCGGCTCAAAAGAGAGAGAATAAATCAAAAGCTCAAAAAATAATTTTTGTAGAGCATTTAATTAGATTGCTAAAGATATTTCGAGTAGCATCAGAAAGATTTCGCTGAAAACGGAAAAATTACGAGCCAGTGATTTTGGTAGTATGTGGATTAATACGATGGCGGGTGCGCTCGTCATGTGTCAGTAAAAGTCCAGAAAAGCTGAAAAAAATAGTAAAAATCAGGTCATAAAATTGGGTAGTTCTTGTTGACAAACAGTTGAAACCCTTATTGAAGCGTTGGTTTTGGGAGTTGAGCCCTTTAAGGGGCTCAACTCCCAAAACCAAGCGGGGGAAGGGATTGGAATTATTGGAGATGTCTAATGTTCCATTTCGATACAATGATTCTTTTTTAGTCTCAAGCAAAACGACACACCCTTTGATTTAAGCCAGTTTCCTAAATCAACAGAACAAAATTCACGGTCTCCTAAAACGATAACTTTATATTATGAAAATAATGGTAAAATTTGCTCTAAATTTGTAGTTTGTTCCTCCAAGTTACTGTTTCCTAATTTTTGCAACAGCGACCAGTATAAGGGAATTGCTCTTTTTTCCCAAATTATTTTTATCAAAACTAGAACTTCAAATTATTTTTGGTAAGGATTCAGGTTTAAAATTGTGGAAGCAGAGAAGGGCGAAGCTCAGAATTACTATAGCCTTTCTCAGGTAGATGAGGTACAATAACAGCAGTGAGTAAACCAATTCCAGAAGTCTTGCTCCTCAACTTGCTCAAAGGCTCTCGTTATTGCTTCTGACAATGCTTTATAAGTTCTCGCACCCAAAGTACGGAGAATGCCTTTAACCTTAGACCAGAAATTTTCAATTGGGGAGAAATCCGGAGAATATGGGGGTAAAAATATTAACCTTTCCCCGGCTTTTTTAATGGCTTTTTCTATTTCTTCCCCTTTGTGAATGCCATAGTTGTCCATTAATACACAAGCACCTTTCCAGAGTTGGGGAACGAGTTTTATGATAATAAAAGCCTCGAAAGTAATGCCATCTATTGAACCTACTAAATTCACGGATGTTAAAACTTTTTTGACGGATATTGCTCCCAATATCGATACATTTTTGCCACGTCTATTCGGTTTGGGTCCCCTAGCTCTTGAACCTTTTAACGCTCGGGCATACAACCTAACCATAGCCAGATTCACCCCGGACTCATCAATAAAGATTAAGTCCTGCACGTTCAGGTTGTTCACTTGTTTCCAGAACTCATATCGGAGGTTTTGAACTCTTTCACTGCCCTTGGCTGACGGAAAAAGCGTTTTTTTTTGAAAGTCATTTTCAACCGTTGGGTCATTCTTCCCATTGTGGCTCGGCTGACAGTAACACCGATTTTTGCGTGGAGTAATTCACAGAGTTCTTTGAGAGTAGCATCATTATTTGTCTCAATCAATTGGGCTAAAATTACCAGTTGTTCTGGGGTAAGTTTAAGTGGTCCAGAACATTGATGAGTTTGAGGTGAAATGTCTTGAGTTTGACGGGGACAGTTTGAGCAATTTTTGCACGAAGCTCAAAGCTACACAAAATCGCTGGGCTATTTTCCTTTGTGAGATGGGTTCCGTTTCGTAAACGTTAATTATTTTTTGGCGCAAGTCAACAGAGTAAAATTTCATTTTTGATTGATGTCTGATATTTTTTGTCCTATGCGCGATCGACTCTATGGGCCCGATCGACTCTATGGGCCCGATCGACTCTATGGGCCCGATCGACTCTATGGGCCCGATCGACTTCATCAGCCCGATCGACTGCAAAGCGTCCGATCGACTGCAAAGGGTCTGATCGACTGAATCAACCCGATCGGCTGCAAAGCGTCCGATCGACTGAATCAACCTGATCGACCTGCGCGGGCCCGATCGACTGCTGGTCAAGTCTGGGAAAGCTTCCGCGCGGGGCGTATACTCACCGATTGAATTATAGCGAACTGATTTTTGTTATTTGATATTTGCAAGCCTTTTCGGGTTGGTCACATTTTACCTCATCTACCTGAGAAAGGCTATAGAATCAGCAATTAGAGCTAGTGCAAAAAAAATCAATCCCCTCACCATGTTCCCTATTCATGCAACAATGCCTTTCTGAACTGCAACTTTTAAGCTGGCGTTAAGTCTTCAATTAACACTTGATCAAGGGGTACTCGAAAAACTTTCAGAGTTGAGAGTGTTGCCCTTGATGTTGTAATATCGCTGACTGCTTTCAATGTGCAAGTTAAAGCTTCTGGTGTCACTTCCACGACATTGTAACCGTGGGTCGTCGAGTTAAAGTATTGAATGTGAGGATTAGAGGCTGTGAGCATTTGAGTCATCACTTCAATTACTGGCTTTAATCGCTGGGAACTTGAATGATTAGTCTCTGCGAAGTTAGAAGAAGCCATTGAGCCAACTAGCAACTCCACACCTATCGGCTGCTCATGGGGGTCATCAAAGTTAATTTTCTGATACCCAGTGGCAAAGGTGTGGAAATCGCCAGTGATTGTGACAAAGTTTTTCACTCCCGCCTCTTTGAGGGTGCGAAACAGCAAAGCACGCTCAACAGGATAACCATCCCACTGATCGAAAGATACAAACAAATCTGGAGTAGACTCTCCTAAAAGCTCTGTAGCAAATGTTGATAGGTATTTGAGTTGCATAGTCATCACTTCATTTCCCCAGATTTTCCAAGTAGCAGCAGAATTGAGAACTTTATCTAAGAACCACTGACGCTGTGTAGTTCCCAACATAGTTCTGTGGGGATAATTCCGTTCGGGACAGTCTGGAATCATGTAGCGGTTTTGTTGAAGATACTGCTGCTGCTCTTCCAGTTTGTCACAAGGAGGGCCATCTCGATAGAGACGTTCATCCGTCATTACCAGTTCTAATAAGTTGCCAAATTTGAAGCTGCGATAGATTTGCACCGCAGCTAATGGGCCCTGCTCAGGCTGGAAAATAATGCTAGTGGGGATGTGTTCAATCCAGGCTTGAGTTGCCCATTGACGCAGATTTGATTTATGAAAGGGAACTTGATCAGGAGTATTGGTTCCGAAGCAATCCCCAGCAAACTCATGGTCATCCCAAATATTGATAAACGCAAAACGCTCCCGCAGCTTTTGCAAATTGGGATCGCTGTTGTAGGTCTGATAGAGGAATCTATAGTCTTCTAATGTAGCAGCCACTTGTTGATTACTAGGTAATTGCAGGGGACGGATGCCACGTTGGAAGCTCTTGTCTCCTACACTTTCGTAGATATAATCTCCCAAAAATACCACAAAATCAATCTCCTCTTCTGCCAAAAAGCGATGGGCATTGTAGTAGCCGTTAGTGTAGTCCTGGCAGGAGATATACGCAAACCGTACTTGCTTGACTTCACTGTTGACAGCCGGTAAGGTCTGGAAACGACCTGTTCTACTGGCGGTTCCTTGGTAAATGAATCGGTAGTAGTAGGTAGTAGAAGGTTGCAGATGGGGAGAATTGACAACAGCTTTGAGAGTATAATCCTGTGATGCATCTGTTTGTGAAACACCTTGTAAAGCGATCGCCTGAAAATCAATGTCTCTAGAAATCTGAAAACCAGCCTGAATCAAACCAGGTTGTGGTGAACCTATGCGAGTCCAGAGAGTAATTCCCTGCATCTGTGGCTCTCCGGATGCCACACTTTGGGGAAATATAGAAGATCTGGCAGTATTGGTAGATTTTACAGTAAACAAATCTTTAACTTGAGCCTCACTGATTTTTAACTCTTGTGGGAGTTTTTCACCAGGAAATATCAAAATACCCATGAAAAAGGAGTTCTTGAGGAAAGTCCGTCTATCCATTTTGTTTACTTAATTAAGTTGAACGGGAATAATTAATACTTGTAACTTCTAGTTGGCTGGATTGACATTAATTTCTTCTGCTGAAATATTTGAACTCGATTTTTGCTCTGCACCTTTGCCAGTTTTTGCCAGATAAATACCTCCTATAATCACAGTAAAACCCACCAAGTTTAAAAAAGTTAAATTTTCGGAAAAGAGTATCCAAGCAAGAATGGCAGCAATCACTGGATCAAGTAAAAACACTATCAGCACAAAAGTGGAGGAAAAGCTTTTGAGACTGTATACTGTCAACCCATGACCTAAAGCTTCACAAACAATAGCTAAGGAAAATACAATTAACCAACCTGATAAAGAAGTTGGGAAGAATTGATCTTCATATATCTGTACCAGTGGTAACGTCAATACAGCCCCAACCAAGCAGCGCCACATCAGTACAGTTTCTACTGAAAACTTACTTCGTAAATATTCTAAAATTAAATACGTGGTTGCATATAATACCGCACAACTAAGAGCAGCAAAGTCACCTAGAAGACCACGATCAGAGACTAAGAAGTCATCAAATCCTAAGACGGCTGCTCCTAGTATTGCTAGAACCATGCCTAAGAGAAATCTGCGGTTAAAAAGCTGTTGAAATAACAACCAGCCTCCTAATGTAGTGAATACTGGGCTTAAACCACCCAGCACATTAGCATTAGCGATGCTGGTTTGAGTCAGTGACCAAGTCCAAAGGAGGCGACCTAACATATAAGCTAGAGATGCTCCTAGTAAGAGTGCATAATCACGAATTTTGTAACTTTGCTGTGGTATGACTGGCTCTTCTAATACTTGATTGCGTAATTGATAAATCCCATTCCACAACGCAAATACCACAGCAGCTATCCAAGAGCGATTGAATAGGGTTACATTTATACTCATTTCGCTCAGAGAAAATTTGACTAAGATTCCTGTTATTGATAAAGCCAATAAAGCGATAATCAACAAGAGAAATGGAATAATTTCTCCTGAGAATGTTGTCAGTTTTTTCTCGTTCTCTAATACTTCTTGATTGTTCGTTGTCATTTAGGTTTGGCTCAATATAAGGAATTATTGACGAGTAATATCAGCTGTTAGACATTTTACTTGACACCTATAGCATCCTGCCCAACCTGCGGCTTGTAAATTAAAAGTTTCTTAGCTTTATAAAGGTAGTTAGAAATGCATAATTTAGACTAATCCACAAACTTATGTCAGTAATCCCTCTGCTATTAATAACTCATCTAGACCATCAATCAACGTATTAATTTGGCGGTTTAGGTGTATGGAATCCGAATTAGAGGCAGTTGCAAATTGTAAATTTTGAAGGTGTTCTTCAAGATTTTTTGGATAATTTTTGCACAGCTTTTTCACATACTCTAGCAAACGTTTTTCCCCCGGATGAGGAACATAATTAACAGCAAAAATAATATCGAAATAACTTGCTAATAAAGCAGTGATTCGATGGTTAATACTGATCCAATCCTGGCGTTCAACTGCTAACTTTATCTGATGACAGTATGATGAAATATTTTTTCGTAAAATAGGATAGTTTTTGGCAATGATTGCTTTTCTCAAGGCATTGGGGTAGGGTTGTTTAGCAACAGAGAGTAGATGCTCAAACCACCCGGTTCTATCAAATAAGATTTGAGAATGCAAAACATTAAACAAAAAACAAGTTGTATATCCTATATTGGGCTGATGTTTGACTAAAATTGAATTTAGCTGTTCTTCAATCCAATTCGGATTTCGATACATAATATCTACACTGCATCCTGATTGTCTATCTATCCACTCGTCACCAGTTTCCCAAAACTGGTTGTTAATTTCAAAACGCAAGGCAAATTGTTGAGCAATTGCATATCTAATTTCGACTGAAATTTCCTCTGAGATATAAATATAAAAATCTAAATCAGATAATTTATCTGCAACTAAGGCAGTTTGAGAACCTGCTAAAACAACGGCTAATACTTGAGGTAAACTACTAAATTCAGCAGCTATTGTTTGAGCCAAATTGGTAATTTCAAACGTAGTAGATTGGTTATTTCCCACTGCTAAATAATTTTCATCTGACATTGTGTATGCTTCTCCTGCTGCTGCAATAATGTTTGAACCTATATTTAAAATTTAGTTGTACCAATATCATCTACTACAAACATAACTCTTGTCCAAAATCAATTACCAACGCTCTGCAATCTGGTTGTTGAGAGATATCAACCGCATCAGTTGTTAATTTGGAGAATGGGACGTAATGTGTGATTATCGGGCCGAGATCGATTTGTTTTGTACAAATCAGATCCAGCGCCCTGCTGAAGTGATCAGGATTATATCGATAGCTGCCATAAATCTTCAGCGAACGGTAATGGATAAGATTGGGATCGCCGGGAAATTTCGTTCCCGGTGGGGTGCCACCGAAACCAACTGCCCTGCCACCACAGCGTAGCAGAGTCAGTGCCTGTTCATAAGTTTCACCGGAGCCAACTGCTTCAATGACCACATCAGCACCATAGCCCTGTGTCTCTCGCATCACTACGTCTGGGAGAGACTCATGCTTCACATTAACAGTGCGAAATGCTCCTAAAGCTAATCCCTGTTGTAGAGAATCATCATGTTTGCCAGCAAAAATAATCTTGGCGGCATTTTGGAGTCGGGCTAGTTGCACAAATGTCAACCCCACACTTCCATCTCCAACGATAACGACACAATCCGAAGCGGCAATATTGGACGAGTCCATAGCTTGCAGTATGCAGGCCAGTGTTTCGGCATAAGCGCCTTCTTCATAGGCGATCTCTGGGGGCAGTTCAAAGATCCCCTCCACCAGGGTAGCTGGAACGCTGACATACTCAGCCATACCGCCTGATGCTAAAGTTGTCGGATTGAGACAATGACCCCATTCCCCTAGCTGACAATAGAAGCATTCCCCACAGGGACGTTCTGGATTAATTGTCACGCGCATTCCTTCTTTGATGCTGGTGACATCAGCCCCCACAGCTACAACCTCTCCTGCCAGCATACGTCCAAAAATTTTCGGTGGCTGGTGTTTGGGATGACCTACTAAGACAGCACGCACGTGCATGGCAGAAAAGAAACACTTTTGGACTTTGATGAGAACTTCCCCAGGATTGAGATCAGGTCGGTTCACTTGTTCCAATCGAAAATTCTCACGGCCTGGGCCGTACCAGACCGCTGCTTGCATGGTTAGCATGACTTTCCTTTGATTTTTGCTTGCATTTGGTTGACTCCAATAGATTCAGGCGAGAAACTCCTTCAGCCACGACTCATTGATCTGTACAAGTGAATCCAGCGTGACATCTGCGATCGCAAATCGGGGATTTTTTCTGTCTTCTACTGCTGGCATCGCAATACATCGCATCGAAGCTGGTTTAGCACTGCCCATTGCCGCGAAGTGAGTCTTCAAACGCCACACACTTTTGCAGTTGCACACCGAGGCAATGGGCAGTTGTCAGATATACAGCCGGATGGGGTTTACCAAATTCCTCTGTCTGAGCAGAACTGACAATATCGAATGTATCAAGAGATACTTATTTTTGCATACCAAGCTGCCCCCTGTAAAGCTGTATATTGATTGAGAATTACATATACAGGGATAGCTTGCAAAAACTCACGCATCTTGTCCTTATTAACAAAGTTTTCCACAAACAAGGGTAGTTGCAGATATTTGAGAATGTTGGGGGCCATGCCGCCACCAAGGTAGATACCCCCTGTGCTGAAATACTTCACAGCAGCATTTCCACATTCGGCCGCTAAAATAGATACGAATAACTTCAGTGCTTGCACACATAACTCGCATTGACCGCCCTGAGCTGCATTATTGATGGCTGTGGCTTTGTCTCCAACCTGTATCTCTTGCTCTAGCCATAAGGGACTAACGGCAGTACCAGTATCGCGCAGAAAATCATAAATTTGCACTAAACCTTGACCGCCTAGAATTATTTCATAACTCACACGTTTGTACTTTTTTTGGGTGTAACGAATGAGTTCCCATTGCAGTTCATCAAATGGGCCGAAATCGGCACTTCCACCTTCAGTACTCAGTGCGTGTAATCGACCTTCTACATCTATCAGCACAGCTTCTCCCAAGCTAGTACCCACTGCTACGATAGCTCGATTCCCCCCCGGTATCTTGCTACCAACGTTCAATGTCACTAACTCATCATCCCCCAATGTTTCCAAGCCATAAGCATTGGCTTCAGCATCGTTGAGCAAAGCAACGGGACTACCAACTACTTCAGATAGTAAGGTAGCATCAACGACTTCCCAGGGTACATTTGTTAACTTGCATTTACCCTCCCTGACGGGGCCTGGTATGCCAAAACAAGCTGTTTTAATACTGTACTTGTGAGTTTCCAGGAATTTGCGAATTATATCCTGGAAACTTTTGTACTCTTGGCTTTTATAAATATGCTGTTCGACGACTTCAAGCTTATCGTTAAACACTGCCAAGCGGCTATTTGTTGCACCAATATCACCTGCAAGAATCATACTTTCTCCTACTTGATATTAAACCTACCAATGGATATTCTCTAGCAACTTCCCATAAAGTCAATAAGCAATTATGCTGAATATTATGAGTTCATAACACGCTCTAGCCACGCTCGATCAATCAGTTCGAGTGAATCCAGCACAATATCTGCGGCTGCAAATTGAGGATTCTCTCGTTCGTCTGCTGCTGGAACAACGATACATCGCATACCCGCAGTCTTGGCACTGATCATACCACGAATAGAATCTTCAACTGCAACACATTTGCTTGGATGCACGCCAAGACGGCGTGCAGCCGTCAAATAAACTGCTGGATGGGGTTTGCCAAATTCCTCGGTTTCTGCAGAATTTAAAATATCGAATGCGTCTTGCAAACCTAGCCTTTTCAGTACCAAGTAGACCAAATATATTGGCGATGAAGTTGCTAACGCCAAGGGCAAGTGCATCCTCCGACACAGTTGCACGGCTTCAACTGCACCTGGCATTGGCTTCCCCTCTGTCGCTACAAGTTCCCCAACCCGACTGAGGATGAATTCGGCAACTGCGGACTGGTTAGTACCTGTCCAAGGGAATTGTGCGTACCAATAGCTGACGACCTCTGAGGTACGCAAGCCCATTGTTTGAGAACACATACTCTCTTTAAGCGGCACTCCTAAGTTGTTGAATACCTCTAATTCCGCTCTGCACCATAGAGGCTCGCTGTCTATTAATACACCGTCCATATCGAAGATCACAGCTACGTCCATCATTATAACCTTCCTCAAGCGCTCATATCTACAACGGTGCGCGTACCAGGTTGGGGACACCAGACGGTTAATTCATCTGGCAGCTTCTCTAAAGGTATCATTCGACCCAGGAGTTGCTCAAAGAATTCTTCGTCGCGCTTAATGTAAGCGATCGCTGCTCCCATAGTTTGGTCTGTGGCACCTGCAAAGGATGTGATCACAGTAATTTCCCGCATAAATAACTCGTGTGGGGATACTGGTAAGGAAATCTCTTGCTTGGGAACACCATAGATACAGACTATACCAGCCTTGCGTACCAGACGCAGCGCAGTAGCAAGACCATCTGGCGAACCCGAACACTCGACGATTAAGTGCGCTTGATCAGGTTCTGGCATCTCGACCCGTTGAAGACCCAATTTATCTACCCAAGGAAGCGACGCTTGAGTGATGTCGTACAGGTAGATTTCTCCATCGAAGTTGGGGGAATGATGTAGCAAATACGAAATCAGAACACCCGACAGTCCGCCACCGATAATCAGGGTTTTTGGTCGGGATACTGACAACAAATTGGTAGCAGCCAGAATGCGACTAGCGCCACGAACCGCACAACTCATCGGCTCGATCAGCGCCCCCAACGCTGGATTTTCCAACTCAAAGGGATGCAATGACCTCCTAGGTACGCGCATTTTCTGGGCATATCCACCATCGTGGTTGACACCGAGTTCCTGCAAATTGAGGCAATGACTGGTGAGTTGCTCTCGGCAATAGGTGCATTGACCGCAGGAAATCTCGTTATTGAGGGCAAAATAGCCTTTTTCATGAGGTAGCCGACAGACTACCTCGTGACCCAAGATGCGCTCCTCATCCAAGCCCGTCATTGTCAGCTGTTGGTCTGTCTTGCAGACTCCGACAAATTCCACATCTGCAATAACTTCTCCAGATTGGACATTTACTGGGGCGCTTACTTCACGGATCTCTACCTGATTGGCTCCGTATAGAACTGCGGCTTTCAATTGACACCTCCTTCAGGTACCGATTGGGAAGAAAGCATCAGACCTAGCTTTTGTAGCACCTGATCGAGAACCCCAATGGTACGGTCAATTTCCTCGTAGCTGATGTCAAGATGGGGAGCGAATTTTAGGACGTTGAGGTCGTATCCCCCAGCTTGGATAATCATTCGCCAGGTCTTTTCCAGCCATGTAAAGTCGTTGTCTTGCGCGATCGCCGCTGCAAGTTGTGCAGAATTGCGATACGGTACACCCCTTTCATCCGCAAAAACCATATTCAGGAGCAGTCCTAGCCCATCAACGCTGTAAACAAAGGGATGAAGCACTTGTAGTTGGCGCAGCTTAGATCGAAAGTACTCGCCCTTGGCTGGTACTGAATTTTCATAGTCCTGTGCCATCATATAGCGCCACGTAGCCAATGCGGCTGCCGTCCCCAGTGGGTGATTCGCAAAGTTACTGTGGGCGTGTCCTGGCGTGAAGACTTCGGGATCTACTAAGTCTGCTCTTGCCCATACTAAACTCACGGGACTCAGTCCATTCGTGAACGATTTGCTCATGGTGATAATGTCTGGGACGAACCCAAAGTGTTCAAAAGCGAACAACTTTCCAGTCCGGTACATACTCACTTGAATTTCGTCAGCTATAATCAGAATTCCCCGCTCGCGCAAATCCGTGATAAATTTCTGATAAAAATCCTGCGGGGGAATTGTGTAGCCCCGCCCTTGGCAAGGCTCTATAACCATCGCACCTATTTCCGAACTAGTCGCGCTGGCAATGCCATAATATTCGTTTTCAAAAGCCTTACCGATCATACTAGCGCAGTATAAATCACAGGTTTCTCTTTTCTTCTCATAGAAACACTGAGAGCAGTTAGCAAACGGAAACATGATCGCCCGCTCTGGAAACTCGTTAAAATACTGCCGATAGCGGTGACTGGAAGAAAGGTTCAGCGTCGCCAGCGAGCGTCCGTGGTAACCGCCCATCATCACAGCTACCTTATTCTTTCCCGTATTCTTCCGAACAATCTTCAGAGCGTCCTCTACGACTAGAGATCCGCTTACATTGAAGGATACCCGACCCTTTACCCCAGTCCTTTCATATATGGCATCAACTACCTCTTTGGCGATCAACAACTTCTCGCGATGTAGGAAGTCACCACACGCTTGCGGAAGCGTATTAAACTGTGTTAAAACCGCCGATTCGATCTCTGGATTTCGATACCCGAAGTTACAGCTTGAATGCCACATTCCTGTATCAATGTAGGTATTGGCATCATTGTCAAAAACTAACCCTCCCTCACAACTACTGACGATGATGGGGTTCTCTTGATAGTGGACAGTATCTCCCCACGAGAGACATTCGCGATCAATTTTGCGGAGATCCTCATCGCTTGCTTTTGGCAGTGTCTTTATTTTTTCGCCATTCTCCACCACTTTTGGCTCAGAGCCTGGCAGCCAGGGTGTTTTCGTACTTTCTTCACTGATAACTTCTGAGTCTATCTGAACAAATTGCTGATCCAAGATATTTCCCCCCTGATCTATAGCTTCACTATTTTTTACTAACCAACAAACAATTTTTATACTAGCTACAACTGTGCAATTATTTACCCATGACATTCGACTTTGAATCCGTCAAAGGTCGTAGGGAAGCCGTTCCCAGTTGGTGAAGCACACATAACCCCCACACTCACAGTCTCAACCGATGTCAGATGGGCTATTCTGAGCATGGTGCTGAAGTTTGGCAAAAAAAGTTTTCGACTAGATGCCGCGCTTGGTAGAGAACTCGATCTTAGTCATCAGGGTGCTTTCGATTGTTTTTCGAGGGAATCACCACTTCAATGCCCCGCTTAGAAGTCCGGTATCTAAAGCGCGAGATCGTTCTGAGTTGACACTCCCCGGTCTGAAGACGCGGGGATTCTTAAGGACAAACTTTGGGGGATGAATCCACCCAAACTTCGGTTCTTAAAGGGTAAGTCAGATACCCGCTACCCACACAGCGAGTTGCTGAG
>Ga0316607_1000507_pt1 | contig 13848 bp, 14 predicted proteins | sample MIS2016062E_MG_FD_207674 | JGI IMG/M metagenome (GOLD analysis project Ga0316607, IMG submission 207674) | Microbial mat bacterial communities from Middle Island sinkhole, Lake Huron, Michigan, United States - MIS.2016.062E | ecosystem: Environmental > Aquatic > Freshwater > Lake > Sediment...
TTATCAGATGCGTATGCAATATAAGTATATACACCAAACGGTACTTCTTTAAAATTTTCATTAGTTTGTCCTCCAATAAAAGTATAATATTTACTGGTGAAGTTTACTATATTAGCTCTAAACTGAGAAATAGTATATAAATTTTGTGGAATATATCCTATATTAGGTTCTAATATAACTACAATAGCACCAGGAGTACGTACGTGATTAGGTACTAATTCTGCTAAATATTCTCCAATACTAAGTATTTTAATTTTAGCACCTTCATTACGGATATTTATTAGTTTTGAATCTACTAAACCTGATTGAATGAAAAATAAAGCTTTATCTAAATTTCTTTGCATAATTAATTTATTTTTAGGTTAAACATTCCTACAAAATCAGTGGCATATGCATCGGCCTTCATATACACAGTATTATTTCTAAATCCAGTTCTATTGTCAGACCCTACACTACTAAATTCACTTCTTATATTATTTCCTATACTATCTGTTACAATAAAATTTTTATTAGAAGGAACTGATAAATAAAAGAAGTCCCAGTCATCTTCGTCATGATATATAGGAGCTTCTAAAGATACAAATTCTCCTGGACTATATACAATATTCTTTTCATTAGAAAAATTATAACCTCCTGATGGTCCTGTAGACATTGACACTCTATAGGGTACTAAAGGACATTCTGTAGTATTATATTCTGTAGTATATCTAAATTTAGTAGGTACTGTAGGAATCCAAGGTCCGTCTCCTGTTTTAGTTTCCTCAAATAAGTATAAGAATCTTGTTCCTGTATTCATTCCATCATTTAGTTCACAATAGTCTTTAGAAGAATCTCTTGTTTCTCTAGTAATAACTCCTGGTATTATAGGAGTTGGACAAGTTGTATAATCTGAATAGTCTCTTGTTTTATCATCGTTATTAGATGTCCAGACAAGAGTTGTTGGATTTTGAGTTTCAGTGTGATAATAGGTTCTCTTTAATCCTACATTTACACCATTTACTTTAACACATTCTTCATTATCAATAACTTCTCGTGTATTTATTTTAGGTATAGGACACATAGTATAATCTGCAGAATCTCTAGTATTATCATCATTATTAGATACCCATTGTAATGTTTTTGGATCTTTAGTTTCAGTATGATAATAAGTTCTTTTTATACCTGTATTAGCATCGTTTACTTTTAAACATTCTTCGTCATCTATTATCTCTCTTGTTTCTATAGGAGGATAAACTTTAACTAATTTTGTGTCATCTCCCCACAACATAGATAGAATCAATAGATCTTCTATATAACTAATGACTCCCATTAATATATAAATATAACCTTCATATTTTCCTTCAAATCCATATTCTTTAGTGATAACAATTTCAGCTGTTGTTAAATCCTCTGAAATTGGCACTTTAGCAAAAATATAATGTATTTCTTTATCACTTAAAATTATCTCAGGAGATAACCCTTCAATATTACCTAATACCTCCCATCTTCTCTCAGGATGGTAATTTTCCGTACCTAATTCTGTAATCTCTGCTTCAGATAATATATACCACTCATGAATAAATATCTTACCACTGGTGTATATTATACTCATAGCTTTCTCTGGATTACCAGAGAAAATTACACCCTCTGGGTGCCACTTCACATTTGCCTTAGTACTATCTATAATAGTTATAGTAGAAGGAGTTGCGGCAGGTACGTTATAACCAGGAGTAGTATTTTGGTATTGAGGAGTTATATTACAAACACTAGGAGAATCACAGGGAATAAATGGTTTGGGAGTAACTATAAAATCTCCTGGAAGACCATTCTTTTTTTCAATTTTTACTGTAGTAGGTATTTGAATGTTAGGAACATAAATTATTTCTACATCCTTAGGAATATCTGTTATAATCCCTTCTCCTCCTTTATCATCTATGAGTATATCCTGAACTACCTCAGAGGAAGATTCCTTTGAGGGCAGTAATAGTTTACTTTCTTTATCTGTATTAGTATTTTGCGTGGAATTAGGTAATTCCACCACCAGATCAGATTGTACTAATGAATTTCTTTTATTACTAATAGATATATTTTGACTATATGGCTCAACTGATTGTATTGGAGAGGCCGTAAGCAGTGTTTTTTTGGCCATAATTTAAAATTTAATAATTAACACCTCTACAATTACAATTTACTGTTGGATTTGCTAATATGTAGTCTTTACATATACTACAAAATGATACATCATATATTAATTTAGCAGCTTGATAATATTGAGCCGCTTCTACATAATACTGTATAGTATTAGTTACAGCAAATAATAAATCTCTTTTTTCTCTTAATGATTGAAGTGTTAAATTATTTCTACTACATAGAGGATCAGTATAATATTTAGAAAATACTTCTAATACTGAATTAAAACAATTTTCTAGGAAACACTTAGATACTAAATTAGATCTTAGTATAACTACATTCGTAGTAGACCAATTAGTATCACATGATACTATAGCATCATATAAATTTACTAATTTATCTTCAGATCCAGTAGTTTTAAGCCATATTTTACCATCTGTTTTAACATAATATCTATTTGTTGCCGCTGCTTCTGGCTTTGATATAGCAGATTCTTTAGGAATTGCTAACTGATATACACTATAATAACCATCTTCAGAGAAAAAAGTATGTTGAGTAATTCCAGATTCATCCATTAAAGTTTCAAAAGTTTTATTTTCATCATAAATAGAAGCTACACCTAAATTACCAGATATTGGTAAATTAGTAAATGTCCCACTCCAATTATTTTTTATTAAAAATGTAAAAAATACTATATCATTTATATAATAATTTTTAACTCCTGCTACTATATCAGTGGGTGTTAAAAATCCAGTAGTATTACTAGTACTATTATAATAACCGGAGATATTTTCTATTTTTAATCCACAAGTATTCTCAGAACTTAAGTTTGTTTTTATAGTTGCCATTATGATATATTTTTAATTTCATTATTATTAGAATTATTATCTACTAATTGAAGTACTTCTGCTTGTACTTGTTTTTCTTTTAAACTGATGCCTCTTTCTTTATATTCTTTATCTTGTTTAAGTTTAGTAGCTCCTTGTTCCATTTGCATTTTAAGAGTATCTTGTTTTAATTTTAACTCATCTTGAGATACTTTCTGAGCTTGTTGAGTAAGTTGTTGAATTTGTGCATTAGCTTCTTTCATTTGTTGCTCATATTGAGCAATTTGTTGTTGCATCTGACTTGTTTGTCCTTGTTCTGCTTTTACTTTACGTATAGATGTTAAACCTGCTTCTTTAAATTCAGTAAGACTTTCAGTAGTTATAGTATTAAATAATAATTCAGGAGATACTAAACCACCTTTCATAAGTTCTAGAGTCATTTGTTTAATTAATTCTATATCTTTCACAATTTCAGTACTATCTCCTATATGTACATCATAATCAGTAAATGAAATGTGTTCTGGTATAATAGTAAAAATTCTAGATAGACGAGATCCCATTATTAAAGATCCTTTAAAAGTTTTATTAATACTAATTTTACTTAAATTAAGTAAATCTGTTAATAAGTGTTTAGTTAATCCTTCTAAAGCATTAAAATATTGTTTAGTAATAACAGCTGAGTTTTTAATACCTGTTTGAATATTAGTAACTGCATCTCTTTGTTCTATATCTCCTAGTTTTTCACGAAAAACACCAGTAATAGCACTACAAATTTCTTCAGTTTGTTGAATAGCTAATTGTATAGCTTGTATAGATTGTCCAGATACAGTATCATCAAAACCTGAGAAAGTAGTATTTAAAGGAATACCTCTTCCTTCTTGAGCAGAAGAAAACAAAGCATCTCCACCTTTTTTATAAGCTTTCCATTTTAATAATCTTTCCTCAGGAGTATTACCTAAATAAGTAGGTATCAATGAGGTATCTATCCAATCTCCTTTAACTCCTGAACGAGCAATTAAATTATCTCTATAAAAGTGCAATAAATCATATCTATCTTGTAAATTAGCTGTAGCTAAAACCATAGAAAATGGTTTATTATTACGAGTTAATAATTGAATTCCGTTTATAGATAACGTACAATTATGAGGATCCTCCATAGATCTCACTACATTATCATCTTTACCCATTGATAAGTATATTTGACTACCTATTCTAGCTCCTTTGTATCTATCAGTTCTATAGTAAATATCATCTTCTTCTGATTCTACTTTATTATTTTCTAACCATTCACAATAATATACGGGGTATTTATTCTCAACAAATAAAGGACCATCTAAATAAGGATACATACCTGGGGTAACGGTATCCCCATTACCTATAACACCATTAGCATCTGCTCTAACATAATATACATTATGAGATTCTACTTCTAAATTAATACCACTTAATATTTCTAAATCTTCTTTAGTCATATCTTTACCATGTTCTCCTATAATTTCTTCTTTATTCATGTATTTTACATAAACAATTCTTCTAGATTTATTTATATAAATAGAATTTTGATTTATTTCCGGAAATACATCATAAGGATTTAATATCTCAGTAGTAGGTAAAGGAGATTTATATTTAATATAATTACGATAATAGGCTTGGCCAGCTACTAAAATGTCCTTAAACATCATCTCTCTCTTAGAGTTTAGGTCAATCTCTCTAGATTGAATAAAAAACTCAACTAGATTTTGTGCTGCTATTTCAAATTCAGAAATAAAATCTCTTTCTGTAATTTCTTTTAATTTTTCTAATTCTTCTTCGGAGGCATTATCTATAGATTGACCTGTTTTATCTTTAGAATCTCCAAAAATACTTTTAATATTATCTACAGCTTGTTGTTTTATACGTAACAATTCTGCTTCATAAATTGCTTTTTGTTTAGCTTCTTCTATTTTAAATAGAGTTTCAGAATCTTTGCATGTAACTTTAGGTTTTAATTTAGATTCTAATAATTCACCTATAAGAGCATCTACATGTCTTTTTACTAAAGGTATAAACTCAATAGCTGTTGGAGAACCTATTCCATAATTATCTTCAAGATACTGAAATTGTTCTTTATCTCTAAAGCAATTATAATAATTATAAGCTTTTCTTATGTAATCTTTATCATATACTAATTCACTTATCGCTCTATCAATGCAACTTTTTAGATAATCTGGAGAAGATTTTTCTTTCTCAGATAAAATTCCCATTGTTGTGTAATCGAATGTATTCATTTTTAAAATTTTGTTGTTTCAATTCTATTCATCCATCCTTTTTTAAATACAGCAAGTTTTGGATTTTTTGATATAATATCTAAATAATAATTTTGTCTAGCTTTTTTATATTCTTTTACTAAATCTCCTGAATAATTATTAATTAGAAAGGTAGTATTTTTACCGATAATTCCATCTTCAGATGTATTTAAAATTCTTTGAAGTAATTTCACAGAAGTACGAGTACCTGCATTAACTCCCATATCGAATAGATGGAGTTTAAGTTCCTCAGAATTTATACTATCTAAATGTAAAGGACTCCAAAAGAACTTTAAATAAATTTCTTTGGAATCCTCTATTGTAAGTGCTTTAATATCATCTTTATCTATATCTCCATCATTATCAATATCTCCATCTACAGGAATTAATCCTTGAAGAAAACGTAAGGAAACACCATATTTAGTGATACCTCCATGATCATTAGAATGATCAGTTAATCCTCCCTCGTGTTCTATAATAATATTAAAGTACTCATTAAATTGTCTCATAATTATTTAGTTTTGAGGGAAACCCTCTATTTTATAAAATTATCTAAAATATCCCAATATATAATTTCTAGATTAATATCTTTTATACCATCAAAATTTAAATTATATAATACAGTATCATTCTCTTTTTGCAAAAATTCATTGTATTCTTCTATTAATTTATTTCTAGTACTTTTTTCTTCTTCTGTAGATTGCAAAAAACCTAAATTAAAAATCTTATTTTGTTTACCTATTTCTGATAAGTTTTCTATTTCTAATTTTTCTTTTTTGACTAATTTCTCAAATTCTTTTAAACCATTCTGATATATAGAAGTTTCAATTTCTTTTAATTGTTTTGGAGAAGCTTCGTCTATATTTTCAACAGCCTTTGTAAGAATCTTATTATTTCTAATTAATCCGTAATTTAAATAAGAGTTGGTTATTTTACTTTCTACTATATGTTGTAGAAGATTATCTAAATTTATTTTTAGATTTTTAATTTCAAAATGTTTCATATTAATATTTATTAGTTCATATATTTCACAAATATAATAATATTTTTCTTTATAAAAAATTATTGTGGTCTTTTATCAATACCATCTGTTTGTATTAATTTAAAATACTTTACGTCATACGGATATCTATTAGTAGATAATTCTTTCAAAACATAGGTTAAAAATTCATCTAATGTTTTGAATTGACCCATTAAATTTAAAGGTCTATTATCTTGATTAAAAGGCATTTTACATAAAAAAGTAATATACTCTCCTTCTATTTCGGATGTTACTGTCACATCATTAAGATATTCTACATTATATTTAGTCCGATAGAAATCTTTAATTGCTTTATTAAAACTGATTATATCCATTTAGTGCTGCATTTAAGTGTTTATTATTATTTTTATCTGGAATAATGCCATATTTTTTCTTACCATTTTCATAATAGAATCCAATATCTTTTATACCTTCTATTTCTATTAATTCTTTTTTAGGAACTATACCCATTAATTCCTCATCCCCTATCTCACACATACCCATTGACGCAACTAAGTCGTACTTTCCTTTCTTCTCCCAACTATAATTTTGTAATTGTTCAATCATTTCAACAAAACCTATAAGATGACAATAGTCTTTAATATAAGCATCAATTAAGTCGATTGCATGAAGAATCATTTTTTCTGTACCTTGTGTACCAAATGCGTTAGGAGGTCGTCTAGAATCGCCTTGAATTGCGTATTGAGGGCGTTTCATTAATAAATGTAACCAATGCTTTTCTCTATAGTATCCTATTATACCAATTTTAGTATCTTCAAGATTAGCTTTACAATTATACATAGTTAGAAGTTGGGCACATTTCTCGTATGCTTCCCTTATATCGTAGGGCCTATCCATGTAGTATGCTACATATTTATCTCCTTCCATACCAAAGGTTCTCTTTTTTATAGTAACACAAAACTTAGAACCCTTATCATCCATAGAATCACCTAAAGCTTTATCAATAGAGTCAATACCAGCTACATATAAATCTTTTATATGTTGATTATTATCATCTAATACAGGCATTTCTAAAATGTGTGTATTACCATTTGAAGCTTCTATAAATTTAGCTCCAATAACTCTACTAGTAGAATTATTATTAGCGTCTTTTTCATAATCCCATTTAGTATAACCGTGTTTTACAATAGGAGTAGATTTATTAAAAGTAATTTCTGTATATTGATCAGCTAATTTTTCTTGGTCAAAATTATTATTACCTTGTCTTGATAGCGCTTCTTCTGGATAAAAGCAATATTCCGCACAATACTTTGAATATGTATTAAAATCTTTTCTTTTAACGTCTCGTATTTTATTATAATATGCTTTAGCTTTCTCTTCGTCAACTACTCCTCTTTTATCCATATGATCCATTACAGTAGCCCAAGCTGGAAGAAAGTATCCTGTTAATGAAGTATCTCCTTTAATAGTATTTTTATGTTTATAAGGAAGTACTCCGAAAGTAATAGGATCTAGAAACATTTTTTCAAGACCTTCTAAGTAAGGACCTTCAGAACCACCAGTATTATGTGTAATAATACCATTAGCTATATAAGTGTTTGTGACACCTGCTGTTAAATTATATACATCTTGTTCCCCTAAAAATTCTATATTAGTTATTCTTTCATATCTAATTCCTTCTATATCTTTTGATCTTTTTGGAGTTTTATTTTTAAAATGATCTACAGAAGAATCTAATTTAACTTGTTTATTTTTAGGATAGAATTTCAAATGTTTGTGAAAATTTAACACACTATCTTTATCAGCAACTACAAATCGGTAGTAATCATTTCTATCTAATGGATTATTTTCTTTCTTTTTAATTTTAGTAATTGAACCATGAATACCTAGTTTCATTAATAACATTTTTACTTCTAGCATTAATGAATGATAGGCACATGATAAATCTATTACTATTCTTTTTGAGTTAACACATATACTTCCATCAGTATCAAAAAATCCTCCTAGTACTTCACAAATATCTTCCTTAGTGTACGAATGAATGTCTTTAGGTAAAGTCTTCTTTCCTCTAGTCTGGCCATATATTCCAAGTTCTCTTAATTTATGGCAAATTCCTTTAATTCTTAGTTCATTATATTCCTTACCTAATTTAGTAGTATAACTTCTTTCTATTTTATAATCAAAATTTGCTTTAACATAATTTAATATTTCTTCCTCGCAATTAGATAATACAGGAGTTTTATCAAAACCATATGATCCATCTCCAATTAACCATCCTACTAATCTTGGTTCCCACATTTTTTTTGTTCCAAATATAGGCACTTCATCTACTATAGCAACTTGATCTCCTAGTTTTAGATCTTTTGTTTCTTTAAATTTAACTATTTTTTTATTATTTTTATGAGAACCTCTTCTTAAATATACCTCACTATATAAAATAGGATGATCCTCACTACATTCTAATGTCCTACTAGTATGTGTTGTTATTCTATAACAAGGCTTTTTTGCTGGTGGTTGCCAGTAAGTAATAGATTCTTTAGATACTTTTCCTGTTTCTTGATCAAATCCCAGTATTCCATTCTCAGGAATTACATTCTCAATGTTTATAAAATCTCCTTGATTGTTCCATACTTTTGTTCCTTTACATACGCATCCCCACGCTACTCTACAACCATGTCTTCTACCATTTATTATGACAAGAGCTTCTCCTACAATCCAAGTACTACCTAAACAAGGATTACTACCAGACTCTTCAAAAAATAATCTATCTACACGATCTCCCCTTAATTTATCAGGTCTATCTACAACTTGTCCAGAAATAATTGCCATGTGCCCTGATTCTTCTCCTGTTTTATCTTTCATACAAGCTTTCTTTGTGAAGTCATCATTTTTTCCCATACGTACTCTACGCATTCCTCCACCTGTATTTTGATTCAACCAGTCTAATTGTTTCCAACATTTACCAAGTACTCCTTTTGGTGCTTCTAAATGGCTTAAAGCGTATGCTACATAAAGTGCATTATATCCTTTAGTTGTAGTATAAGGACGTACACCAAGAGATGCTGCTATCTCAGAGGCACCAACTCCCCTGGCTTTTAATATTACAGAGTCATATCCTAAAACTTCACATAATTCTATATAATGAAAAAATTCATAGTGAGCTGCCCAAAATTCAGGTCTACCGTCTTTACGACCTGAACCTGCCTTTTTACCAGCTTCTGATTTTAACATTGTATAAAAATTTAAGAAAAAATAATGGTCTCCTGTAACTCTATATCCATCTACTTCTAGTCCTTTATCACATAATCTATGTTGATTTTCCCACCAATCTTTAAAAGCTTTAGATTGAGTAGGATATGTACAAAATTTTTTAGTAGAATCATATCGTTTTCCTACTTCTGTGAAAGGGGTAGGATCAAAATCTAATCCTTGTGTTGCATTAATAGGACGATATTTTGTAATTTCATATGACAAAATAGGATTAAAAAATGCTTCTCCTGCTTCATGTAATCTAAGTATTTCCTCTGTGGTTATATCCCAATGCATACTCATTATTTATCAAAAATACCTAATTCTGTGGATCCACGTAAAGAGTTTGCTTTTTCTCTTTCTTGCATAACCATAAATTGTAATTGTTGTAGACCCTCAACAGTTTTACCTAAAGAAGCTATCTCACTCATTACGTTTTTAGTAGAAAATATAGGTTTGCCGTATTGGTCTCTCTCTGATAAATCTAATGTATCAAAATATAATCTCAATTCATCTACTGCCTTATAAGCAGAATTTAAAAGTCTTAATATTCTAGAATCTTGTAATTCTTGATATTTTTTTACAGCAGCTTTAAATAATGGATCATTAAGCCATTCTGGATCTATCTCAGAATCTAATAAAGCAGCTTCCATTTTCTCTGCCATAGAATACTCAGCATAGGCTGTTTTCCAATCATAGACCAAATAGATATAAGATAATTCTCTAAAGGCTCTAAATTTTAAGGTTCCTTTGGAATCACCTTTAACTCCTTTACATCTTTCTGGATCGAATAAATCTTTGAATTCTTTAATTAATAGAACGTCTGGTTTATTTATGATTGGATTATAATTTTCACTTAGTGTAAATAATTCCATATTAATTCATATTATTTTAAAAATGCCCTCTAAAAAGAGAGCATTCATATTTTGTTTTATACTAGTTTAGGAGTAGCAATCGGAATCATAGGTTTTAATCCTGATTGTTTTGGAGTATTCATTGGTTTTAAGGACTGAGTCTTTCTAACTCCTAATGTAGTTAAAGGAGAAGAAGTACTTGTATCTTCTAATGGTTCCATACTAGGATTTTGAATATTATTAGCTGAAGGTAATCCTACAGGATTAGTACCTCCTACAATATTCTTTCCTATGTTTAACATTCCTTGTGCAGTATTAGCTACCTTACCAATTGTAGCTAATGTTTGTGCTCCTTTAATTGCAGAGGTACCCCCTTTCATAATAGTACTTGCTCCTTTAAGTGCTCCTAATACTGATCCTAAAAAGGCTTTTTGTATTTTAGGTGATTTTGATCCACAACCACAATCCATTTTGCCACCTTTTTTAAACTTTGATAAACAATCAAGATAATCTAATTTACCTCCTTTTTTAAACATAGATTCTGATTGACTTTCTCCTAGTTCTTTTTTAAATTCTTGAATAGTCTGTTCCATAGCTCCTTCTGTGGATTGTAATTTTTTTATTATATCAGTCAATTCTTGTTCAGATTTAGCTCCTGTTTTATTAGCTAACCATTTAATAAATTGTGCTTGTATTTCTTTATTGTCCATATTTTTAAATTTAAGAATGTTTTCTTTGTAGGTCTTTAGTAGAGAATATATTTTCTTGATATTCTCCTGTAGAAGAGAACCAATAACAAATAATTCCTTGTAAAAAATCTCTTTTAGGTTCTAAAGGACCTGGTTTAATCATTCTAGTTACCTTTTTTTTAACAACCATTATAGGTCTAAATGGAATATTATGTTTAACCTCACATAAATCTCCAGGTAAATAATATACTTTTTCTTCCATTATTCATCGGGTGTTATTACTACTTTACAAACAAGATTTAATTCATTAGTCTGCATATATTCTAAACCCATAAATGGAATAGGACGTAGACTTCTAGTATCTAGATAACAACCATCTCCTTCTTTATAAAATTTACAATCAGAGCCTGCACTAATTATTTCAGCATATGCTATAATTTGTTCTAAATCACTTTCTAATTGCCCTGTCTCTTGTGATTGATAAGATCTTCCATCAGGAAGTAAAATTCCACCACTAGTTTTTGTTTTACGATATTTATTATCCATTACTTTCACAATAACATTTGTATATTGTGCTTCTACTTTTACATTTTTCATAATCATTATTTTAATTTATTTATTTTTATTTTAAGTATTACCACTTGTTCACGACACATCTTGCATTTTCTAAAGTTGTTTTAGCTAACATTCTACAACCACAACCTCTTACATAACCTGTAGTTTCTTTAGTTACTACCTCTCCATATCTATTTATCCATTTACTTGAATCACACATTATTCCAGTAGCTGTTTGTTTTGCTATAGGACAAGTAGAACAAATCTTTAATCTACGTTCACTTAGTTCTTCATTATTTTTTAATAATTCATTTAAGTGTCCTTCTATAATATCTCCTAATTGTGACATAGTTATCTTTTATTTCTTTGTTCTTCTATATAATTTTTCTTCTGTATATCCTTAATTATTTTATCTACTTCATTAGGTAGATACTCTAATTCTATATCAGTTTGTACTCCTTCTCTACTATAATGTTTCAAAAGTAATAATTTAATTTTAAATTCAGGATTTATTTTCTGTAAAAGTTTAGCATAAAAACTTAATTGTAAGGTATAATGCATTAAAGTGCAATCTTGTAAATTATTAACAGGATATTTCATCATTTTGTAGGATTTAGTCTTATGATTATAGTAAGATTTATCTTCTATTCCCTTAGCATTTGTCTTCCAATCTAATAATGTGATGTCATTTCCTTCTTTAATAAGTACATCTATTTGTCCTGAAATTCTAAGATTATCTTCTTCCCAATAGATTAGATATTCCGGATAGATTCCGTTCTCCAAATCGAGTTCGTAATAGTCTTTATTACATACATATTCTTTATCAAATCTTTTATCAAGAAAGTCCAGTTTAAATTTACCCCCTCTTTTATAAAAATTTGTTTCTTGTTCTAAGTGGTAAGCTGTGCCAAAGGCACACGCCTCCTCGGCATTCTTTTTATAACCTTCTGCAATCTCTAAAGCTTTATTATGAACTTCCTCGATAGATACTCCTAGTTTAGTACAATATGAGTCTTTCCATATTTTTAAGTCAAGCAAAGCCGATTTGACTCCACTTGACTTAAATAGTTCTATACCAGCTAGTTGCTCTAGACTTTTGTACCTAGACCAATACGTTTCGTCAAATTTTTCCACGTAATCATGAATACACGATGTAACTGAAGTATACTTTTTATTAGGATCTCGTAAATCAAAATAACAGTGGTCAGATTCTCTGAACGCTACATTACCATTTCTCTTATTATATATTAATTCATTCATTCATTTAATTTTTTAATTTTTAGAATCCTAAAATTTTTAGAATTCCTTCTAGATCTCCTGTAATAAGTAATCCTAATATCACAAGTAATGTTGTGCAAGTTATTTTAGGATACTTTTCTATCAATCTCATAACAGAGTACTTACTTTTTAAATCTTCTTTGTACTTTTCTAATTCTTGTTTAGCTAAATGCCTTTCTTTAGAAGCTGCTTCCATAGCTTTTACGTTTGTTAGATCTTCTTGTAATTTATGAATACTGTCTCTTAAATCTTTATGACTTTCCATGTTTTCTTTCTGGTAAATCTCATTAAGTTTAAACTGTTTATCAATATTCAGCATTTGTACCTCCAGAATACGATCATGGAGTTCGAATTTCTCTGCTATAAATTCTCTCAATTCTTGTACCTCCATAGTTTTAATTTTAAATCTGTTTGTAAAATAATTTATCTAAGTCACAAAGATAATATTTTTTTTCATATATTTATAAGTTCATAAACTAATAAAATCATTATGGAAAAAAAAATTAATACCTAAGAATAAAAAAGGAGGACAACTTCCTATTATAAAAGAGGTTGAAGAAGAAAAAGAAGTTCGATTAATACCAAAACCTTTAAATTATTTAAAGAAAGGTGGTTGGATACAAAAGGTAACTAAAAGTATAAAGAAAAGAGGAACTGAAGGAGTATGTACAGGATCTAAATTTGGAAGTTCTTCTTGTCCAGCAGGAAGTAGGAGATATAATCTTGCTAAAACATTTAAAAAGATGGCTAAAAATCGATAATGAATAAAAAGAAAATTAGAAAGAAAAATAAGGAAGACTTTTGTATAGTATGCAGAAATTCATTTTTACATCATACTTGGGATACCCAAAAGTGTTGTTCTATAAAATGTTCTCAAACCCTTTTAAAGAATAGAGTAGAAGTTACTTGTAATACCTGTAATAAATCTTTTGAAATACCTAAATCTCAGTATGATAGAAATTTATCGAAGGGTAATAAATTTTATTGTGGTAGAAACTGTTACAATAATTCTAGAGTAGA
>Ga0316607_1000512_pt1 | contig 13667 bp, 14 predicted proteins | sample MIS2016062E_MG_FD_207674 | JGI IMG/M metagenome (GOLD analysis project Ga0316607, IMG submission 207674) | Microbial mat bacterial communities from Middle Island sinkhole, Lake Huron, Michigan, United States - MIS.2016.062E | ecosystem: Environmental > Aquatic > Freshwater > Lake > Sediment...
GATCTTCCGTGATTAGAATTATTTCTTTTTCATCTCCTTTCAAACTATCCAAAACCATTTTTCGTTCTTTTTTATCGTCGATACAATCGGCACAAACTACTGCAAAAGTATCGCCAATACACATCATTACATTGGTATGATAAATCAGTTTTCGCTCGTCATTTACCGTTTGAAAAGCTTCAAAAATTACAGGAGAATACTCAAAATCTTCACAAAATTCAATGAATAATTCTTCATCGGCTCGAGGCGATAAAGCACAATAAGCTTTGCCGTTTTCTCTATCCAAAATAATACTCCCTGTTCCTTCGAGAAAAAAACCATCTGCTTCTGCCGAGGTGTAATCCATTATCTCGTTGATTACGAATCCATTATCTTCAAGAATATCCAAAATGTCTTCCCTGCGTTCAGCTCTTCGATTTTCGGCAAACATGGGATACAAAACCACATCGCCACTTTCGTGAAAGGATATCCAGTTGTTAGGAAAAATACTGTCGGGTGTATCGGGATTTAAAGTGTCATCTACTACAATGACATGAACTCCCACCATTCGGAGTTTGGTTACAAAAGTGTCAAACTCTTCTTGTGCCTTTGCGTTTACCGTTGCAGGAGATAATCCGTCAAGGACTTTTTGATAATAATTATTCACAGCCGTTTGTTCGTTCATTCGGAAAGCTACCGGACGAATCATTAGAATGGAATTTGTGGTTTGAAGCCCCCTAACCCCCAAAGGGGGCATTTGATTTATATTGTCCATATATTTGGTTGATAGATTGTTTATTAACTATAAATTTCATTAGTTCCCCCTTCGGGGGCTAGGGGGCTTTCCGTATTAATGGCAAGGTAGAACATCTCAATAATCCTTCTTGTTTGGCAATTTCAGCGTATGGAATTTCTTCCACTATAAAGCCATTTTTCCTCAACCATTTATTAAGCCTAGTAAACTTCTTTTCAGAAACTACGACATTTGTATCTATTGAAAAAACATTAGAATACATATTATACATTTCTTTTCTAGTAATATGAAAAAGGTTTTCTTCGCCAAAAAGCTGCACAAGAAACAAATAATCGGCTTCTTCACGAAAACCTCGTTTGTAAATAATCCCTTTGTTTTCGCCCACTGGCTGAAAACAACAATCCAAATGCAAGGCATTATCACGAGCTTCGATTTTAGACTTTATCAAATCGAATTCTTTGACAATCTTATTGGGAAATAAATTCCTGATGTATTGAACGCCTTGAATGTTTGTTCTTGCCGTAATATAATCTCTGTAATCACTGCCTTTGTAAGTTCCTACAAAAATATAATCATTCCACAACATCACATCGCCACCTTCGATATGCACTTCTTCGGGAGGAGTTGCTACTTTTAAAGGATTTATCTGATTGATTACATATTGAATAGCTTCCACTTCGCGACCTCTGTTGGGCAAAATATTCGATTTAATAAATACATCATCTATAACAAAACCAATGTCTCTGGCAAATATCTGATTGTAATCCTCAATGATTTCAGGGCGAAACACAGTGACACCATATTTTTGAAAAACCTGATTGAAGGCCTCAATTTCAGGAATCATATCTGCTTCTTTTGGATAGGTTCCAGTCAAAATATGTTCTAAAGATTTTGGGTCATAGACTTCATTGATCGCTGGTGTTGGCCCATTGCTGTTGGCAATTCCAAGTACAACGGCCTGTAATCTTGAAGTCTCATTATTTATGTTTAATTTTAACATAATAGCATTTTTGGTTTTACCAAAGATAAAAAAAAACTGTTTCTATTGAGAAAAGTATTCGTATAATAAAAATAGTTTGTTTTGTAAACAATTTTGGGGTGGAGTTAGGAAATGTAGCAGTATATTAGTTTGTTATTCAGAGTTTAATATAAAAATATCGCATATTGTGATATGCGATAATGGTATTGATATGCGTTTTTTTTTTGGACGATTTTGGTTATGTAATGTTGATTTAAGTTTATCAAAAGAGTAGGATTAACTAATAGTTTGAAGGTTGAAATACATTAACCGAGTATCTGATTTTTTGTCTTTGCTAGAAAGATATTTGAACCCCATTTTTTCATAAAATTTCAAGGAATTTTTATAAGCATCAACAGTAATGAATTTGCACCCTGTTTTGTTATTTGTTGTGAAATTTCCTTTGGTGTAGTCGATAATTATTTTACCTAAACCGCCTATCTGAGACTCTTTATTCACAGCTAGTCTTCCTATTTTAACAGCGGGATAGCTTTTATGACCACCTTTTTCTTTGGGTAGATAAATTCCAATTCGCTCTACAAATTTAGCCAAGTTGCCATCGAGATCTGTGTGGGATATTTTATCGTTGAGGTAATTAAAATAGGCTAATGTTTTAGTCTCGTCTTGAATAATATAGGTAACTGCTATTAAATTTTTAGCATAGTTTTTAGCATCATCAAAAAGAAAGCCGTTCAAATCAGTGTCTCCACAATCAAACGGCAATATATTGGTATCGGGTTGCAACCGAATTAATTGAATATTCTTAAGCTCCAAACGCTGCTAGTTTTAGTAAGGTTTGATAATTTTTGTTTATTTCTTCTTTCTCTTTTTGAGATACTTTTTTTACTTCTTTGTTCTCTTTTACAAATGTATCAGCATCTTTACCATAAAGAAAAGGAGTCTCTTTGATTGGTTTTGCCATAATTTAATAATTTAAGTTTTATAATTAAAAGTTGTGTGTACAAATGTACAAAACTATTCTAATGTAAATTTAATTGTTGCGTTCTATTTTTATAGTTTTTGTTTTAGTATGTTGTATTCGTGGTCTTTAGATAATAAATAGAGGCTATTGTTTCACTGGTAACCCATATTACTAACGGTATATTTTTAGTGTCTTTTTGAAATAAAGACAATAACAAACCAACTCCAACTAGTACATCGACAACATTCCAGAGGGTTCTCCCCAAAGCAATTTTCACAAAAGGTTGAAATAAAATGGCCAAAGCAATGTATATGAATACCTCGTTTTTGTTCCCTTGTTTATTGGCGGAATAGGCAAGGTAAGCAAAACCAATGAATGCGACAAAACGGACGAATTGGTAGTAGGTGCAGGGGAAATTGAGGAGGCAGAGGAATAGGAGGAGGGAGAGGATTATTTTTACTGGGTTTATCATTGCAATGTATTTTTCTTGAATTTTTACTTTATTTTTTCCCAAACTATTTCAAAAGTTGATTCAGAAAGTTTCCCTTGATATAAAGTTATTTTACTGTCGTAAACAACATTAACGATTTCTGTTATTTTATCTTTCGTGGATTCTTCGCAGTTAACTCCCAAATATATCGCTTTTATATCTCCTTTTCTAAAAGGAATTTTTCGAGCGTTATTGTCTAGCAAATTATTTTGAATGCTTCGCAATTCTTCTTCGTAACTCCATTGCGTGGCTTTGGTAAATATCATATGGAATATAGCATCCTTTTCAGCTTTGTAATAATCTGCTTTTAAAAAGGTTGAAACATAATTGACATCTAATGGATTTATTCCTTTTAAGTCTAGATTGCAATGAAACTCAACACAAAACCCTTTATGATTTGATGCATAATGTGACCACATTAAAATGGAATCAACCCTCCTACTAAAACAGCAAACACCTAGTTTTGTAAAGTTATCTTTTAGTTGTTCTTCTTTCTTCTTGAATTTTGATTGTTTTTTTTCTTTTTCAAAACAGATTAAATTAGAATTACAATCAAATGGATCATTAAAGTTTTTATAATTGGAGTAAAAAAGATAAGCTTTTGCTAAGCTTTCAAAATGATAATCTTCTGTTCCAAAATATTTAAAAACAGTTTGTGGAATACCTAATTTATTTCTTACCCTTGATATCGTGCCTGAAGTCGTTATCATAGGCTTTTCCACAATAACTGGCATTTTCAATTTGTATTTTAAAAAGTCAAATTCAAACTGATTTATTTTGGAATTAGGATTGGATTCAATTTCAAATCCGCCTGATTTAAGGATGTTAACAGCTCTTTCAAGACTAATATTTAGCTCTCGAAGTACTTTATTGATTCTTATATTTCTTTCTGAATCCATTATACTTTCCCCCTGCAAAGCCTCTCTCAAAACCTGTTTCAACAACATTTCGTTATACCCTTGACTTTCTTTATACCTTGCTCTAAACCATCACAGAATACCATTAAATAATTCAACTCGGTATTGAATTAGTATTGTTTTTTTTAGGTAAATGAGAGTAGGTATTTATCCGTTTTTATCGTTTACTTTTCATCAAATCGGGTACATTGATAACAGGTAAAATAACTGATTTGAGATAAGTATCTTTCCATAAAGTAACCATCATCCCTCTTAAAGTAGAGTAGGAAATAGCTAAAAGGGTAGATACAAAAAGTCCGCTAAACAGTGGTTTTTCATTGTTGATTTGATAATGGTCTTTTAAATCGTCAATTTTAAAGAAAAAATCTACTTCATAGTTTCCCCCTTGCTTTATGGAAATCTCATTGAGCCGTGCACTCACATCTAGAAACAATCGTATTTTAACCAATTCTTTTTCTAAATTATGCATCATACTATGGGCTACTTTTATTTCATAAGTAGGTCTAACATTTAATTTTTCATCGAATAGAATTGTGTTTTCTTTTTCGGTTTTGATGTGGGTTAAATGTATTTTATTGGGTACTATTTTAGAATTATCCATAAACTACGACACTTTTTTTTCTAAACCACTTTCGGTTGCAAAAACTTCTGAATTTTCAAACTCTGTTTCTTCTAAATCTTCTTCTTGGTTTGCATAGATTTTTAAATAGATAAACTCTTTTTGAGCTTCTATATGAATGATGTCTTCACCTAAAACCGTTTCTATTTTAGTAATGGTTTTTGTAGTAAAGGTATGCGTCCCTGTTAGCCATTTGCTTATTTCAGATGGTTTTTTGTTTAGCATTCGTGACAAATCAGCTGCTTTTAAACCACGTTCTTCAAGCATTTCGTAGATTTTGTTGGCAATTGCCATATTCTTTTCTACTAATTTTTCAATTTCAGGACTTCCGTTTTCGTTAAGCCAAGTATCTATAATATTGTTTTTTGGAAATTCCATAGTTTTTTAGAATTCTAATTTAAAATTATCTTCACAATTTATTTCTGTTTGATCGTTGTTCCAAACGATGTCTTTATCTACAAAAGCTTTGTCTATTGCTTTGGTAAGTTGGTTTGCTAATTTAAAATGTTTTTTAACATTGGGACAATCTTGGGCATATAGAGTAGTTTTAATATCACCGTTAAACAAAAACACAACACTTTCATTGGCTCGTAAACAATACAAACGAATATTATTCGCTTTAGTATTACCATACTCTGTATAGTGTGGTTTTCTGTTCATACCTTTAGGCGGAAGTGCCGATGCATCAGCAGTTTCTCCTTCTGGTCTAAATAAATGCGGTAGTGCTCCATATTTATTACCTATTATTTTTATCCATTCTAACACGTGATTTAATTTTTTCTCGTTAGCGGTTGAATGGTAAACCGAAAATTCCTCAAAAAGAGAAAGTTCTTGGTTATCTATGCAAATGGAATAATAAGAAACCTTATCATATTTTGCTATAGGTTTTATTTGTGCAAATGTATTCACTTATAAGTTAATTTACAAATTATTGTTCATTTTTAAGTTACTATTAATGCATTAACTTTTTCAAATCTATTCATTTATTACCTCCTCTCCCTGCAACGCCTCCCTCAAAACCTGCTGCAACAACTTTTCATTATACCCTTGACTTTCCTTGATGCTTTGCTCTAAACCATCACAAAACTTCATCAATTCTTCTAACTTGGCTACGATTTGCTCTTGTTCGTGGAGTGGGGGAAGTGGGATAATAAATTGTTCTAAATTGTATTTTGGTAATCCTTCTCGTCCAGCTCCAGTTGTAGAACTGAAAATTAGTTTTTGAAAATATGGGGATAATATTAATTTGTGTAAGAATATATTGTTTGATGATATTGGGCGAATGATACAAACGTGTTGACTTACATTTCCTTCTTCAAAATCATTAGGAACTAAAGCGCATCTTGCCATTGAACCTCCAGTGATATTTAGTAAAATATCATTAGATAATACGACAGTGCCATTCATCTGCTTTTGAACATCTTCAGAAACAAATTTGATATCATCATAAATTAAACCATTATCGTGAATGTTTTGGGAACGAAAAAAGGGCTTTCCAGTTTCTGAATAATTACTCCCTTTAGGTGTACTTCCAGAACCAATTTTAGAACATACTTCCCCCAACCTACACCAAGCCCAATGTTCTGGAATTTCAAAAGGAATTTCATCTTCAGCAATTGGCGGTAATTCTTTTTCTTTTTTGAGTTTTTTCTCGGCAATGAGTTTTGCTTTTTCAGCTTTTATTTTTGTAAGGAGTTGTTGCCCTGTTTCCTTTGTATTGGTGCTTTTTACTAATTTACCTTGCATTGCTTCCTTCAAAAAGGCCTGACGCAGTTGTTTGATGAGGTCGAGTTGGTGGGTGAGTTCTGAAGTTAATTCAACTTTAGATTCTTGCATATTAACAAATTGAATTTTTGTTTCAATTTGTTTGTCAATATCAAAGTATGGTAATTTATAATTGCCAAATGCTTTCATACCGATTGCTTCCTTTGAAGTCCCAGCTTTAGTACTATTTACAATATCATTTTTAAATTCATTAAAAATCATATGGTAAAACTTCAAATCAATTGGGAATTTTTTAGGGTCTTTGGCGGTAATAATAAAGCATAAATCACTTGATATAAATTTTCCGTTTACGTAATGAGTTCTGCCTAATGAACCAGAAGCAGCCGCTGCAAATACTAATGCTTCACAGTTATGCGTATATTCATTGTGCGTTTTCCATTCTGAAGAGGCTGTGATAAAATCAAATTCGCCTTCAGTACATTTTGAACTTTGTAAAATTCCTTTTTCAAAATTAAATAAATCTTCAATTCTCATTAAACCCATTATTCCTCCTCTTTATTAAATTCCTCTTCGCTTTTCCTTTTACTTTCAAACAACTCATATATTTCGTGAAGTTTATTTAGCAACAATTCTTTATTGGGTAATGCGATGGTGTATTGGCTAATCAGCGTGGGCGAAATGTTTCGGCTCATAGCATATTCCACCACCTCATCGTCTTTGCCTTTGCAGAGCAAAATACCAATGCTTGGGTTTTCGTGTGGTTTTTTTATATCGCGATCCAAGGCTTCGAGGTAAAAATTGAGTTTGCCCAAATGCTCGGGTTCAAAATCGGTTGTTTTAAGTTCAAACGCTACTAAACATTGAAGGTTGCGGTGGTAAAATAAAAGATCGGTTCGGTAGTCTTTGTTGCCTACTTGCAAACGGTATTCTTGTCCCACAAACAAAAAATCTTTGCCCAATTCTAGCAAAAAGTGTTTCATTTGCTGTACGAGTTGTTGCTGCAAATCTTTCTCGGAATGGTCTTCGGATAAATTCAAAAATTCTAGTACATAGCTCTCCTTGAAGATGTTTTCAAATTCGTTTGGCAAAACTCTCGGCACTGCCGAGAATTTTTGATTACTCAACAGAGTACGTTCAAAATAGGAGCTATTAACTTGACGTTCTAGCTCTCTTTTTGAGTAATTTTCTTTTTTACAAAGGCGTAAATAAAATTCTCTTTCCTCTGTTGTTTTGGTTTTGCTAAAAACTATAACATTATTCGTCCAACTCAATTCTCTCACCAGTGGTGAGAGTTTTGGAAAATTGCAATAGGCTTCGTAAAACTGCTTCATTCGCCACAAGTTTTTATCCGAAAACCCTTTTAAATCTGGTTCTTGCGATTGGATAACTTGTGCTAGTTGTTGTACGGTGGCTTTTCCCCAACCTTCGCTTTGGGTTCGGGTGGTTATGTATTTTCCTATTTCCCAATACAAATTAATAAGCTCCGTATTTACTGCCTTATACGCATTGTATCTCGCTGTTTTTATTAACGATATTACTTCCGAAAATTGTGGTTCTACACTCATTTTACAGCCTTTTTTAGTTGGTTCAACAACGCATTGCTTTTATCAAAAGAAGTGTGCAATAAATCCATCAATTCGACACTATTGTATTCGTGGATTTCTTCCTGCTTGGTTGGGTTTTTTATGTCCAAATCATAGTTGCGGTCTATGATAGTTTGTATTGGTACTTTCCAGGCAATGTCCGATTCCTTGCGGTCGTTCCACCAGGTTTTAATCGGGTCAAACTCCTTGGCTTGTATGGGTTTGGTTTTGTTGTAGGCTTTTTGTCCTTCAGGCAAGCGGTGTTCGTAATACCAAACCTCTTTGGTTTCCCCACCTCCCGTCCTCCCCGAAGGAGAGGAAGCTTTGGTAAAAAACAATAAATTGGTCGCCACGGTCGCATAGGGTTGAAACACAGAGTTGGGCAAACGGATAATGGTGTGCAGGTTGCAATCTTCCAACAGTTTTTGTCGCACGCGTTGTTTTACACCATCGCCAGTGAGCGAACCATCGGGTAACACGATTCCGGCACGACCGCCTTGTTTCAATAAATGTATCATTAAAATCAGGAACAAGTCGGCACTTTCTTTGGTACGAAAATTTTGTGGAAAGTTGGTTTCGTTATTGTTCGCCACAATACCACCAAAAGGAGGATTGGCTTCGATAATATCCACGCGATCCTTTTCGGTATAAGCACTCAGGGGTTTGTCTAAAGCGTCTCTAAAGGTAATGTTAGGAACTTCTATATCGTGCAAAATCAAGTTTGTGGTAGCCAGCAAATAGGGTAGGGGTTTGTATTCCCAGCCAATCACATTTTCGGCAATGCTACGGTGTTCTTCTATGCTATTGGCTTGTTTTTTTTTGTGCTCGATAACCGAAGTCATAAAGCCACCAGTGCCACTTGCAGGGTCTAACATTTTTTCGCCCAATTGTGGGTTGATCATTTCGGTAATAAAGGAAGTGATGGCACGGGGCGAATAGAATTCGCCGCTTTTGCCCGCACTTTGCAACCCTTTGAGAATGCTTTCGTAGAGTTCACCAAAAGCGTGACGGTCTTTGGCAATATTGAAGTCCATTTCGTTGAGCTTGTTCAACACTTTACGAATGTTGATTCCGCTTTTCATATAGTTGTTATTACCTTCGAATACTTCGCGGACTATCAAGGCACGGCGGTTTCCGGTACTCACATCAATATTCCGCAAGGCAGGAAACAATTGGCGGTCCACAAATTCCAATAGTTCGTCACCAGTCATTCCTTCGTCATCGCCAGCCCAATTGTCTTTTTCTTTTACCCAATGGAAGAGATCCGGAATAGGCGAGGTGTAACTGTCGTTGAGCAGTTCGAGTTCTTTGTCTTTGTCCGAGAAAATTTTCAGGAATAGCATCCAACCGAGTTGTTCGATTCGTTGTGCATCACCGTTGAGACCGGTGTCTTGCCACATAATGGTTTGTATGGATTTTAGGATGGAGGATATGTTGGACATAGGTAATATTTAATGACCTGTTCGGCCTAATAGGGGTTTGTAATTAATATGTAGGGCAGTTTCTAGAAGTTCAATTAATTGGCTTTGTTCATCAGGTTCTTGAATGTCTAGTTTTTCAAAATCAATTGAAGTGTAATATAATTCCAATTTCAAATTGCATAATTCTGGATACATAACCCAGCTATCCATTTGTAAAGAATATGTTGTTTTTGAACCTTTGCCAAAGTGTTGTTTGATTCGGTTGGAAAATGAACCACTTGATTTACCAACGTAAAGCACTGTGTTTTCATTTTCACAATTTTCAAAATTTACTTTTGGAAGTTTTATTTTTTTTTGAGTTTCTTTTATTGTTTTAATCCTTTTGCAAAAAGATAGTTGATTTAGATTTTTTCCAAAATCAGCGATATTTATGAGATAGATAACATTCTTTAGTTTTAAAACTTCTAAATCAACTTTATCAGTTTGTAAAATTTCAAAATCAATTTTTTTGAAAGGCTCTATTTTTTCAGCAGCAAGTAGCATTTTGTCGAGTTGATGGAGAATGGTTTCTTTATAATTTTCAGCTGGATTTTTTAAATCGATATTCATAGTATAATAAATTTATTTTTTTCGTTTTAAAGCATTTTTGATTTTACCCGATTTTTTTTCGTTATAATGATTCATTAAATAAAAAGGGTCTGTTTCGATGGCAACCCATTTGTTTTTTTTGAATTCAAAGGTAAAGGTAAAAATTCCAGAAAAACTGGAATTGTTATTGTTAATGACGATTTCCAATTGGTCTTTCGATTGAAATATAATGGGAACATCGAAAGCATCGGGTTCGTTGAGGCGCTTTTCTAATGCAGATTGATTCTCTTCAAAATTCATATCCGACATATAAGTAGGCATCATTGGTTCTCCCACACACATTTCGTTTTTTTCTTTTGTAAAGCGATACAGTATCCAATAATGTTTTAGCTTTTCAGCAGACTGATTGGTGCAAGTACAAAATTTTATTTTATCTGAAATGATACACATTAGGCTTTACGGTATAATTCGTTTTCCAGTTCTCTAACGGCTTGAAAATACTGTTGTTTATTTCCAAAATGACTAATAATTTCTAGAGGCGAACCAAAATCATCAAAAGGTTTTACCCGCAAAACGTCAATGTTTTCGATATTTTCTACACCTTCGTCCGCATATTTATCTAACAAGGTTTCCAAAACTTTGCGTGCTTGTTCGCCATATTTGGTAAAGTAGTTGCGTTTCTTGACATTGTTGGCTCGGTCTTTTCTAGACAAAGGGGGTTGGTCATAAGCAATATGGCAAATTAAATCAAACAAATCAACGGGTTTGTCCACAGCTTCATAAAGTGCTTCGACCATAATACCTTGTTCTTTTAATTCTTTGATAATGGCTTCTTTTTTGTCGGCATTATTCCAGGTCAACAGAAAATCATCTAGCGAAGCATATTTTCCTTTGATAATTTCTTTAGTATGGTCTTTTAGGCTTATGGTTATTGGCTTTCCATTTGAATCAAAGAACAATTCACGACTTATCAATATGGATACATCCACGCCGTTGATGTATTGTTTGGGTCTTGCTTTATATTCCTCATTATTGTTTGGTTCTCTTAATACTGGTGGAATAATTATTATTTCATCTCCTGTAATTTCATCAATTATTGTAGTATCGTCTTCTTCTTCTTCCTCATCAATAATAGTTGACAAATCCGTTTCTTCGGTAATGGGTTTTACTCGCAAAGGGTCACCATCAAAGGCAGGATCGGCAAAATTATCGGTGGCATTTCTGAAGTCCAAAATGGTAAAATAGAGTTTGTCATATTCTTCGTTGATGCGAGTGCCTCGACCCACGATTTGTTTGAACTTGGTCATCGAATTGATGTTGGCATCCAATACGATTACTTTGCAGGTTTGTGCATCGACGCCCGTAGTCATCAATTCTGAAGTGGTGGCAATAACAGGATATTTTTCTTCGGGATTAATGAAATTGTCCAATTCCCGTTTGCCTTCTTCATTATCGCCAGTAATTTGCATTACATATTTGTAATTTTCGGCAACCAAATCGGCATTGTGTTTGGAAATGGCATTACGCATTCTTTCGGCGTGGTCAATGTCCACACAAAAAATAATGGTTTTGGCAAAGCGGTCTAGTCCTTTGAGATATTCGGTTACTTTTTGGGCAATAATATCGGTACGTTCGTCGATGACGAGTTTTCTGTCGAAATCTTTACGGTTGTAAATGCGGTCTTCTATTTCAACTCCTTCTTTATCGGTTTTGCCTTGTTGCGGTCTGTAGCCTTCGGAATCCACATTCAAAGCCACACGGATTACTTTGTAGGGAGCCAAAAAGCCATCATCGATTCCTTGTTTCAGCGAGTACGTATAAACAGGCTCGCCAAAGTATTCGGTGTTGCTGGTTTCTTTGGTTTCTCGGGGTGTTGCGGTCAAACCAATATGGGTTGCCATACGGAAATAAGTTAATATTTCTCGCCAAGCACTATCTTCATTGGCACTGCCCCGATGGCACTCATCGATAATTATCAGGTCGAAAAAGTCGGGCGAAAAATCTTTGTAAGCATCTTCAATGCCAGGTTCGTTGTTGGTTAATCCTTGGTATAAACCCAAGAAAACCTCATAAGCTTTATCAGAGGTATCAATGCCTCTTTTTTTGTTGCTCACCAATTCGTCTTTCCCATTTCCATTGGTTAAGACTTTCTTCTTGATGATGGTCATTTTGTCTTTGAAATGCTTGAAATCGCCTTTTCGGGTTTGGTCCACAAGGGCGGTTCGGTCAGCCAGAAATAGGATTCTTTTTTTGGTTCTTGCTTTCCACAACCTATAAATGATTTGGAAAGCGGTGTAGGTTTTTCCTGTTCCGGTTGCCATCACTAAAATAATTCGGTTTTGACCATTGGCAATAGCTTCGACAGTTCGGTTCACGGCAATTTGTTGGTAGTATCTTGGTTTTCGACCCGAACCATCGGAGAAGTATTTTTGCAAAGCTAATTGTTCCCCAACAGGAGTTACAATGCCCTTGTATTTTTTGTATTTATCCCAAAGGATTTCAGGAGAAGGGAAATCGTCAATAGACAATTCCGTTTCAATGGAATTATCAAGAGCTGTTCTATCGTGAAATAAAAAGCCATCGCCATTGCTACTAAAAACACAAGGAATATCAAGGGTTACAGCATAACCCAAGGCTTGTTGAATACCTGCCCTAATGGAATGTTTGTTGTCTTTAGCCTCAATTACAGCCACGGGATTATCCTGATAATACAAAATGTAATCGGCACGTTTTCGTTCACCTCTAGCGGTTAATTTGCCTCTGACATAGATTTTACCGTCAGTAAAAAAAACTTCTTCTAAAATTTGTTTTTGTAAATCCCAACCCGCTTTTTGGAGGGCAGGAGTAATAAATTTGGTACAAATATCTCTTTCTGATAAATCCTTCTTGCTCATTTGGTTTATGTATGGCGATAGTATTGTGCTAAGGTATTGAAAATAATTTCATTCAGAATAGGGAGAACCAAAAATCGGGTTTTTTTGCGTGAAGTTTTCGATTGTTTTAGGTTTTTTTTGAAAAAGAGCTTTTAGGTAACTTGAAAATTTAATCTCATATTTTGTTCCAAAATTAGTCAGTACAAAATTTAATTTTGAAGTTTGTTTTAAACTATTTGTATTAAATGTTATGGTATTTTTTCTTTTTTACCCCCAAAACTCCAACAAACAAACCCTTTCATAGAAATAGTTCCCTTTCTGATTATCAAAAACTATAGGGGCGTTCATTTCCGCTTTCATATAGGCTATATAACTGTAAACCGTTCGTTCTGAAACACCTAGTTTGTTAGCCAACTCTTTTGGACTACCCGTTCGTTCCGTAAGTATGAACTCGTGCAATTTTTTGATAATCCTAACGTCCATTCTAATGCAATTTTAAGACTTACTACTGCAACCTAGTTTCAGTCATTGGGTTTTTATTAACAATCTTTGCGTTGTTAAAAATTTATGAGCCAAACCTACAACCCTTAAAATTCTGTTCTTTACGGGAAACCTCATTTGGAAGGTTTTTCAATTATTTGTATTATTTCTAAAAAGTTTTTTACTTGTATAAAAAACAGGAATTAAACTTAATAGTTAATCTCAAATTTTATTTATTTTGAAAAAAAACTCATGTGTATTTATGACAGCTGACCTAGCCATTTGAACTAAATTCCCA
>Ga0316607_1000514_pt1 | contig 13631 bp, 10 predicted proteins | sample MIS2016062E_MG_FD_207674 | JGI IMG/M metagenome (GOLD analysis project Ga0316607, IMG submission 207674) | Microbial mat bacterial communities from Middle Island sinkhole, Lake Huron, Michigan, United States - MIS.2016.062E | ecosystem: Environmental > Aquatic > Freshwater > Lake > Sediment...
TCTACTATTTCGTAAGCATCCATCCCGTTTCGGCGGACAATTATCGGATTAATCAATCCTCCTGAATCTAAAATTAGTCGCGCTAATTTATCCAAATCGCGATCGGCAAAATTGGAACGGGGCACTGTAGATGTAATCTTTTTAACTAAAACCAACGAGAGCAATAATTTTTTCATTAGTTTTTACCTATTTTTTCCAAAACTTCGATTGCTAGCATTTCAAATTCTTGGGCTGAGTCTGAATCTGGCTTAAAGTCTAGCACTGAAATCGGATCGGCGATTTCCAGATCTCCCACCATCTGCATTTGTTCTGCACACTTTGCTAAATCATCTCTTTCGTAAATTACGCTTTCCATCATTTCAATCCCGTAGCGTTTGGGAATTATCGCCCTCCGTTTCGGCAAACTATACTGTATAAATTTAGCATTAGTTGAGATTTTGCAAGCAAGTACACCTAAAACTTCTAAAGGCTGCTTGCCAATTTGTCTCTTAAAAGCATTAACTTTTTTAATAAAATCCTTGACATGGATTAGTCCTTGATTCGCAAAAGGCTTTAAGTCAGAAGGAATAATTAAATAATCAGCCGTAATCAGGGCAACTCTCGCATAAAAATTCAAAGATGGCGGCGTATCAATCAGTACAATATCATATTTTTCTTGTACTTCTTTTAGTTTGTGGATCAGAATCATTCTACTGAAATCCACTGAATTTAGTTCATTTTCATAGTGCATCAAATCAATGTGGGAAGGAACCACATCTATTTCGGGAGTGCAAAAATTAGACTTTCTAGCTACTTCTGTGATTGAGTAGAAATCTGCTGATTGCAAAACATGAAGAATATTGCTATCTTTCAAATCATCTTGTTCTTCGTCTTCAAATTTGACTAAACCTGTCGCAAAGGTTGTATTAGCTTGGCTGTCTAAGTCTATCACCAAGACTCTGTTACCTTTCTTGCTGAGGGCTGCTGCTAAATTGACTACTGTTGTAGTTTTGCCGACTCCGCCTTTATTGTGATAGACTGCAATGATTTTCATGGTATTTTGACTGGTTTGAAAGACTAAATCTAAGGGAATTTCTGGTTTAATTTCAGTATTAACTGGCAAAATTTCCGGGACTTTTTCCGGTTCTGAGATTTGACTTGGCTCAGGTTCTGCGGTGGCGGGATTATTTAGCTGTACTGGTACTTCGCTCGTTAACTGAGGACTAACTAAATTAATTTTAGGATCTTTCAGTTCGAGATTTTCTGGAATTTTTATGGGTTTTAAACTATCTCTGCCAATTAAAGCAATAATTTCATCTATTCTGGTTTCAACTTCTTGTCCAGAGCAATTAAATACTAGCTGAATCTCTGAGGCGACTCTTTCGTAAATTCTAATTTCTTTAGCATTGGTGATCAATCCGTAACGAATGCTTAAACTTGTTAAGTAACGCTTCAGTCTCCTGACGTGGCGGTCTAAATTTTCCTTGGGATGTTTCGCCTCCATGACTACGCTCATCGGCGAGTCTGCATCGAGGACTATTGGGATAATTTGGGTGGCGAAGGATAGGAAGTCTAGACGAATATTCCCAAAGGCTATTTCCTGGTGCCAAGTATCGGGGGTATAGCCCAGTTTTGGCAGCAGATAGCTGACAATTAGTTTGCTTTCAACTTCGCTTTCGTTGCGGCAGTTATTGGGATTAAAATTCAATGGATTTTTGATTTTTGATTTGAGATTTTAGATTGGGGAATTGCTGATTGGTTGGGTGTTATTAGTTATTTGTTATTGGTTATTAGTTATAACTCACATCTTGCATCATTCTCAAGAACAGGCAAGATGCCTGTTCCACAAAGAGTGGGTTTTTGACCGGGGTGCAGGATGTGAATTATCACCAATAACTAATAACCAACAAATAACAACTAACAAGTAACCAATAACTACTGACTACTTGTTTTGAGCTTCAAAAGCTTCCAATGTCATATAACCGCCGGCGGGATCGTACAGGTGACAGTTATCGGCAATTCGCTCCATTAAAGCCCAAGAAAACTCTGTTTCATAGAGATGTTCTTGCCAATTTTCTTTCAAGCTGCTGTGGGCTAGGCGCAAGTTGTACCAGGGAATAGCTGTGGAAAGGTGGTGGGGAACGTGGACGTTAATGTCGTGGCACAGGAACTCTACCCAGCGGGGATAATCGCAGTGAACTGTTCCCGATAGTTGGGCTTCAGCTTCGTTCCATTCTGAAGGTTCTTTAAATGAAATGTCGGGTGCGGTGTGGTGAACAATGGTGAATGTGCTCATCCAGAAATGGTAAACCATCCAGGGCATTAACCAAAAATTGACAAATCCCCAGATACCGGTGGTGGCAATTAAAATCGGAAATCCGATCGCAGCACCGATTAAAACTACTAACACAGAAAAGCGGACTTGTTCTTGTTGTTGTTTGCCTTTGAAGCGCCACCACATAAAGTGCACTTTTGCCCAATGTGCGATCGATCCAACCCACCACAGCCGACCGAATATTAAACTATAAGCTACTTGTAAAACCTTCGGAGCAGCAGCGTATTCTTCTACTGTCATCGGCTGCCAAGCATTATCTACACCAATTTTATTGGTGTGCTTGTGGTGATAATTGTGTCCGTGTCGCCATGAGTGAAACGGGTAAATTAATGGCAAAAATGCTAGATGTCCGACTAAATCGTTTACCCAGCGGCGGTTAGCAAATGACCGGTGCCCGCAGTCATGTCCGATCACAAAAAAACCGGTTAATCCGGTACCTGTGAAAATCCACATTACTGGTAGTAGAAACCAAGGCGATACTGCTAGGCCCCAGTAACCGACAGCAACTAGCAAAACGTTGATGATGACTTTTGTCCAAGCTTTGCGGGGGTTTTTGACGAATACTTCCCGTGGCAGGGTTTTGAGAATATCTTTCAGGCGCAGGTTGGAAATGTCACTTGCGGATGTCAAATTTAGTGGTTTTTCGATCGATGCTGTCATAAATTCTCTTGGAATGTTTGGAAACCCCCAACTTCTAATTGGGGATTGATCTAGATTCTCCGTTTACCAGTAGAAGGCCGGTAACAAAATTAACTCAGTACCATGTAGCCGGCTGCAAGTCAGCAGCAGGCTAGTTTAGAGGTAGGCGATCGCGTTTTAACAAATGCTGGCTATCGCTAGCCGCTGATTAAATGGCTAGCGCTTTTGGTTAAAAAAACTGCGGTCAACAAAACTTTACTTTTTATACCACAGGGGCGGCACAATTAGCACGAGTTGCTACTACTAATTGTTGTTGCTACCAGCAGAATTTTGACCGATCGCAACTTGAGAGCAAGCAACATAGCGTCGCTGTTTGAGGGTTTGCACTTGCAGCAGCAAGGATTCGATTTCTGCTTGCAGGTGCAAAAATTTAACTTGGTGGTCGGCTTGGTACGGAGACTTAACAGACTCTACTTTGCGGGTAAAACCGGTCGGTAGGGTAGAAGAACTAGCCATTTCGGGATTGCTAGCCGTGATTTGAGGCCGAGAAAGAGTGGAGGAATTATTTGACATTAGTAATTGGGTAGACATATCTACACATTCACACCATTAAGTAACTTTAACCTGAACCGATCGTATTAAACATCAAATTAACCGATCGAGCTAAAATTGATGTAAATTGCTCCGACATTGCCTAGAAACTGTTGACATCGTGACTCTGATTTTACCTGCTACTGACTCTGTTACTAACTCTGCTGCCCGCGCAGCCTTGCCGAAACGCTACGGCTGGCCTGGTTTGATCGAAGCTTATCGCCCCTATCTGCCGGTGACGGAAACCACGCCGGTAGTGACACTCCAAGAGGGAAACACTCCCTTAATTCCAGCACCGGCGATCGCCGCTCTCATCGGTAGAGACGTGCGCGTCCTGGTCAAATACGACGGCCTCAACCCCACTGGTAGTTTCAAAGACCGGGGGATGACAATGGCGATTTCCAAGGCCAAGGAAGCAGGCGCCGAGGCCGTAATTTGCGCCAGTACGGGCAACACTTCGGCCTCCGCGGCCGCCTACGCCCGACGCGGGGGGATGCGAGCTTTCGTGTTGATTCCCGAAGGTTACGTGGCTTTGGGCAAATTAGCGCAAGCTTTGCTTTACGGTGCGGAAGTGATTTCGATTGTCGGCAATTTCGATCGGGCTTTAGAAATAGTCCGGGAAATGGCCGTTAACTACCCCGTAACTTTGGTAAATTCGGTGAATCCTTACCGATTGGAAGGCCAAAAAACGGGAGCTTTTGAAGTGGTGGACGCTTTGGGCGACGCCCCAGACTGGCTGTGCATTCCCGTAGGAAATGCGGGAAATATCACAGCATACTGGATGGGTTTTTGTCAATACCACCAAGCTAGAAAATGTTCGCGGCTGCCGCGAATGATGGGATTTCAAGCAGCGGGGGCTGCGCCTTTGGTGACGGGAAAGCCTGTGGCGAACCCAGAAACCCTGGCGACGGCGATTCGGATCGGGAACCCGGCTAGCTGGAAACAGGCGATCGCAGCTTCCGAAGCCAGTCGCGGCAGTTTTTCCGCTGTCACCGACGAGGAAATTCTGGACGCTTACCGTTTGCTAGCATCCCAGGAAGGGATTTTCTGCGAACCAGCGAGTGCGGCTTCTGTAGCCGGTTTGCTGAAGGTAAAAGACCAAGTTCCGACTGGGGCGACGGTGGTTTGTGTGTTGACTGGTAACGGTTTAAAAGACCCGGATACGGCGATTAATCACAGCAACAACCAGTTTAAACAAGGAGTTGCTCCGAGTTTGGATGCGGTAGCTGGGGCGATGGGATTTTAAGAAGTTAGTTGTCAGTTGGCAGTTGTCAGTTGTCAGTTGTGTTCTTTGTGTCCTCTGTAGTTCATTTAAACTAAGATATTGCACCGGCGGTCAACAACCTGTAGGGGCGGGTTCACCAACAATATCTAACAAGTACCAACAATCTGAATAAACCCGCCCCCACCCAACAGTAAATCGCAATCTACCTCTTTTTAAATTCACATCTTGCAACATTCCCAGAAACAGGCTTTCTGGCCTGTTGAAATCTTAGCTAAAATCCCTTGTGGGGTGAGGGACAAGAGTCTTCTCAAAGTCCCCCTTCTTAAGGGGGATTTAGGGGGATCTAGACTCAACTACAAGCGACATTTCCTATGATTTTGAGTCTGAAGTTGACACCAATAGCCGAATCTCCCGCCCCTTTCTACATTTCCCCCTGAGAAATCCATGCACCCCAAAAATAAGGATGAGATAACAATTGATAATCGGGGTTAGCCTCAATAAACTCCTCTGAGATAACTTTTTTCTCTTCGATAAACTCAGCGAGAATATCACAACCGAGAGGAAATTGTTGTAACTCCTGAATCGTAATTGTCCGAATATAAGATTGAGCCTTTAATAAAGCTTCTCGCTTACCTAAACCCCGCTCAACATCACTTAAAAACCAATCCATTAATAACAGCGATGCACGGGTAGGAACTGACCACAAACTCATAATTAAAGCCTTACATCCAGCCACCGCAAAGGCACGCCGCAGCCCAAAAACTCCCTCTCCTAATTGCACATCTCCCAAGCCAGTTTGACAAGCAATTAAAATCGTTACTTCATTTTCCCATAAATCAATCCCGGCCACATCCTGAGCTAATAATAATCCTTTCCCCGCATCCTTGGGTAAGGTTTGCCCTTGTCGCGAAGTATTTGCCCCGGCAAAGGCTAAACCCGCACGAATCATAGCATTATTACCCGGAGCAACGGCAAAGCGATCTAAGGGGCTTTCCGTGAGGTTGAGTGCAGGAGATATTTTATATTTTTCTGAGACTTTATTGACAAAGTTTCTTAACCATTCGGCGAGGTTTTCTTTACCTTGTGTAGCAAAAGTTACGGCTTGATTTTCCATTGCCATCAGCAATTGGGGATTGACTAAATCTCGATTTTTTGCTAAGAGATTTTCTTCCTCTTCCGAAGGACAGTTGAGCAATTCTTGGGTTAAACGAATATAGGGACTTTCTGGTTCAAAATAGCCATGCGTGGCAATTAATAAAATTCGCGGACAGGCTGTTTGAGACAACAGGGTTTCTACGGCTTTATCGCCTAAATAGAGATTGGGAATAGCTAATTTTTCCGCGATGCTTTTAGCTAGGATTTCTGTTTCGGGAAGGGGGTCAAATTCCTTGGAGGATAGACTTTTGAAAACGGGTTTTGTGCTGTGTGAGTTAGCGCCAGATTGAGACAGACTCTCTGTTTGCGGTTTGGTTGAAGGGGGTTGAGGATAGTCAAAATTAGGATTGGCAATAATTAAGGATTCTGAGGCTTTACGGTCTGTCTCCAGTTTCCATCTTAAAACATCTTTGCCACTACTGAGATAACTGATTTGATAATGATCCCTTAATAACTGTTTGCCGGTTTCATCGACGGGCAAAACGCCAAAGGGAATCAGGCTTAATTGGTAATCAGGGGCGATAAAAATGTTTTGGTAAGGTTGTAGAATTGAAAGGAGAGGAGTAAAGATTTTTTCGCGTAGGGCGTTGGGATATTGGGGGTCATATTGATAAGCATTTAATCGTACTTCTAGTGCTTCACCTTTTTTTTTCGATCCTCCCGTTGCCCCCATTGTTTCAGAAGGAGGGGGATTGTTTTCTAAGGATAAAACTTTTCGCACTTTTTCAATTAAATCATCAATGGGTTGCGCTTCTCCTAATGAAATCATCTGCACGGCATCGGGATTTTCGGCTGGTAAAATAAATGCCCAATATTCGGCAGATTTCCAGTTTTTACCTTTGGGGACTGTAAAATCATAACGATTAAACCCCACATATTCTACTAATACCGCATTGGCGGGTAATTCCAAGGCAACCGCCCGACGATCTACGGTTTGATCTTGCAGTTGAATTTCAGGAACTTGGGTGGCGAGTTCTTTTTCTAATTGTTGACATTGTTGTTCTAATTGGGCAATATCTTTTTGATAATATCCCAAACGAGTGCGATAATCTTCTATGGGTTTTTCTGGATCGGGAAGGGGAGGGTTATTGGTGCGGTGAAACAGTTGTTCTTGCAAAGAACGGAGGCGATTAAACTGGGGTTTGAGGTGGGAATAGCGTTGACTGTGGATGGCAAAGTTAAACGCAGCTAATGCCGCTGCTGTCATAGATTTGCGTTTGAGAACGACATCTAAGGCTTTTTGGACTTGTTCGGGAGAGTTGGAGAAATAATTAGCAACTAAACAGAGTAGGTTATCAAATTTGTATCTATTATTTTGAATTGATTGCAGTCGCTCTTTTTCTGAACTAAAGGCAAAATTACTACGAATCAACCGATCATCCATTTCGATTGATTGGTAAATTTTTTCAAATGCTTCTTGGGGTCGGTTTTTAGCCTCTAAAAGTATTGCTAAATTATTGAGACAGAGTGCCACATCAGGATGGTCGCCCTTAAATAAGCGTTTGTACATCTCTAACGCCTGTTGGTAGAGAGGTTCAGCTTCCCCGTAGCGTCCTTGGGATTTGTAGAGTGATGCCAAGTTATTGAGGCTGGATGCCACATCAGGATGGTCAGCTTTAAATAGGCGTTGCCACATCTTTAACGCCTGTTGGTAGAAAGGTTCAGCTTCACTGTAGCTTCCTTGGGAAGAGTAAAGTAATGCTAAGTTATTGAGACTACCGGCTAGATGGGGATGGTCGCCTGGAAATAGGAGTTTCCTCATCTCTAATGCCTGTTTTAATCTAGGTTCAGCTTCACTGTAGCGTCCTTGGAATTCGTAGAGTAATCCTAAGTTATTGAGAATGGATGCCAGATCAGGATGATCGCCTTTAAATAGACGTTGCCACATCTCTAATACCTGTTGCAATTGGAGTTCAGCTTCACCATAGCGTCCTTGGGAAGAGTAGATATCTGCCAAGTTATTCAGAATTGCTAATACATCATAATGGTCGCCTTTAAATAGGCGTTGCGACATCTCTAATGCCTGTTTAAAAAGCGGTTCAGATTCACTGTAACGTCCTTGGGAAGAGTAGAGTAATGCTAAGTTATTGAAGCTGGTTGCCAGATGAGGATGATCGACTGGAAATAGGCGTTTTCTCATCTCTAATGCTTTTTGCAATAGAGGTTCAGTTTCACTGTAGCGTCCTTGGTATCTGTAGAGTTCTGCTAAGTTATTGAGACTGGATGCCACATAAGGATGGTCCTCTTTAAATAGGCTTTCGGACATCTTTAACGCCTGTTGGTAGAGAGCTTCAGCTTCGCTGTCGCGTCCTTGGGATTCGTAGAGTAATGCCAAGTTATTGAGACTGAGTGCCACATCAGGATGGTCGCCTTTAAATAGGCGTTTTTTCATCTCTAATGACTGTTGCAATAGAGGTTCAGCTTCACTGTCGCGTCCTTGGGTTCTGTAGAGTTCTGCTAAGTTATTAAGACTATCTGCCACATCAGGATGGTCGCCTGAGTGAAGGGATTTAGCTAAGGTTAATGCTTGTTCCGCAACGAGTATCGCTTCATCGAATTTGCCTTCGTTATAAAGTTGAACCACTTGTTGATTCAGGTCTTGAATCGTTTGCATAACAAATATTCCTGTAGGTTAAAAGCAAAGTCTGTCGATAAAAACGGGGTTTATGCTATTCTCCACAAACCCCAAGAAACCAGCTTTTTGCAGAATTCTCGGCTAAAAAACCCGGTCTATTATGCAAAAGCTGATTTTTGTATTACCTCGGAGAGTTAATAACCAAATATTCCGTATATAACACCTCAGCGTTCGTTTGACCACTCACATAGTCCAAAATTTCTGCTAAATGCTCTCGATCGACTTCTAAGGCTTCCTGGCGACTATCTTCCAACCACGGAAAAGGCGGTAATTCAGGAGTAATCACAGCAAGCAGTTGTTCCCATCCTAGCTCATCGGAGCCAAAGAATTTCTCCTCCGAGTCAGGATGGGGTAACTTCGTCTCTTTCCCTGCATGGTAGGATGAGGGGGCATATTCCGAAGGACACAAACAAACAATCGTGCCGTTAGGTTCCCGTTCAAATAAGATTAAATGTCCGACTTGAGGAGAAATCACCCGATAAGTTAAATCGCTATTTGTCGGAAATTCTTGACGTTTGATGTTTCGTCGTGCGCCCATACCTGCTAATTGCGGTTCCCATTTTTCCACAATTAATTCTGATTGCATTTCTCCTGCTTTCGCAGGTTGGGAATTTTTAACTTTCGTTTTTAATTCATTCCAACATTCCTCGATAGTGCGCGGTTTAATTAAACCCTGTTCTTTTGCCCATTGTGCAAACATTTCCTCCCGCAACCACCGCCGGCAATTTTTCCACCGATCCGCGCCTTTACTGGGTGGACATCCCATTTCTTCCATTTTATCACAAATTGAGGCTAATGTTTGCCGATAAATTTGACCGGCATCTTGGGATTCATCATCTATTAAATGTTTGGCGGATTGCTGGGCTAGTTTTTGATGAATACAGCCATCATTATCTTTGATAAAGCGGCTGCGAAAAACCAGGTCTTTTTTTCCAGAAAAGTTAAAGCGATTAACCATCGCATCAATAAAATCGCCTTCATTTTCATCATACTGCGTTAAAGTTGCCATAGTCTTGAACTCCTTTTGATAATGTTGGTTTGTGGTTGGTTTGGGGGCGGGTTTAGTAAAATTTTGGTTGGTGACAGAAATCTGGGTGAACCCGCCCCTACGGTTAACAGATTTTGCCTCATTATTTAGAGACGCAGTAACGTCGCTGTGTTGTTGATAATGACAAGAACAACTTCCTGATTCAAATCTTGAAGAAGACGACAAATAAATTCTTCAATTTGCCTCCCTAGTTGAAGGAGTTTATTTTTAGTCATCCAAACTTCGATTTCATACACCTCTTCTTGCAGAATAGTTTTGGCTTGGTTTTCATAGAAGCCTAAAAAATTTTTATGGGTACACCCACCACAAGTTTGAGTAATCCATTCAGTGAACAGCTTAACATAAATTTTGTAGTCAACAGGATCACCATTTTTGTCTTGTGTGGGAATAAACATCCGCATTTGACAATCCATAATTTGCTCAACTTTGAGGTGAGACGCAAAAGGAAAGTTTTGCGTCTCTTCCTTTAAGATTAAGGGTTGGGACGAGTCAGGAATGAAAGATTGAAGGGGATGATGGCTTAAAAATTGATGGGTTTCCATTTCAAAATCCTCTCGATTACAGAAAACTGGATTAACTAAGTTATAGCAACACCCATTTAAAATGTCTATACTTTATGACGAAAAACAACAAAATTCGACATCGACAATCACAGATAAAAATCGACATGACAACAAGACAAAATCTCAAGTTTTACTGTTAGCCTGTTAAATGTAGGGGCGGTTTCAACCAGTCCCCATCACAATTAACAAACAAAGGGAAAAAAATTATGGGGTTCTTAGGGTGGATTGCGGGGGCAGATCGTGATTTATTAGAACAATCTCATGCCGGCGATCGCATGAAATATAGCGCGATCGGTTTTTCAATTCTGTTAACTTCCTTTGCAGGTGTCTTGTCGGGTGGATACGCCTTTTATACCACCTTTAAAGATCCTTTAATTTCCCTCCTGTTAGGGATTTTTTGGGGCTTATTTATTTTCAACATGGATCGGTTAATTGTGCTGACGACTCACAAGGAAAAAAATAAGATTCTCAAGCAAATTTTAATGGGCTTGCTTCGGATTTTTGTGGCTGTATTAATTGCCGCAGTCGTGGCTAAACCCTTAGAGTTGAAAATCTTTGAAAAACCCATTCTAGCAGAAATTTCCAAAGAAAATGCCAGAGTAGCCATTGAAATCGAAAAAACCTTAAATCAGGGAATGCCAGAAATTCCGCAACTACAAGCTGAAAAACAACGCTTAGAAAAAACCATCTCGGAGAAAGAGAAATATCGAGATTTGTCCTGTAATAAAATGATTGAAGAAGCCGAGGGAACCAGTGGCACAGGAAAAGAAGGAAAAGGCCCTGTTTATGCAGAAAAACAAGCCATGTGTCAACAACTAGAGCAGGAATTGGAAGGGTTACGCAGCAAAACTGAACCCCTTTTAGCGGAAACTAGACAACGACTTGAAAAACTCCAAAACGAAAAAGATCGGAAATCTGAAAAAATCAAAACTACCCAAGAAAATGCTGATGATATCATAACTCAGTTAAACACTTTGGAACGCTTAGGGAAAAATAATCCAGCCATCGCCCATGCGAGTCACGCTATTTCCTTGCTGTTTATTGTCATGGATACAGCGCCCATTTTCGCTAAATTACTCAGCAAGCGTAGCCCTTATGATGCTATGTTAGAGCGCTGCGAACATGAATTAATCGAAAATGCCGATTTAGAAATCGCGAACATCAACGAAATAGTCCGCCGCCAAAAACAATTTGAGTTAAATCAGCATCAAGAAGCCCTTGAGAAAGCATCCACCAGTGATGCTATGTCTGAAGTTCTTCAAAAAGTAGCAGAAGAAATTGTCAAGCATACTAAAGAACAACTCTTGAAGCTAGTCAGCAAATATCAGATTCCTCATGGGATGAAAACCGATGTCAAACAACAACAAAAGTCGGCGCGCCAAAATTTATATCGCGCTCGAAAACAACAGCAAAAGACGCACCAAAAAGCCAATCAATTTATCGATCGCGCTACGGAAACCATGAGAAATTTTGTCAACAAATTTCGTTAGAAATCTTGATTGACAGCAAAGGTGGGCAAAACCCACCTGTTTTTCTAGGTAATAGAGACAACCCAAATCAAATCAGACAGGAATTATGCACTCCAACCAAAGCACTGAGCGAAGTCGAATGTGTTTGCCGAATCTGCGGGCTTCAACGATTATTTTCGTAAAAAACCCGGTTTCTGGGCCCCATGCGTAAGTCCTACTAAAAACGACATTTGGCGACAGACAGTTGTGAACAGTTTAATTAAACTGGTAAATAAGAAAACATTAGCCAACAACTTCCCAAGGATGGAAACGAATATGTCCAATACTAACCCCAGCAAAATTAAGAGTTTAACGGCAAAAACTGGCGAACTGCAATGTGCGGCGGCTCCGATTGAGCGGATTAACTATCAGGCTCAAACGGCGATCGATCATGTCATGGAAAAGCGACAAGGATTTTTACAACGCTTCTTTCCAGATGCGGGCACTCGCGCAGCCGTTGAAGGCGAATTAGCTTTAGTGAAGGATGAATTTGAGTTTCGCCGTCGCGCTTTACAAAAAGTGCGGGGAACCCAAATCCAATCGCTTACCGAACATTGCAACCAATATTTAGTGCGAGAAAAAGCCGATATTCGCAGTTCCACAGCCGCATTTTTAATGGCAAAAAAATTGGAGTTGGAAAACAATTTAGATTCTATTTTTGAGGAATTCCTCACGCAGATGGAAGTGAAAATGGCTCAAGCTGAAGCCATCCAAAACCCCAGATTAAAAGAGGTGCGTCAAGCCCAATTAGAAAAGTCATTGGCAGATTTTGCGGATCTGCAAAATTGTTTAGTTGACCAATTCCAAAAGATCATCTCTGAGGGAGTATAGACAATATAGCCGCGATGGGTTTGGGGCGGGTTTTGTTCAATCTGGGTTGGGTGACAGAAACCAGGGTGAGCCCGCCCCTACCGTCGCGTGGGTTTGGGGCGCGATCGCCAGATCACGAATATCCTGATATAATCAAGTAAAATAAAACTTAAAATTTTTGTGATTATACCATGACTAAACCTACTGCAACTCTTTTAATCTCCTGTCCCGATCGCAAAGGACTTGTCGCCTTACTTGCCAATTTTATCGCCTCCCATAACGGCAATATCATCCACGCCGATCACCACACAGATTTTACCGCCGGATTATTTCTGAGTAGACTAGAATGGCAATTAGACGACGGTTTTGACTTGAAAACCGAAGAAATAACACCGGCTTTTAGTGAAATTGCCAAGGATTTACAAGCCAATTGGCAATTACATTTCTCCCATAAAATTCGACGAATCGCCCTCTGGGTAAGTCGTCAAGATCATTGTTTATTAGACTTGATTTGGCGACAACGAGCTAAAGAAATCATGGGTGAAATTCCCCTGATTATCAGTAACCATGAAAATCTCAAGCCCATAGCCGCACAATATGGTATCGACTTTGAGTATATTCCCATTACCAAAGATAATAAAGCTATTCAAGAAGCACAACAGTTAGAACTTCTTAAGAAGTATAACATTGATTTAGTAGTTTTGGCGAAATATATGCAAATTTTGAGTCAAGACTTTGTGATTAAATTTCCCAATGTGATTAATATTCACCATTCATTTTTACCCGCGTTTGTGGGTGCAAATCCCTACGAAAGGGCTTATGAAAGAGGGGTAAAAATTATTGGTGCAACAGCCCACTATGTTACACCAGATTTAGATGCTGGCCCGATTATCGAACAAGATGTTGTCCGTGTGAGTCACCGCGATGAAGTGTCTGATTTGGTTCGCAAAGGTAAAGATTTAGAAAGAGTTGTTTTAGCAAGGGCGGTGCGATATCATTTACAGGATCGTGTTTTAGTTTATGGCAATCGGACTGTTGTTTTTGCTTGACAATTAAGTCTCATACCAAATCCTGGTTTGTTACCCCTTTGATCGCTCGGCGATTGAAATCGCTACTACACAAACGAAGTCCGCGCGGACTGAA
>Ga0316607_1000515_pt1 | contig 13629 bp, 10 predicted proteins | sample MIS2016062E_MG_FD_207674 | JGI IMG/M metagenome (GOLD analysis project Ga0316607, IMG submission 207674) | Microbial mat bacterial communities from Middle Island sinkhole, Lake Huron, Michigan, United States - MIS.2016.062E | ecosystem: Environmental > Aquatic > Freshwater > Lake > Sediment...
CTCGAGGTGGCGCTGGCCAATTATCGCCGGGTTGCTACGGTCAGTGTCGATCCCCGGATCGCCGAGCGGGCAGCTATGCTGGCGTTGTTGATGAAAGATCACCCGGCGGCACTGGAGCTGGCGCAACGCTGGCGAACGCTGGCACCCGCTGATGATCAGGCGCGGCAGGCGCTGGCGTTGGCGTTGCTGCGTAATGGCCGGGTGGACGAGGCGGCCAATGATCTGGAAACGGTGCGGCGCTTGGCCAGCAAGAAAGACCAGCAAGAGGGCTACGCTACCCTGGCCTCGCTGCTCGGTCAGGTCGAAGATAAACCGGCGGCGTTGCGGGTGATGGGGCAATTCCGGGATCGCAACCCGCGTTCGGCTTTCGCCCAGTATTACTACGCGATACTGGCGGCGGCGGCCGGCGAGCGGGCAGCGGCACTGACCAGTCTTGATCAGGCACTGGCCCGCAATCCAAAACTGGTCGCTGCCCACTTGTTACGAACCCGAATCCTGCTGGATCAGGACGACCAGGCGGCGGCGCTGGCCGGTTTGAGCAAAGCGGTGGCGATCTTGCCGCGTGACCGTAATTTGCGGATGAGTTATGCCAAGCTGCTGGTGGAGTCCGAGCAAATGGATCAGGCCCGCCGCGAATTTGCCACGTTGCTCAATCAGAACCCCAAGGACACCGATTCGCTGTATGCGCTCGGTCTGCTGGCGGCAGAAACCCGGCAATTTGACCTGGCCGAAAGCTATTTTGTGGACCTGATCAAGCGCAATGTCCGGCTGGCGGATGCCTATTTCGAGCTGGGCCGGGTCGAGGAACAGCGCGGCAACTATGCCAAGGCCAGGGAATGGTACGAACGGGTGGTCGGCGATGATCGCACCCTGACCGCCCGGATGCGGATTGGGGTAACGCTGGCCAAGGCTGGCGATCCAACGGCTGCGGTCAGCGGGCATTTCGAGGGGCTGCGCCGCGCCAATCCACAGAACAGCATTGTGCTTTATCTGGCCGAGGCCGAAGCCTTGCGCGAGGCCGAGCGCTTTCAGGAAGCCTATGCCACGCTGGAACGAGCGTTGCAACTGCATGAAGGCGACAAGGATTTGCTCTATGCCCGGGCGCTGCTGGCGGAACGGATCGACCGGCTGGATATTCTGGAACGGGATTTGCGGGTCATTATTGCCGCCGATCCCAAAAACGGGCAGGCGCTCAATGCGTTGGGTTATACCCTCGCGGATCGCACTGACCGCTATCCCGAAGCGTTGGGTTATATCGAGCAGGCACTGGTGGTTTTACCCAATGACGCGGCGGTGCTGGACAGCATGGGCTGGGTGCAATACCGGCTGGGCGATTATCCGAAGGCGCTGGATTATTTGCGCCGGGCTTATCAGATCAATCCTGACGCCGAAATCGCGGCCCATTTTAGTGAGGTGCTGTGGGTCAGCGGTCAACGCGAGGAGGCGAAAAAAATCTGGCGGGAGGCCAAGCGCAAGACCCCCGACAGTCGCCATTTACGCCAGTTGCAGGAACGGTTTGGCTGGTAGATATTCGTGGCTTAATTACCGGTTCATTCGGGGACAAATGGGAACTGCTCGACATTCGCAACGACCCCTTGAGTCGGACAATCGGCTGCTAAGGCCCCCTTGGCATCAATGGCTGGCTTTGTTCGCGGAGCATTCTGATGACGGTTGATCTCGCTGATCAGGCCATTGTTACGACACCATTCGGCTGTTGCATCGGCATCGCCATGACCGGTGGCGCCGTCCGTGCGCTGGATTATCTGCCCGCTAACACCCCGGAACAGCCGCCCACTGATCCGGCAACGGCGGCGGTGGTTGCCCAATTGGCGGCCTATTTCTGCGATGCCGACACTCCGTTGACGGTGCCGTTGATGCTGGCCGGGACGCGGTTTCAGCAGCGGGTATGGGCGGCGTTGCAGTTAATCCCACCAGGAACCGTCCTCACCTACGGCGAACTGGCGCAACAACTCGGTACGGCTGCCCGTGCCGTCGGCACTGCTTGTCGCGCTAATCCCGTGCCGATCCTGATTCCCTGTCATCGGGTCGTCGGGCGGCAAGGCTTGGGCGGCTATGCCGGGGCCGTGACCGGCGATCCACTGGCGATCAAACGCTGGCTGTTACACCATGAAGGCGTTGATTTGATAGGCTGATCGCCCCGGTCATCGCCATATCGTACAAGCAAATCCTTCAAATCTTTGATGAAATGGTGCCACGTTGCGGGTTTCCGCCCGCCCCCCGAACCTGGAGGAACACTGCGTGGCTACTGTCCATTCGATGAATGTCCCCGGCGAGCGCGTCGCCATTGTTGCTGGCTTGCGGACCCCGTTCGCCCGGCAGCTCACCGCGTATCAAGACCTCAACGCCATTGATCTGGGCATCCTGGTCACCAACGAGCTATTGAGCCGGATCAATCTCGATCCGGCGCTGATCGAGCGGATGGTCTACGGCTGCGTCGGGCTGATTCCCGAAGCGCCCAATGTCGCCCGCGAGGTCTTGCTTGGCGCGGGGATGAATCCGCGCACCGATGCCTATACCGTGACCCGCGCCTGTGCGACCAGCTTCCAGTCGGTGGTGGAAATTGCTCAGGCCATTCTGCTGGGTGAAATTGAAATCGGGCTGGCCGGCGGCTGTGATTCCACGTCGGTGCTGCCGATCCAGACCTCAAAAAAGCTGTCGCGGGCGCTGATTCACTCCAGCAAGGCCAAATCGCTGAGTGAAAAATTGGCGCTGTTCAAGGCGATTCGGCCCGCCGACCTGATTCCGGTATCGCCAGCGATCAGGGATTACTCGACCCATCTGGGCATGGGCGACATTGCCGAGCAGATGGCCAAGAACCACAACATCAGCCGCGAAGAACAGGATCGCTTTACCCTGCGTTCGCACCAACTGGCCCAGCGGGCTTGGGATGAAGGCAAACTGGCGGGTGAAGTGATGCGGGCCTTTGTTCCGCCGTTCAAGGACGGGCTGGAGCGCGATAACAATATCCGGGGCGATTCCAGCCTGGAGCAACTGGCGAAGCTGCGGCCCGCGTTTGACCGCAAGCACGGCACCGTCACCGCCGCCAACTCCACTCCGCTGACCGATGGCGCGACCTCGCTGATTGTGATGAAGGAGCAACGCGCCCGGCAACTGGGCTTTGAACCGCTGGGCTTTATCCGTTCCTACGCCTTCGCCGCGCTGGACCCGTTCAACGATGGACTGATGGGGCCGTCCTACGCCACGCCGATTGCTCTCGACCGGGCCGGGATCAAGCTGGGCGATTTGGCGCTGATCGACATTCACGAAGCCTTTGCCGCGCAAACCCTGGCTAATTTCAAAAACTGGCCGTCGCGGCAATTTGCCCGCGAGCAACTGGGCCGGGATGAACCCATCGGCGAGGTGGATATGGACAAGGTCAATGTGCTAGGCGGTTCGCTGGCTTACGGTCATCCGTTCGCGGCGACTGGCGGGCGGATGATCATGCAGACGCTCAACGAATTGCGCCGGCGTGGCGGCGGGTTGGGACTGGCGACGGCGTGCGCGGCGGGCGGACTGGGCGCGGCGATGATTCTGGAAGCGGCATAGGAGGACGCAACGATGACCACTGAAGCGAAATTCACCGTTTTTCACCCGACCGTGCGCGAAGACGGCATCGCCGTGGTGACCATCAGCGTCCCCGGCGAAACCCAGAACACGCTCAAAGCGGAGTTTGTCAGCGAGGCCAACGCCCTGCTGGATCAACTGGAACAGGACGCCACGGTGCAAGGCGTGGTGCTGATCAGCAGCAAGCCCGGCTCGTTCATCGCCGGGGCTGACATCACGATGCTGCAAGCCTGCCGGACGGCCGCCGAGGCGACTGAACTGTCGCTGGCCGGGCAGCGCTTTTTCGACCGGCTGGAGAACTTCAAGACGCCCGTGGTCGCGGCGATTGACGGGGCATGTCTGGGCGGCGGGCTGGAGCTGGCGCTGGCCTGTCAGGGCCGGGTGTGCACGGATCATCCAAAAACCGCGCTCGGTCTGCCGGAAGTGATGCTCGGTCTGTTGCCGGGCAGCGGCGGGACGCAGCGGCTACCGCGCTTGATCGGCATTCCGGCCGCGCTCGGTCTGATGCTGACCGGCAAGCATCTCAACGCCCAGAAAGCCCGGCGGATGGGTCTGGTTGATGACGTTGCGCCCGCGCCGATTCTGCTGCAAGCCGCTATGGCGCTGGTGAAAAAGCTCCAACATTCCCGCGCTGCGCCGCGTCCGACCGGCAGCCTGTTTTCACTCAAGGGCCTGACCAAACTGGCGCTGGAGGACAATCCACTGGGGCGGCGGGTGCTGTTCCAGAAAGCCCGTGAGCAGGCGCTGGGCAAAACCAAGGGCCATTATCCCGCGCCGTTGCGGATCATTGATTGCGTGGAAAGTGGCGCTAATCACGGTTTTAAAAAGGGACTGGAGGCGGAAGCGGTCGGGTTTGGCGAACTGGCGATGACCCCGCAAGCCCGGCAGTTAATGAACATTTATTTCGCCACCACGGCGCTGAAAAAGGATAGCGGTGTCGCTGATACCACAGTGCAACCGCGCCCGGTGCGGAAAATTGCGGTTCTGGGCGCGGGGCTGATGGGCGCGGGGATTAGCTACGTCACTGCTGGCAAGGCGCAACTGCCGGTGCGGCTGAAAGATCAGGAGGTTGCCGGGCTGAATCGCGGTCTGGCGTATCTCGACCGGCTGATTCAGAAACGCCTGCATCGGCGCTCGATCACTACCTTCGAGGCCGGACAGGAACGGCGGCGGGTCACGCCGACCCTGGATTTCTCCGGGTTTCAGAACGTCGATGTGGTGATTGAAGCGGTGTTTGAAGACCTCGCGCTTAAACAGCGGTTGCTCGCTGAAGTGGAGGCGCACTGTCCGCCCACTACGATTTTCGCCAGCAACACTTCATCGTTACCGATTGCCCAAATCGCCGAGGCAGCGCAACGACCGGAAAATGTGATTGGGATGCATTACTTCTCGCCGGTGGAAAAGATGCCGCTGCTGGAAATCATCGCCACCCCGCAGACCGTGCCGGAAGTCATTACCACTGCGGTTGAATTGGGCCGCAATCAGGGCAAGACCGTGATCGTGGTGCAGGATGGGGCCGGGTTTTATGTCAACCGGATTCTCGCTCCGTATCTGAATGAGGCCGGTTATCTGCTCAGTGAAGGGGTGGCAATTGACGCCATTGATCGGGCGCTGACGCAATTCGGTTTCCCGATTGGCCCATTCGCCTTGCTGGATGAAGTCGGCATTGATGTCGGCTCCAAGGTCGGGCCGATTCTGTATGCCGCGTTTGGCGAGCGAATGAAACCGGCGGGCGTGGCCGATCAACTGCTGGCCGATGGCCGCTATGGGCGCAAGAGTAAAAAGGGCTTTTATCTTTACGAGGGCGTGAAACCGGGTGAAAAGCCGGTGGATAAAACCGTCTATCCGGTGCTGGGCGTGAGTGGCGACAAGGTAGTCGATGCTAATGAGATCGTGGAGCGCTGCGTATTGGCGATGCTCAATGAAGCGGCGCGGTGCTGCGATGAAAACGTGATTCGCAGTCCCCGGGATGGCGATATTGGCGCGGTATTTGGGATTGGCTTCCCGCCGTTTCTGGGCGGCCCGTTCCGCTATGCCGATGCGCTCGGTATTCCGACGCTGGCTGAGAAACTGGAGCAGTACCGGCAACGATTGGGCGAACGGTTTACACCTGCGGATATTTTGCTGCGAATGGCGCAGCAGCACGGGATGTTTCATAACGAGGTCTGATTATGCAAGCCATCGAATTTCAAGCCGTCGCTGATCAGCATATGCTTCGACTACCCGATCAGGTGCCTGATGGCACTAAACTTCGGGTTTTGTTACTGATGGACGACGCAACTGATGAAATTTCTGAAGAACCACTGTCAGGGAATAAACCACGTCACAAACCTTCTCCAAAACTGGCCGGATCGGTGATTATGCATGATGATTTGCTGGCCCCTGCGGCGAGGGAAGAAGACTGGGACGCATTACAGTGATTCTGCTGGACACGCATATTTGGGTGCGCTGGGTCGATCCGCAAGCTAATCCATTAGCTACCGGGATCATCGATTCTATTGAAACTGCCGACCAACTTGCGGTCATTGCGATGACCTGCTGGGAGGTCGCTTGGCTGGTTCGGAGAGGCCGATTGCTACTCAAGTTGAGCTTGCTGGACTGGCTTGATCATGCATTACGGGGTTCTAGTGTGATGTGTATTCCGGTTGACCAATCTATTGCTGTATGTGCAGCCAACCTCCCGGAGCATCATCGTGATCCCGCAGACCGATTGATCATTGCAACAGCTATTAAGCGGCAAGCCCAATTGATCAGTCTGGATAGCGCATTTCCAGCTTACCTTGAATTGGCGGACAAACTGATTAGCAAATAGTGGCAGACGGCTGACTGATTAACATTTTCTCCGCCTTGGTCATCCGTTGATCAATGGTCACCCGTGATTTAGAAAAAACGTAAGCGTTCACCTCCCCCCTTTGAAAAAGGGGGGCCGGGGGGGATTTCGCAGGGGCGGCAGGGTCCAAATCCCCCCTAACCCCCCTTTGCTAAAGGGGGGGACTGAATGGTTACGAAAAAACCAGTTATTTCAAACTGCCCGTTTCCGACGCACCGTTTTATTGGCTTCCAGCGGACTGCTCAGTTGCTGATAAAGCATAAACAGGAACGCTACCCGGTCGCGGTCGCCCGTGAATTTCCGCTTGACGTAGGCGGCATCAACGGCGGCATCCAGCAGTTGATGCGCCTTGGTCAAGGCTTCCGGCATCGCCAGTGGATCGTAAAGATCAGCGAGTGAAGAATCCGGAAATTGCGCCCGCGCATCGAGAACGGCTTGTGCGGCAGTTTCAATCACCTGTTGCTGCTTTTCGGTGGGATTTTGCGGCCACGGGAAGTTGTTGTAAACGATGGTACTGGAATACTGATAGTCGCTTTTCATCCGCCCACAAATGGTTCTGGTCCATGCCATGTGCATCGCAGATTGCAAAATGCCAAAGCCATACAGCGTTGCCATTGGAATGATCAAGGTAGTTCCACTGGCTATGGTATTCGGGGGACAGAAACCAACAGGAATATAGTCCCTGTTTTCCGAAGACACCTTTGGAATGAGTAAATACGGTGTGGAAGGCTGCCTGATTTCACCAAAAAGGGCGGGGGTTTTTGCAAGTTTTCTGGTCTGTGGTCGCTGACTTGATCGCCGATAATCTTGATTGGCCTCAATCCGATTCCGGATGATTCCGGGTAGCCGTAAATCGGCTGGATCGCAGTCAACCATCCATAAACAATACCGAAGTATTTTGTTGATAAACTCATCGCCGCCGACATATTGCCGGATGTATTTTTCAGCGTTCGGACAAGCCAATAGAAGTTCTGCCCGCGCTTGACTACTCAAGATCAGATTGCCGTTATCTATCGGCATACTGCCATAAACCATTTTTGGTGTACCACTGATCAGTGGATCAGAACGCCGCTCAATTAAAGCCGTTGGCGCATCTACTAAATAAGGGTTAATCACTTTCGCCTTGATTTCGTGTGGATCGCCCTGTGGTTTCTCATACTCAAAAATTCGCTTGTTCGCCACATCATGCAAAGCAAAGCCGATAATCACGCAATGCACCGCCGCCTTACCCCGTCCCTCGCTGGTCCATTGAAAAGTGCGATGGGCAAAATGGATTCTTACCCCACGTTTCAGCAAATCAGACCATAGCACTCCCACCTGTTCACCTTGCGTAATCGAGTTGGTAGAGACAAAAGCGGCTTTAATGGCTGGATGATCGGCCATAAAATCCACCGCTTTTCGATACCATGCCGTGACCAAATCCAGCACGCCTGCCCCCGGAACATCGGCAAAAATACCGGTCATTTCCTGTTTCTGTACAGCACTCTGTTCTTTCTTGCCACCAAACGGCGGATTGCCTAAAATGTAATTTAATTCAGCGGGTTTCACGATCTCACGCCAATCCTGCCGCAGTGCGTTACCATGAATAATCGTCGCTGATTTTCGCAACGGCAGCCGGACTAAATAACTGCCGAATTCCTCCGAAACCCGCAGATTCATTTGATGATCCATCAGCCACAGGGCAGTCTGGGCAATCTGGGCCGGAAACTCCGCAATCTCGATCCCGTAAAACTGATCCACATCGCACAAAATGGTGAATTGCGCCACGTCCAGCGATGCCGTACCGGCGTTTTTATGCAGCACCCGCAATACGTCCAATTCCAACTGGCGCAATTCCCGATAAGCGATCACCAGAAAGTTGCCACAACCGCACGCCGGATCAAGAAACTTCAACCGGGCTAAACGCTGATGAAACTCGGCCAGTTTGCGCGGCTGCTGCTTGATGTTCTCAAACTCCGCGCGTAATTCATCGAGAAACAGCGGCCCGATCAGTTTGAGAATGTTCGGCTCGGTGGTGTAATGCGCCCCCAGATTGCGCCGCAAGGTACTGTCCATCACCGACTGAAACAGACTGCCAAAAATCGCCGGAGAAATCCGGCTCCAATCCAGAGCACAACAGTCCAGTAACCGCTGCCGCATTCCGCGATCAAACGCCGCAATCGGCAATGGTTCGGCAAACAGGCTGCCATTGACATACGGAAATGCCGCCAATTGCTCATCCAGCTTTTTCAGGCGTTTATCGGTGGGTGTATTGAGTACCTGAAACAAATCCGCCAGCCAATACGCCACATCCTGCCCGTCTTCAGCGGTGCGCTGCTCGATTAAATCCTGAAACTGGCGACGTTCAAACAGACTGGTATCTTCGGCAAACAGGCAGAACAGCAACCGCACCAGATACGCCTCCAGCGCATGACCGTCATAGCCCATCGCTTTAAGCTGGTCATGCAACTGGCCCATGCGTTCGGCGGCCTGGATATTAACCGGGTCTTGTTCCCGGTAAACAGTGGTTTGATAACCGGCAATAAAACCGAATAGCCGCACATTACGGTAAAGGTCTTCCAGCAGAAATTCGGACTGCGTGCCAGCTTCCAGATCATACAGTCGGAACCGGGCAAAGTCGGAAACCAGAATATAGCGGGGCAAATCACGCTCATTGAGGCCGGGGAAATAATCCAGCGCTTGGGCATAAGCCCGATCCAGATTCTTGCCGCGTGATTTATGCTCAATCAGCAAAATCCCTTTCCAGAGCAAATCAATATAACCATCCTGACCATCGCGCTTTTTTACACGAGACTCAAAGGATGCGACCCGTTTGCGGGAAATGCCGAAGACGTGAAAAAACCCATCCCAAAAGGTCTTTGCCTCAGCGTTTTCCGAAGTATCGGCCGCGTAGTCCCGCGAGAAATGCAGGGCGCGATCCTTGATTTCATTCCACGATAGCGGCATGAAAAGACCAGCGGTTGATGATCAGGAAAGTGCAGGCAACGACGACGCAGACCGGCGTTCGATGGCTTTAGCAACACAACATGAGGGATAAAAACTGATCAAAAAATGGCGCGCCCGGCGGGACTTGAACCCACGACCTTCGGCTTCGGAGGCCGACACTCTATCCAACTGAGCTACGGGCGCATGGAGAAAGGACGGCTAGGATACTCACGATAGCGATCCCGCGTCTAGTCCCTGCCGGGATTTTTCACGGTTCAACGCGGGGGCGGGCCTTAGGTCGCCCTGGTGCCAGAGCATGGCGAAATCCGTTTCCGGTCAAGCTGAATCACACTATAATCGCCGCGTTAAAGCCCTTGCCCAACCCCAAAAGATAACTACCCCAAGCCGAAACCTTCCTGCTAACCAATGCCGCTGCACAGACTCACGCCCGACGGACGGGGGCCTATTCGAGTCGAGTCGGTCGCCGCGCACCGGGGAAGCGTCGGTTGATCCAGCATTCAGCGAGGTGAGAGTGTGAGTTCGCACGTTTTGCAAGCCGATAAATCCGTTGTCACGACATCCGTTGCCCTGGTTTCGGCCTTGGCGCTGCTGGCGACTGTGCTGTTTCTGGTTGCCGCCCTCATCGGGATTATCAGTCGGGTCCCTGCCGACGACGGTTCACGCCAGGAAATCGCCGCGATTGAACGCATCAAGCCGGTAGCACGGGTCGCGATAGCGGTACCCAAGCTGCCTGGTGCGGAAATCAAGCTGACTGGCCAGGAGGTCTACAACAAGGTCTGCGTTGCCTGCCATGCTGCTGGCGTATTGGGTGCGCCCAAAGTCGGTGCCAAGGAGCTGTGGGAGCCGCGCTTGGCGCAGGGTCTGAGTACCCTGGTCAATAATGCGGTAACCGGTATTCGCGCCATGCCCGCCAAAGGTGGCGATCCGTCGCTGACCGAGGCCAATATCCACGACTCCATTGTTTATATGCTCGGCGAGACCGGCCTCAAAACCGACGCGGCGGCCAAATAACCGCTGTTTGCCGCCATCGAAACGCCAGGGCCATCCTGCGGGGTGGCCCTTGTTTTTTCAGGCTTACCGCTGTTTTTCAGGCCAATCATCATGCGTCCGGATTTCCGCCCGGTTGAATCGCCCCACCAGGAACGCCGCGACCGGGCCAACCTGCGTGCCTTGCTGCCGTACCTTTGGGAATATCGGGGCCGGGTCTGGCTGGCGATAGGTTGTCTGGCGCTGGCCAAGATCGCCAATGTCAGTGCGCCATTGGCGCTCAAGCAGATTGTCGACAGTCTGGACGCCCGGCTGGCGACCATCGTGTTGCCGACCACCTTGCTGCTGGCTTATGGGGCGCTAAAACTGGGCAACGCCCTGTTCAGCGAACTGCGCGACGTGGTGTTTGCCCGGGTTCGCTATCGGGCCATGCGCCGGTTGACGGTGCGGACGTTGGCCCATCTGCATGAGCTGTCGCTGCGCTTTCACCTGGAGCGCAAGACCGGCGCGATCAGCCGCGATCTGGAGCGCGGTGCCCGCAGTCTCAGCACCCTGCTCAATTATCTGGCGTTCAGCATCCTGCCGGTGCTGGTGGAATTCCTGCTGGCAGGGGGGCTGTTGCTGGGCCGCTATCCGGCCATTTTCACCCTGATCATCTTTGGCAGTGTCGCCGCCTACGTCGCGTTCACCCTGGCAATCACCAACTGGCGGATGGAACATCGCCACTTGATGAACCGGCTGGAATCGCAAGCCGGCAACGAGGCGCTGGATAGCCTGATCAACTATGAAACGGTCAAATACTTCGGCAACGAAGACTGGGAGTTGCGCCGCTGCGACGCGACTCTGGCGCAATGGGAAAACAGTGCAGTTCTCAGCCAGACCTCGATGTCGGCGCTCAACTTCGGTCAGGGCGCGATCATTGCGGTCGGCGTCACGGTGATCATGTGGACGGCCGCCGACCGGGTCGCCGCTGGCCAGTTGACCCTCGGTGATCTGGTGCTGGTCAACGCCTTGTTGCTGCAACTGTTCATCCCGCTCAACTTTCTCGGCATCGTTTATCGCCAGATCAAATATGCGCTGGCCGACATGGACGATTTGCTCCGATTGTTCGAACGCCGCCCGGAAGTTCGCGATGCGCCCGCCGCCGCTGAATTGCAGGCGACGCAGGGCGAATTGTGCTTTGAGCAGGTCAATTTTGGCTATCAGCCGGAGCGGCAAATCCTGTTTGACGTGAATTTCACCGTACCGCCGGGACGCAAACTGGCGGTGGTCGGGGCCAGTGGCGCGGGCAAATCGACCTTGGCACGGCTGCTGTTCCGGTTCTATGACGTGAGCGGTGGACGGATTCTGATTGACGGGCAGGATCTTCGTACCGTGACCCAGCACAGCCTGCGGGCAGCGATAGGCATCGTTCCGCAGGACACGGTGCTATTTAACGACACGCTGGAGTACAACCTGGCCTATGCCCGGCCTGGTGTCAGCCATGCCGAAATTGCCGCCGCCGCGCAAATGGCGCAATTGCACGATTTTATCGCCGCATTGCCAGCGGGCTATGACACGGTGGTGGGGGAACGTGGTTTGAAACTGTCCGGTGGTGAAAAGCAGCGGGTTGCCATTGCCCGCGCCATTCTCAAGCGCCCGCGCATCCTGATTTTCGACGAGGCCACCTCGGCGCTGGACAGTCACTCCGAGCAGGCGATCTTGCAGGCGTTGCGGGCAGTGGCGGCGGAGCATACGACGCTGGTCATCGCCCACAGGCTGTCCACCATTGTCGACGCCGATGAGATTCTGGTGCTGGATCAGGGCCGGGTGTGCGAGCAGGGCAGTCACCGTGAGTTATTGCAACAAGAGGGACTTTACGCCCGGATGTGGGCCTTGCAGCAGCAGGAACAGGCCGCGCACCAGGCTGAAGATCGGCAGTTGGGTGACTTCTAATCCCGGTTTTTTCCGTGTTTTCCGTGGAAGACATCATGTTCGGGTATTCCGGGGAAGGTCACGGCACGGCCATTCCCGCCGCTTCCAGCATCCCGGTCAACCGGATCAGCGGCAGGCCGATCAGACTGGTCGGGTCATCGCCCACCAGTCGTTCAAACAGCGCGATCCCCAGCCCTTCGGATTTGAAGCTGCCGGCGCACTGATAAGGTTGTTCCCGGCGCAGATAGCGTTCGATCATGGCTGGCGTCAGCACCCGGAACACGACGCGGAATTCCTCTACCGCGATTTGTCGTTGGCCGCTGGCGCTGTCCAGCAGGCACAACCCGGTATAAAAAACCACGGTGCGCCCTGATGCCTGCTGCAATTGCGCCACTGCCCGTTGATGGTCGCCGGGTTTGCCGATGATCACGCCCTCCAGCACCGCCACCTGGTCGGAACCGATGATCAGCGCCGCCGGTTCGGTCCGGGCCACCGCCGCTGCTTTCCATTCCGCCAGCCGGGCGACTAACTCCGGCGCTGTTTCACCCGGCCGGCGGGTTTCATCAACCGCCGGCGCTTGTACCGTGAACGGTAAACCCAGTCGGGTCAGCAGCTCGCGGCGAAAAGGCGAGGTCGAGGCCAGGATCAAGCGGCGGTCGTCAGATAACGTTGTGGACATGGCCATCCTTCGGTGGACTCTTGGAGAATGCAGCGCACAATGATGCCGATTAGGTGAAATTCAGCGTTGATTTTGACAGAAATCAGACTGGCCTATATATTTCGCGCCCTATGCCGACCCCATCGCTTCCCGACAAGATCAATCCTTGGCAACTCGCTGCCGATCATGGCCGGTTGACCGGCGATCTGGCGCTGGCTGAATTGCCACGCCTGGCCGCGCTGCTGGATCAAACGAACGGTGTGGTCAACATCACCCTGACCGCCGGGATCGATGGGCAAGGACTGCGGTTTATCGCCGGTCGTTTGCAGGCTACCGTTGAATTGACCTGCCAGCGCTGTCTGGGGCCGTTGCAGTTACCGCTGGATGTGGTTGTACAACTGGGGCTGGTTCAGACCGAAGTTGAGGCGGATCGCCTGCCGGATGACTATGAGCCGCTGGTGGCTTCCCCGGACTGCGTAATGACTATCGCGGACCTAGTGGAAGATGAATTATTGCTGGCCTTGCCGCAGATTCCCCGCCATGCGGATCGGTGGGATTGCGAGGTCCACGGTTACGGAGCGCCTGATCCGGCGCTCATTACGGAGCAACGCCGGCCTTTCGGGTTATTGGCGTCGCTATTACCCGAATCCAAGAGGAGCAGTTAGCTCATGGCTGTACAAAAAAGTCGCAAAACGCCTTCCAAGCGCGG
>Ga0316607_1000518_pt1 | contig 13621 bp, 6 predicted proteins | sample MIS2016062E_MG_FD_207674 | JGI IMG/M metagenome (GOLD analysis project Ga0316607, IMG submission 207674) | Microbial mat bacterial communities from Middle Island sinkhole, Lake Huron, Michigan, United States - MIS.2016.062E | ecosystem: Environmental > Aquatic > Freshwater > Lake > Sediment...
AAATGGGCGGGCGTTCTGCGAAGGCTTTGGGCATTTTGAAGGAAGCTGGAATTGATGGGATTAATGTTAAGGGCGGAATTACTGCTTGGAGTCAACAAGTAGACCCGTCAGTACCTCAATATTAAGTGCAGTAGGGACAAAGGCTTTCGCCCATTGGTGTCAACAACCAGCCTGAAACCCCTGAGAAATCTCGCTGTTACCTGAGTCTAGATCCCCCTAAATCCCCCTTAAGAAGGGGAGTAGGGGTTGACTTTGAGAAGACTCCTGTCCCCTGTGGCTGGTTATCTAGAAGATGTCGAGAAGGCATTAAGCCCTTAAGAAGGGGAGTAGGGGTTGACTTTGAGCAGACTCCTGTCCCCCCCTTCTTAAGGGGGGCTAGGGGGGATCTAGGCTTAATAGTCAAACAGCAATCTGTGACTGGGTTTAACGTTAAGTTGACACCAATAGGCTCTTGGAGTGTCCCTAGGGGGTTCTGTATTTAGTTTGGTAGTTTGACATACCTGATACTTTTAATTCTGACAATCCCCGACATTCTGGGATAATCCCAATATGGCACACCCATCAGAAACCTCTGAGAGCATGGTGGTATCCCACAAAGCTTTAAGGAAAATCCCTAAAGCGCCGTTAAAATCACGGGGTATTTCATGTCCACAATTGGGACATTTAAAGATTTTAGACCCACCTAATTTTCTATGAACATGACCGCATTTTGTACAAGTCTTGGAAGTATATTCTTCACTCACTCTCACCAATCTCGTTGGCGTAGCCTGCGCGTAGCGCATACCGTAACGATTACAGAGATGTTCCAATGTTTGCGAAAATTGATAGAAAGCCCAAGTCATCATCGCTCTGGCTGATTTAGAATTAAGCTTACGACTACCTCTTGCCACCATTTGAGAAGTTTCACAAGTCGGCAAGTAAATCACATCATAAGTACGCGCCAAGTAACTTCCTATTTGTTTATGAGCCTCAGAACGCAAGTTTTTGATTTTGGTTCTGACTCGTTCCATTGCTTGCTTTAATCGGTAGCGCAGTTTTGAGAATTTATTGCCTTTTAATTGGTCACGCTTCGATTGCATTTTGTCTAAATGTTGGCACAATCTGGCAATCTTTCCTAAGTCGTATTTACCAAACTCGGTAAATGAGTTGCCGTCAAATCCAGTTAGGAAACAACGTAATCCAGGGTCAAGTGCAATGGTTTTACCCCCATTTTTAGGCTCTGGGATGTCTGTCTCTACAGGCATATTTACAAACCACCGACCTTTGTTGTACGTGACTTCTACGGCTTGATGATAGTTGATCGAGCAGTAATTCTGACCCGTCCAAAGAGGTTTCTCTAAACCTTTACTTGCATTGATCATCAGATGTCCATTTTTGTAATCACCCGGGTCAAACTGAATCGTCTGTTTTTGGTCACGAATTGACCTAAATCTAGCTATTTTCAAACCGACTAACGGATTAGGCTTTGCATTTTTCCCTTTACCTATTTGAGCAGATTGTTTATCGGTTTTCTTCCAAGCCGTATAAGCTTCAAACAGTGCGTTATCTAATCCATGCGCTATTCCTAAGTCTTTACACCATTCCGGGATTATTTCATGTCCCAGTGTTTTGCAGAAACTCCTAAAAGCTTGCTTTCCTGATGCTTTTATGACGGGTTGATTAGTTTTCTTATTAATGGTGTAATAGGTAAATTTACCTTGATGTTGATTCAGGTAGGCAATGGCGTTATTGTAAACTTTCCGATTGGCATGGATTCTTAACATCCAAGTTTTATTGGTTTCTTTCTTTGGCTAAACTCGGTATGTCAGAGTCTTCAATGATTTGCTTTTTGTATTTTCTAAGTCCGTACAATCGGCAACTGAAAACGTGGATAATGGCGAGTATATCTTCAACCATTTCTCTTTCTGGACTAAGTGAGTTATTGTTGAGAACCAAAATTTTACACCCGCCGCGTTCTGCAAACCATGAGATAAGATCGAATCCGAATCTGCATAATCTATCTTTTGAGGCAACCACAACCATGCCGATGTCGCTTGACAAAATTCGTTCCAGTAAGGCGATAAGGCCTTTCCTTTTGAAGTTAAGTCCGCTGCCGATGTCTTGGATGATTTCACATCCGGGGTAACGAGTGATCAGAAACTCAACCTGTCTAGCAAGGTCGGCTTTTTGGCTTCGACTGCTAACTCTGGCATAGAGGATGGTTGGCTTAGTAATCGGAACAGCGACAACTGAATCGGTGTCGTATCGTCGCTGACCTGACGGCGTTCTGTACGCTTTGATTTTGCCTTCTTTTTCCCACCGTTCAAGGGTTCTGGCGCATACGCCGAGTCGTTGAACAGCGATCCTTGGTGGTACATAAGTGGACATGGTAGAGTTAATTTGGTGAACAATGCCATTGTACACAGATTGTCATGCTTATTGCGGTAAAGTCTAGGAAATAGTTGTCCTAATAATTACTCTCCAAAGTTTCAATCCCTGATAGGGTTTTAGGTTAATTGTGGCATCAAACCATCACTCAGAGGGCCCGCGATCAAAGAGTTTCAATCCCTGATAGGGTTTTAGGTTAATTGCGGCAATATCGATTTTCTTTTTAGGTTGTTTCTGTTTCCCAAGTTTCAATCCCTGATAGGGTTTTAGGTTAATTGCGGCGTCATCTAGCAATCCCTCATTTTCAAACAAGAATTGTTTCAATCCCTGATAGGGTTTTAGGTTAATTGCGGCAAAATCCCCTCGCTCAAAGAGTGGGACAATTTTTCAATCAGTTTCAATCCCTGATAGGGTTTTAGGTTAATTGCGGCATACTTGGAATTGAGTGGGGGTGAAGCTCTCCCAGAGTTTCAATCCCTGATAGGGTTTTAGGTTAATTGCGGCTCGAGTATTTTTATCCGCCTTGCAGCATCAATTAAAGCAATATTTCAATCCCTGATAGGGTTTTAGGTTAATTGCGGCTTGCGGCCGATCTGAATATTTCCTCCACTGCCAGTAATGGCATTTCAATCCCTGATAGGGTTTTAGGTTAATTGCGGCAGCCCCTAGCACTCAGCTCCATACTGATCAGGCATTTCAATCCCTGATAGGGTTTTAGGTTAATTGCGGCCTACGCTTGCAATTCACCACCACCGCACGCACTTCAGGAATTTCAATCCCTGATAGGGTTTTAGGTTAATTGCGGCCTAATTATAAAAGATGCCAATCCAGCAATTGCCGGAATTTCAATCCCTGATAGGGTTTTAGGTTAATTGCGGCTCACATCACCAAACTGAAGAAACTAGAGGGCAATTTTGAATTTCAATCCCTGATAGGGTTTTAGGTTAATTGCGGCAACTGATCATAGCCCTACAAATTGAAACCTTACATTTCAATCCCTGATAGGGTTTTAGGTTAATTGCGGCGGAATGCTATTGATTGCAGCGCAAACACTGGCAGATTTATCAATTTCAATCCCTGATAGGGTTTTAGGTTAATTGCGGCGTGGCACGATTAGCACCATCGACAATCACTATAGCTCAGTTATTTCAATCCCTGATAGGGTTTTAGGTTAATTGCGGCTGGATGTACGCATCTTATGCAGAATTTTGTGTCAGGTTTCAATCCCTGATAGGGTTTTAGGTTAATTGCGGCGAATTCGCAGAATCTGGTATTCCTAAAGAAATAGCCGAGTTTCAATCCCTGATAGGGTTTTAGGTTAATTGCGGCTGCTCGTGTCTCCACTTCCACAAGCCTTGTTTGCAGTTTCAATCCCTGATAGGGTTTTAGGTTAATTGCGGCGATGGCAAATTTGGGCTTGTAATTTCTGATTGCTGCAAGGTTTCAATCCCTGATAGGGTTTTAGGTTAATTGCGGCTTGGTCCATTCTCGAAAGCGAGGCCTATTGTCTGGTTTGGGTTTCAATCCCTGATAGGGTTTTAGGTTAATTGCGGCATTTGTTTCTCAATTCCCCTGAAGATAAGATTAGGGGATTGGAGCGGTTTCAATCCCTGATAGGGTTTTAGGTTAATTGCGGCTTCCGAATATCTAACAACGGCTGCATCCATTCTTTTTGTTTCAATCCCTGATAGGGTTTTAGGTTAATTGCGGCTAGGGTTGATTGCGTTTTTCATGGTTTTGTTTTGCTGACGTTTCAATCCCTGATAGGGTTTTAGGTTAATTGCGGCCCGCCTGCAAAGAAAAAGAGGCAAATCCTCACGCCGTTTCAATCCCTGATAGGGTTTTAGGTTAATTGCGGCCCAAAATATTGGAAATTAAACGCTCTCCCTCGGTGTGGCTAGTTTCAATCCCTGATAGGGTTTTAGGTTAATTGCGGCTCACTGTCGTATCGAGGCAATTTGTCAAAATTCCGTTTCAATCCCTGATAGGGTTTTAGGTTAATTGCGGCCTGAAATACAAAGATGGGGAAGCGCAAAGTTTATTGTTGTTTCAATCCCTGATAGGGTTTTAGGTTAATTGCGGCGAAATATTGCGGGGTTCGCCTACTTTCCAGCCACAACTTTCAAGTTTCAATCCCTGATAGGGTTTTAGGTTAATTGCGGCTCAATATGTATAGTAATAGCAGCCTAAAGTTTTGCGTTTCAATCCCTGATAGGGTTTTAGGTTAATTGCGGCGGAATTGCACAGGCCCGCCACCCGCACCGCATCCGAGTTTCAATCCCTGATAGGGTTTTAGGTTAATTGCGGCTATCAGGCAGAATTGATGGTCCGTTGCTCAATCCGTTTCAATCCCTGATAGGGTTTTAGGTTAATTGCGGCCCATGAGTGCAAAATTCATTAGAACGGGAGCAACTGCATTTGTTTCAATCCCTGATAGGGTTTTAGGTTAATTGCGGCGAAAACTAGGCTCCTGAAAGCAATCCCACATTTAAAATTGTTTCAATCCCTGATAGGGTTTTAGGTTAATTGCGGCTGCAGCATCAATCAGGAATTTAGGGGTATTGTGTTCATCGGTTTCAATCCCTGATAGGGTTTTAGGTTAATTGCGGCTTCTTAACTTAAAGAGAACACAATGCCGACAGAAAAGTTTCAATCCCTGATAGGGTTTTAGGTTAATTGCGGCCCGCTGCCTGGTTTGCGGCATGAGTTCATCAAATCCAAGTTTCAATCCCTGATAGGGTTTTAGGTTAATTGCGGCTGGCGGAAATTGAGCAGTACCAGCGGTGGAGAAATTTGTCAAGTTTCAATCCCTGATAGGGTTTTAGGTTAATTGCGGCTAGGCGAATTTTGAATTCTGGTTTTTTGTCAAACATGATTATGTTTCAATCCCTGATAGGGTTTTAGGTTAATTGCGGCTTAGTTGCTAGCGTAGATGCAAATTTAGCGCTGGTATTGGTTTCAATCCCTGATAGGGTTTTAGGTTAATTGCGGCGCGGAGCAAATATTTTAGTGTCTGCTAATTTTGCGTTTCAATCCCTGATAGGGTTTTAGGTTAATTGCGGCGATTTGTCAGTTGATATTACAGGCGCTCCGATTAGTGTTTCAATCCCTGATAGGGTTTTAGGTTAATTGCGGCGCTGACGAGTTGGCGACAGGGCTGACGAGTTGGCGTTTCAATCCCTGATAGGGTTTTAGGTTAATTGCGGCGACGTGCGATCAATGTTGTTCGGAGTTTAATTCTCTGTTTCAATCCCTGATAGGGTTTTAGGTTAATTGCGGCACGGAAAAATTCACTTTTTCCCCCTCCACGCCTCTATACCAGTTTCAATCCCTGATAGGGTTTTAGGTTAATTGCGGCTTGCTTCTCTACGATGATGATAGCCCGCAAAGAATTGTTTCAATCCCTGATAGGGTTTTAGGTTAATTGCGGCTTGGAATCGACTGATTTAGGCTCAATCTTTGCGATCGGGTTTCAATCCCTGATAGGGTTTTAGGTTAATTGCGGCTGTTCATGTCGTAAGCTTCCCAAATCGCGTCTTTTTGATGTTTGTTTCAATCCCTGATAGGGTTTTAGGTTAATTGCGGCGGTTGCCGGATACGAGTCGGGCCCCTACGATCATAAAGTGTTTCAATCCCTGATAGGGTTTTAGGTTAATTGCGGCAGCGACTTGTTCTGTTTCACTCAGCGCTTCCCAGTTTCAATCCCTGATAGGGTTTTAGGTTAATTGCGGCTTGTAGCTGAGATTTCTCCGAGGGAAGAGGGAGAAATCTCGTTTCAATCCCTGATAGGGTTTTAGGTTAATTGCGGCGGGATAAATTCAAGGATTCCTGTCTCGCGAATGGTTTGTTTCAATCCCTGATAGGGTTTTAGGTTAATTGCGGCATGAAAGTCACGAGTTCGGTTATCTCGCTTTTCTGGTTTCAATCCCTGATAGGGTTTTAGGTTAATTGCGGCAATGGGCCTCAATTATTTTCGTTATCGTAAAAGGGAAAAGTTTCAATCCCTGATAGGGTTTTAGGTTAATTGCGGCTTGCTATCAATAATGAATTTAGGCAAGGGGATGTCGCAGTCGTTTCAATCCCTGATAGGGTTTTAGGTTAATTGCGGCTTATTACACCGAAATCGGCGGCACTACGGGGAAAAATGAGTTTCAATCCCTGATAGGGTTTTAGGTTAATTGCGGCAATCAGGCTACTCTCAATTTGTTGGTGGTTATCAACCAAGTTTCAATCCCTGATAGGGTTTTAGGTTAATTGCGGCCGGGCATCGACAACGATTATGAATTTGGACTGGGCTCAATCCGTTTCAATCCCTGATAGGGTTTTAGGTTAATTGCGGCCTCTAAAAAAGAGCTACCATCTGATGCGATCGAGAATGGTTTCAATCCCTGATAGGGTTTTAGGTTAATTGCGGCCTGAATCGTTTTGATGTGACCCCCTTCTTCTGCGGTTTCAATCCCTGATAGGGTTTTAGGTTAATTGCGGCGGGAATCGAGTGGACTGACCGGACGTGGAACCCGGTCACTGGATGCGTTTCAATCCCTGATAGGGTTTTAGGTTAATTGCGGCGTGCTGCTTTACGATTTATGAAGGACATCAAGGATTTGAAAAGTTTCAATCCCTGATAGGGTTTTAGGTTAATTGCGGCGTGGAGCTAGAATCATCTTACTTATCTTTTTTAGTTTCAATCCCTGATAGGGTTTTAGGTTAATTGCGGCTGCGGCGCAGACATTTCGGCTGGAACACGGCGGATTTCTCGTTTCAATCCCTGATAGGGTTTTAGGTTAATTGCGGCCCCACCGTAGCAAGGGAGAATTGGGCTCTATCCGTGTTTCAATCCCTGATAGGGTTTTAGGTTAATTGCGGCCCCAGTCCTCAATCTCTGGAGAGAAATCGTAATTGGCAGGAAACAGTTTCAATCCCTGATAGGGTTTTAGGTTAATTGCGGCTGAGACCATGCCCCCTTCTTCTTGAAGGTCAACTGGTGTTTCAATCCCTGATAGGGTTTTAGGTTAATTGCGGCTGGGAATGTGCCCTACGCAGAGTATGCCTCTGCTATCAATGTTTCAATCCCTGATAGGGTTTTAGGTTAATTGCGGCAAAGAATCGGTACAACGCTCTTTTTCTCCCTTGCTTGTTGCTGTTTCAATCCCTGATAGGGTTTTAGGTTAATTGCGGCTTGCGTCAATCGAATTACCCGCATATATCGATTGTGTTTCAATCCCTGATAGGGTTTTAGGTTAATTGCGGCGAAACACATATATGTAAATAAGTGTAGTCAAGGTAAACGCTAGTTTCAATCCCTGATAGGGTTTTAGGTTAATTGCGGCAAAAACACAATGAATTAGTCTGTATCCTAATAAGCAAGGGTTTCAATCCCTGATAGGGTTTTAGGTTAATTGCGGCGCAGGTAGGTAAATAATGCCCCTTGACCCCTTGTCCGTAGTTTCAATCCCTGATAGGGTTTTAGGTTAATTGCGGCGCGGCGTGCGCTGCAATCGCCTCTGCAACCTCACTATGTTTCAATCCCTGATAGGGTTTTAGGTTAATTGCGGCTCACTAAAAGCACTACAGCACCGCCAACAAATGTTTCAATCCCTGATAGGGTTTTAGGTTAATTGCGGCAAGTGAAAATCGCAGAAAATTACCCAGGACACCAGTTTCAATCCCTGATAGGGTTTTAGGTTAATTGCGGCCGGCTGCTTAATAAGCATACTAATGGCTACTGGGAATGGCGTTTCAATCCCTGATAGGGTTTTAGGTTAATTGCGGCTTGGCGTTCTCGAACCACGCCGGCCCCGCCTTGTCTACCCGTTTCAATCCCTGATAGGGTTTTAGGTTAATTGCGGCCCAGGAGCGTTTGAGATAATTGAATCAGGACGGACTACATCGTTTCAATCCCTGATAGGGTTTTAGGTTAATTGCGGCCTACTACTATTCCGCCACCATAGTCGGTAGAAATTCCAAGTTGTTTCAATCCCTGATAGGGTTTTAGGTTAATTGCGGCGAAGAGAAGGCTCTGCCAAATCGCAGGCAAACAGGCTTGATGTTTCAATCCCTGATAGGGTTTTAGGTTAATTGCGGCTTGAGTTCGCATTCGATACAAAGTCCGTTGGTCAAGTTTCCAAGTTTCAATCCCTGATAGGGTTTTAGGTTAATTGCGGCCCCCTACAATGCCATAGTTTAGCTGAATCGCTTATAGTTTCAATCCCTGATAGGGTTTTAGGTTAATTGCGGCAAGGGTCAAGCCAAATACTACCGCCCAGAGCTTTCTTGTTTCAATCCCTGATAGGGTTTTAGGTTAATTGCGGCGGGCGGGCGGAATTATTTCGATCTCATCAGCATCGTATTTGTTTCAATCCCTGATAGGGTTTTAGGTTAATTGCGGCCTTTAATTTGATGAAGGAATTGCACGGGCCCGCCACCAGCGTTTCAATCCCTGATAGGGTTTTAGGTTAATTGCGGCTTAGCGATACAGGAGGCCGTGTCGAGAGTGAATCGGTTGTTTCAATCCCTGATAGGGTTTTAGGTTAATTGCGGCTTGCAATATCGAGCCCACTGCGTAGCATTCTGGTTATCCGTTTCAATCCCTGATAGGGTTTTAGGTTAATTGCGGCAAAAAGATGATATCGATTTAGATTCGTTAGTCGCTGTTTCAATCCCTGATAGGGTTTTAGGTTAATTGCGGCAATGGGTGAGTTGATTGATTTGAATTCCCAGATTTCAGTTTCAATCCCTGATAGGGTTTTAGGTTAATTGCGGCGGCGTGGCTTGGCAAAGCTTATCGGGAATGAAGATATTCGTTTCAATCCCTGATAGGGTTTTAGGTTAATTGCGGCTTCTGCCGAATAGAGGCTTCCTCGAAGTTTTCGCCGAAAAGTTTCAATCCCTGATAGGGTTTTAGGTTAATTGCGGCGCGATCGCCAATGTGGGAGTAGAAGAATTCGAGAGTTTCAATCCCTGATAGGGTTTTAGGTTAATTGCGGCAATTGTGGGATATCGCGATCGATATCGAAAGCTTTCAGTTTCAATCCCTGATAGGGTTTTAGGTTAATTGCGGCGAGTCGGAATTATCGAAGATTATTCGGTTTTGGCTGCGTTTCAATCCCTGATAGGGTTTTAGGTTAATTGCGGCTAGTCCTATTTCCGAAGCCTACCTTAAGCAATCGTTTCAATCCCTGATAGGGTTTTAGGTTAATTGCGGCTTAGTTAAAATGCCTGGTCAGGCGTTAAGCGATCGGTTTCAATCCCTGATAGGGTTTTAGGTTAATTGCGGCACTGACATTAAGTCGGTTGCGTGGCCTTGACGATGCACCTTGTTTCAATCCCTGATAGGGTTTTAGGTTAATTGCGGCCGATCGCAGCGCACATTGCTGCCGTAAAACCGCATCCATATCTGTTTCAATCCCTGATAGGGTTTTAGGTTAATTGCGGCATTTCAAAGCTCCTGGCTATCGTTGCTATAAAATGTTTCAATCCCTGATAGGGTTTTAGGTTAATTGCGGCTTATTCTTAGCACTTATTATTCCATGTTTTTTTTAGCGGTTTCAATCCCTGATAGGGTTTTAGGTTAATTGCGGCTGAGAGTATTTTGCCAGGCTTTCATCAAAGCGGCCAGTTTCAATCCCTGATAGGGTTTTAGGTTAATTGCGGCTCAGCATTAAATTTACGGCAGCATCTAGATCTCCACCCGTGTCGTTTCAATCCCTGATAGGGTTTTAGGTTAATTGCGGCTTGGCGGCACTTGCTAGGTTTATTGATAAAAGCCACAGTAAGTTTCAATCCCTGATAGGGTTTTAGGTTAATTGCGGCATTTGCCCGACTACCCGGCTCAAAGGTTCCATTAGCATAAAAGTTTCAATCCCTGATAGGGTTTTAGGTTAATTGCGGCTTATATGCACTGTTGCCAGCCTAAATACCAAACAAGGATGTTTCAATCCCTGATAGGGTTTTAGGTTAATTGCGGCTTATCTCCCGACCGCCGTTCCATCTGCCGAGTCACCTCGTTTCAATCCCTGATAGGGTTTTAGGTTAATTGCGGCTATCGACCAACACGCTGAGCTGGTTAGAGAGAAAGTTTCAATCCCTGATAGGGTTTTAGGTTAATTGCGGCTCAGCACCAGCACGCCTTCCGTTTGGATCATGCACAAAAAGTTTCAATCCCTGATAGGGTTTTAGGTTAATTGCGGCCGCCCATTAAATTATAGCCCCTTCGCTTATTTGCGTTTCAATCCCTGATAGGGTTTTAGGTTAATTGCGGCGACATTGCCAGATTCGTACTCGGAAACAAGTTTTTTGTTTCAATCCCTGATAGGGTTTTAGGTTAATTGCGGCTTTGCTTGCAGGCCGATGTTCGGCACTACCAACAGCATCAAATCGTTTCAATCCCTGATAGGGTTTTAGGTTAATTGCGGCTTGCGGCTGCAAGTTTTGGAGGGTTGCCGGCACTGCTTCAAGTTTCAATCCCTGATAGGGTTTTAGGTTAATTGCGGCGTTCCCCGTTGAATATCCTCGCCATCCAAATTTAGTTTCAATCCCTGATAGGGTTTTAGGTTAATTGCGGCTCAGGCAAAGAGCGTTTTGCTCGATACAAAGCAGACGTTTCAATCCCTGATAGGGTTTTAGGTTAATTGCGGCAATAGTTCTGTAATAATATTTCTTTCTAAATTATGTTTCAATCCCTGATAGGGTTTTAGGTTAATTGCGGCTGAGAAACTTCCAAGCAACAATCAATTGCACATACTGAATGAGTTTCAATCCCTGATAGGGTTTTAGGTTAATTGCGGCTTTCTAGGGGCGTGGTTTGTAGTCATGGCGATTAGTTTCAATCCCTGATAGGGTTTTAGGTTAATTGCGGCGTAACGACTGGCTGGCGAACGGCAGTACATCAGTTTCAATCCCTGATAGGGTTTTAGGTTAATTGCGGCCGAGGATGACAAGTATTGCTGCGAAGTCAGCCAAACCGCCTCCGTTTCAATCCCTGATAGGGTTTTAGGTTAATTGCGGCATTGCGGCCAGTGTAGCGGCTGCTAATCTCATTGGGTTTTCTCGTTTCAATCCCTGATAGGGTTTTAGGTTAATTGCGGCCTTTTGAGGTTGGTTTTCGGTTGTTGCCCTCTATCATTTTTGTTTCAATCCCTGATAGGGTTTTAGGTTAATTGCGGCAATTTTCGCAATCTCAGCCATTCTGTCCGCCTCGGTTTCAATCCCTGATAGGGTTTTAGGTTAATTGCGGCAAGCTGCTCCTGAGGTTGTGTTAGTCGTCAAGTCCGCGTTTCAATCCCTGATAGGGTTTTAGGTTAATTGCGGCCCACTCCAAACCTTTCTCGCCGTCAAAAATATTGTTGTAAGTTTCAATCCCTGATAGGGTTTTAGGTTAATTGCGGCGAATGGCAATATCTTGTCGGTTGCTGTCGCGGGCTTGGTTTCAATCCCTGATAGGGTTTTAGGTTAATTGCGGCACTGATCGCTGAGGAGTTCTTCGCTCCGATCGATGAGTTTCAATCCCTGATAGGGTTTTAGGTTAATTGCGGCCAAGATTAACGACAGCAGCAGTGGGCGAGCGAAACACAGTTTCAATCCCTGATAGGGTTTTAGGTTAATTGCGGCATCCCACAAAGTCGTTTTTTGCGATCGCCTCTAGTTGTTTCAATCCCTGATAGGGTTTTAGGTTAATTGCGGCTTTCAACTTCTGGCGGACGGCCTACAAAAGCCGTTTCAATCCCTGATAGGGTTTTAGGTTAATTGCGGCTTTGATATCTTCTTCTGTTAAATTGTCTTTTTTGTTTCAATCCCTGATAGGGTTTTAGGTTAATTGCGGCTTCTCTTCTCATAGTGTTTGTCCTCAATTTACTGTGGTTTCAATCCCTGATAGGGTTTTAGGTTAATTGCGGCTTGTTTTTTGCGATGGGATTTGTACTCGCGATGAAATGGGGTTTCAATCCCTGATAGGGTTTTAGGTTAATTGCGGCAGTGGGTATTATGCATGGGCATCACAGCTTTTATTGGGCGTTTCAATCCCTGATAGGGTTTTAGGTTAATTGCGGCTTGATTTCGTTAAACATGGAATAATTCCTCAAAAGTTTCAATCCCTGATAGGGTTTTAGGTTAATTGCGGCTTGATCGCGATCGCGGAGAAAGCAGAAAAAGTAGTTTCAATCCCTGATAGGGTTTTAGGTTAATTGCGGCTAGATCCGGCGATCGCCCTTCCTTACCCCCTACTAGTTTCAATCCCTGATAGGGTTTTAGGTTAATTGCGGCTCAGAATTGAGGCTCGCTACACGCCTCTCCAGCCTTGCCGGGTGTTTCAATCCCTGATAGGGTTTTAGGTTAATTGCGGCCTTTCAAAGTGACAACTTAATTCAGTATTACGCTATGTTTCAATCCCTGATAGGGTTTTAGGTTAATTGCGGCCTGAGCCGATCATTTCTGAAGAGATTGCGATCGCCCAGCCAGTTTCAATCCCTGATAGGGTTTTAGGTTAATTGCGGCGAAGGTAGCCTCACCATTTACGGCTCAGATGGCAGCTTGTTTCAATCCCTGATAGGGTTTTAGGTTAATTGCGGCGTACATGGGCGCGATCGGCTGGTTGTACACCGGAGTAGTTTCAATCCCTGATAGGGTTTTAGGTTAATTGCGGCTCAAAAATTGCAGACGGGACGATCGCCGTGTAAGTGACGGTTTCAATCCCTGATAGGGTTTTAGGTTAATTGCGGCTATCCAGATATTCAGAAGGGTGATATTCGGCAGATACTGTTTCAATCCCTGATAGGGTTTTAGGTTAATTGCGGCCGCCCGTTCCAGAAGCCAGGGTGTATTTGGTTTTCAAGGTTCAGTTCCGTGAATCCAAAACAAAAGTACCATTTCAGCCTTCGACTTGTCAATACCCAATTTTTCATACTGCCCTCAAACCCTTATCACACATACATTTCAGCGATTCCGTGAATCGTTTTTTGCGTTGAAGTGCCTCAAACCCTTCCAGCACATACATTATAGCCCCAAAATTTAACACCTCGATTTTTACACATACCCATTCACGGATTTTCAACCCAAAAACAAACCCCAACCGATTACCACTTCCCCAAAGCCCCCCAAACAGTACCCGAAACCACTCCCCAAATCGCCCCCAAACCCGAACCCACGATCGCACCAGCCACAGGCGCCCACTCCACCGGCAACCCAACCCCAACAGCCGGAACAATCGCCGACAAGCCCGCACCCAAAATAGCACCCGCGATCGCCCCCAAGAAACTTC
>Ga0316607_1000520_pt1 | contig 13589 bp, 30 predicted proteins | sample MIS2016062E_MG_FD_207674 | JGI IMG/M metagenome (GOLD analysis project Ga0316607, IMG submission 207674) | Microbial mat bacterial communities from Middle Island sinkhole, Lake Huron, Michigan, United States - MIS.2016.062E | ecosystem: Environmental > Aquatic > Freshwater > Lake > Sediment...
CAATATGAATATAAAAATCCAACATCAACTACTGCCGATACAATAGGAGACCGTAGAGAATATGTATTGAATAGAATTAAATACTTTCAACGTTGCACGGTATCCAATGCAACTAAAGGAGGCGGTACGTGGGTAACAGACTTATTCATTACATCAACTGGACAATTAGGAATAAATGGAACTAACGAAACATATGGTGCGAAATTCTATCTTAATGGTGGTATGCTTATTCAAAGTGGTGGATACATAAGTACTTTAACCGCAACATCAGGATTTAGCATTAATTTTAGTACAGTATCAGGGCTTATTTTCAGACTAGATACAAATGATATTTTTAAAATTGACACAAGTGGAAATCTTATTGTTACAAAAAGTATAAAAGTAGGAGATGACACAGCAGAAGCAACACAAGATAAAGCAGGCTCTTTGATATACAGAGAGGATGAAAATAATTCATACGTAGAAATGTGTGTTAGAAATGGTGCAAGTTCTTATATTTGGAAAATAATAAATCAAGAAACATGGTAGTAGTATTAAGTGCTAAAAGAGAAATAAGAGATGACAGAACTGATGTTATATCTTTTTGGTATCCGAAAGAAAGTAATGTAACAACTAATAACTACACTGGTGTAGGATATGTTAACGAGAAAGTTGATGAAACAACTGAAACAGAACTTAACAAAAAAAAGATTAAACTAGAAGCAGACTTACTTTTGGTTAATCAAAAATTACAATTAATTGCAGACTTAGATTAAATGGAACTGAAAAAACTAACTTTTACCGCATTAATTGCTAATTCTGCAAATGGTATTCCATCAAGTGGGAAAGCGGTCGGCATATTCTTGGTATTATTCGGATGTATTTGTTTCGGATATGGGGTTTTTTTTTGTAGGAAATTAGAGATTTTAAGCTTGATATTAATTCAATCGCTTGCTATAATAACCCTTGGCAGCTCTCTTCTTGCAAGTAAAATATTTAAGCCTAGTAAGTAATTATTCAAATATTATTTATATTTTTACAAAACAATTTAAAAACAAAAAAAATGAAAGCAAAACAATCAGGGAGCGGAGCTAAAAGACCACCTAAAAAATGAACTTTAAACTGTTAAAAGTATTGTCATATTCAATAATGATCATACCGTTTGTAAAAATACTATGGTTAATATTTTATTATTTTGGATATTTACAAAATATGTACTATATAATTGGGCATTCAGTAGAATATGATTTAATACTTTTAGCACTTTCTTTTGTTTTTAATTTATGTATTTGGCATAAAACATTAATTTTAGGGTGCTTTCTATCATTATTTTTTGAGTTTTTACAAGAAAAAAATATCTTATTATCTGTTTCGTTTTTAGATTTTTCTTTTATTTTGATAATAATATTATTAATAGCAACTTTATTATTTTTCTTAAATGGAATCAGCTCTAAAAAAAGCTATAATAAGCGCATTAAAAGAGCTTATAAAGAATATAGATAATGGGAATTGTGATAATATGACTACAGAGCAATATGATAAGTTAATAGATAGTCTTAATGTGCTAATTGAAATAAAAAAGTCAGATAAAAAAATATGGAAATTTGGAAAATGATAATTAGCTTATTTGGTGCGCTTGGTGGACTAACAACTTTCATCGGTTTAATAGTTTTTTTTAGAGAGATAAAAAGAAAAAAAACAAATGAAGCCGATAGCGGTGAAATTGAAAATTTAACAAAAATTATATATGAAATATCAAAAGCTCGTGAAAATGATAAAAAAGAGCGTCAAGAATTAATTACAAGAGTTGAAACTCTTGAAAAAAGAGACTTGGAAAGAGAGAAATTATTAATTGATATTGAAAGAAGCCTAAATATACACAAGAGAGCCGTAAATGCTCAAACTGAATGTTTTTACGAAAAAGCTCACACATGCCCTGTAATAATAAAACTTAAAGAATTAAGCCAATGAAACTTATATGTGAAAGAATCTATAAAGCTCCTTCTTATACAATAAGCAATTTGTATATTGATGGTATGTTATTTTGTAATATATTGGAGGATGCTGTTCGCGAAGATGGTATTAAGATAAAAGGTAAAACCGCAATACATTCAGGAACTTATAAAGTAATTTTAAACTATTCTAATCGATTTAAGCGTATTATGCCTCTATTACTTGATGTACCAAATTTTAGCGGAATACGGATACACTGGGGGACAGATGAATTTGACACTGAAGGGTGTTTGCTAGTTGGAAAGAATACAATAAAAGGCAAAGTTACTAAAAGTAGAACTACTTTTGATAAATTATTTGATATATTAAAAAGTGCAACAGATGAAATTACTATTGAAATAAAATAAACCACCTTTTAGGGTGGTTTAAATTTAAGCAATTGCATATTTTGGATTAATACCCATAACGAGCTCAAATAATCTTCTCCTATTATCTTTAAACGTCCAATACATAAGCCATCGTTCGGCGGCTTCATATTGAATAATTTCATCTATTTTTCTAACTCTATAGATACGTTTACCTCTAAGAAGATTCATGTAAGTAAAATATAAGTCCTCATCGCTTACAGTCAATAAGGCTGCTGGTGTTAATTCTTTTGTAACCATTTTTTAATTATTTAACATTATTTTTATATTCTTTTTTGCAATCCTCATATCCTTGAATATAGGCTACTATTTTAATATTTTGAATTTCATTGCCACTATATTCGTCAGTCATAGCAATACTTTCACCAGTACCTAACAAAGGATATTTATCTTTTGCTTTTTGTTCTATTTCTTTTGTCATATTATTTCGTTTTTATGTGTATTAAATTATGGTCGGATGCTTGCGAATCAAATTCATTTGAATATTGTTCAACATAATTTAAGTTTGTAAATATCATATCGCCACGGTAATGCTCTGTTGGCTCTATGTTAGAGTTGAATCCGTTATAAGTGTTTGGCATTATCTGATTAATTGTATTTGCTATTTTATAGCAATCATTATACTTTTCTAGTGCTAAGTAATAAGGAGATATTAAGTAATCAGGATGTATAAAAGGTGAAATATTTAAGTCTCCTAGCATGAAAATAGTGTGTCTTTTATTAATTTTATCCATTTTTGACAAAACAAGTTTCATACCTTTTTCTTTTGCTACTTTACCGTTAGAATCTAAGTGAGTGCTAAATACATGAATATATTCACCTGTTAATATATCTTGTAACATTACCACGGCACAAACTTTCTTATAAGTAGCATCCCACCCTTTTGATGACTGATCTGGTGTTTCAGAAATAAAAAAATGATTTTTTACTATTAATTTATATTTATTTTTTTTCCACCAAATACCTACACGTTCGCCGATTAATCCATTATCTGAATTTCTACCAACACTAAAAGAATCGTATTCATGCAATGCTAAGTTTATTGACAATAACTGAAACCAATGCTTAACCTCTTGTAATGCTATAATATCTAAGTCATTATCTTTTATTTTCTTTATAACTAATCTGTGTCTATTAAACCACCATCCATGTCCTCTTAACCAATCTATTGGCATATCAACTCTGATATTGTAAGTCCCTATTTTCATATCTTGTTTATATATAATCTTTTTATTTATAAGTTTTAAAAAATTAACTCTTCATTAAGCCTTGAAAAGTATATATTTTGTAGCTCGTGAACATAACGAAAAATATCAAGAAAAGATACAGAATTATACCAAACTAAAAAAACATCTAATGCCATATATATAACAAATTTATCTTTATAAAATATGTTTTTTGTTTTTGTTTTTGAAAAACCTAATTTCAGAATTAACTCCTCTGTTAATACTATACCGTCATATTTAACAAAATCGACTTTTTCTAAAAAATCAGAATCTACAGTAGTATATAACTTATCTTGTTGATATAGTTCTGATATTACATAGTTACCAATTCTTAATTTATCGAACTCTTGAATTTTAATTCCTTTTTGTTGCATATATTTTAGTTTTTAACTTAATAAGGTGATTTTCCTTTATCCTCAATATCAATACAAAATACAAAACATATCTTCTTTTGTATCTTCTTTTGTATCTTTAATTACATTTGTAACTATATCTATATATGAAAGCTTACTAAAAGATTGTACACTAGCACTGTAACATTCTAAAAAATCACCAAAATGCCCACAACCTCCTACTTTTATATCGTCAGGAAGATTTTCAATTAGTTTTTTTAAGTCTTTAATTGTCATTGTTATAATTTTTATGCAAAGTAAAGCTATTTTTTAAAACAAAATACTATTATTTTTTATGTTTAAAAACATATTTTTCTTATATTTGCGAAATAATTTTTAAAATATGTATCATGAAAAATTATTTTAACATAATTCTAATCGTATTATTATCGGTATCATTAATCACTACCTCTGTATTAATATCGAAAACAGTAAAACAAGCTAAAGAAATAAAGCTTAAAGCAAGCAATATTGAAGTGCTAAACTCTAAATTACAAACGTATCGAAATAGTCTTAATCAATCAGTAGCAAAAATACGCTCGATTACTTACACAAATTCCGAATATAAGGCATATAAACAAGAAGATATACAAACTATCAAACAACTTAATATAAGGCTTAAAAACGCTTTAAATACAACTATCGTAAATACTGTTATTGAAACAAGATACAAAAGCAAACTTATATATACTCCTAAAGATACTTGTTTTAGCTTTAAAGACAATTATTCAACAGTAAACGGATGTATTAAGAATAATTATGTAGTCGGTAGCACGACAAATAAAGATAGTTTATTTCTTGTTGTACATACAGAATATACCAAGCGTTTTTTGTTTATTAAGTACGGTTTAAAAGTTTCAAATGTTACTGCCAAAGCTGCTAATCCGAATACTACAATAACAGGATTACAATTTATCGAAATTAAAAAAAATTAGGGTATAATTCTTTTAATTTAATGTACTTCGTATATAATATTGTTATAAGCAATTTTAAAAACCAAAATAGAAGTCTATATCGTCGAATTTTCGACAGGTCTAACACCAGTTTCTATTGCTTCAATATCAGCTTTATGTTTAAAAACACCTTTATCAGCATATTCACGTTTGAATTTCATAATGTTTTCAAATAAAGAAACGTTGTATTTTTCACCGTTGCGCTCTATAATCTGAAATTCTTGCTCTGAATTTATGCAAATATCATGTTTTACATAAATATTCCCGAACCAACGTCTGTATTTAAAATCAAAGTCATTGCTATCACTTGTTTCTTCAAGCGTATCATTTTTATCAATTAAATACTGTTCTTTTTCAAAAGCTGGACAAATCAAATCTAAATCAGATTCTGACATATCACGTTTCAAATCATAACCTAAAAGAAATAAGCCAAAACTTCCACCTACATGGCTTTTGGGATATTTTTCTTGAAATTCTCGAATCGTTTCAAGTTGTAAATCTAAAATTGTAGTTTTCATTTTTATGTATTTAATTGTTTGAAAATAAGAAATATAAGAAAAAAAACTGCTTATAACAATGTGTAATGTGCACCGAAATACGGATGCACATACACCGTCGTTATGGGCAAGGCTAAAAAAGACTTAGCTCATCGGGTTTAGAAGTCGTGCCGACAAGATTAGAATATAAAAGTTTGAAGGATTCTATTTCCAATTGCGACAAAGACAAATCCATTTTAGTAATTTTTTGACAAATTACTTTTCGACATTGAATAACTTCAATAGTTATTTCTCCCTTTTCTTGGTTGAACTTCAAATCTGAATGATAATTAGTTCCGTTGATTGTTGCGTTCATAAATTTTCTATTCTTTGTTTAACTTCTTTCCAGTAATCTAATCTATCCTTTAAACTACTACCAAAATGCCATTTTATTCTTTCATTTACATATTCTATAGCTTTTTCTTTTCCAAACAAAAAAATCAATTTATCGGTTTTTTGTAATGGAGTTAGCCCAAAGTGTGTATATTTATTTTTTACCTTTTTCTTTTCTTTTTCAAAAATACTCTTTATTGCTAATGTGTGTATCATTTTTTCCATTTTTTAAATTGTTTATAATCGAAAATAAAATCTATTAGTATTTTCCAAAGTTTGAGAGTTTTGAATAAGTAAGTCAAAAACTTATTTATGACCCATAATGTAAAGGTTGCTATTCCCATTCCTGCGAAAAGAAAAACCATTACAAATCCTACTTTTGTGAATATATCTGTATTCATTAATAGCGTTTTTTAGTATAATGAAATTTAATTAGTAAATTACAAATAGTTATATTTAAACTTATCACATGAAAAGTATTTATAAAGCATATATCTATTAAATTGAAAGTTCTTGAGCATTGTAGTTATCTGTATCTATTATCATGGTTCAAATATTTGTACTTCGTATATAATATTGTTATCGGCAATTGTAGAAAAAGCCATTCGGATCTAAAAGACGTTCAGAACTTTTGCTGCGTTACCTGTTTGGAAAAGATAATATTTATCTCCAACGTTTTGAAAAAACTCAACTCCGACAACCAAAACAATAGACCTACTTTGTTGTTTGTGAGTAAAATCAGTATATGTTGGTATCTTTAATCTATTGCAATCATTTAAATCAATGTAATTGCTTTCATACGTTCCATGAAAAGATGTTCTAAGTTGTGACCATACTTTCTCTTTTTTCTGATAAAATAAGTCAGGAAACCCAATTTCTTTTATAAAAAATTTTGCATGAGTTGAACCCATTGGAGCGTTTACTTCTATATTTTTAAAAACAATACATTTAAAATCAATGTCAAGATAAATATCACCAACTACAACCTCGTCAAACTTAGAATATCTATTTAATTCAAAGCCTACAATATGTTGAGGTGCATTACTAATTCTTATCTGTCTATATCCACGTACTCCGCTTGCTTCTAATTGTATTTTTTTGAATGTAGCAGTTAGTTTCCCACTTCCGAATGAATCAAGTATTTTTACTTTATCGCCTAATAATTCTTTGAATAATTTACTTGCGGTTGCACACCCCGAAAATTCATTCATGTCTTGTTTTGTCCGTTCAAATTCTAAATCAAACGAATTTTTTAAATTTTCAATTGTATTCATATTTTTATATTATTAAATTATAACTCGAAAAGAAAGAAACAAAAGCCGATAACACTTAAATATAGTCATTAGCTTGCCTTTTCTGTATTATAAGCATTTGCACCCGCACCACCGAAAGTATAGTATTTAAGTGTTCAGCGCCGCATCCAGCTATTGCCTATATTTTCGGTCGTTATGGGCAGCCGTAAAAAAAACTATGCATGTTTATTTTTTAGTTTTTTGACTTGATTTTTTAGTTTAGTTATTTCGGCTGTCAAAACTGAAACGTCATATTTATATTGAACATACAAATTAACCATATCAGTTTTTGAAAGGAAAGCAGAAATTAAAGAATATAAAACGTCTGCTTTTTCTTTAATCAAATCATATTCTGCGTTTGTTCTAACATTTTCAATTTGACTACAATACTTTTCGTAATCAGATTTTATTAAATCAATGTTTAAATACTTTTCGTCAAATTTTACTTTTTCCATTTTGTTTATATTTTTAAGATGAATATTTAAGAAAGAAACGGCATGCCAATAACACAATCCTATAATTTAGGCTCAAATGCTCCTAAATCAAAGAGCCGAAAATTATAGCCTAAGTCGTTATGGTTCATGATAAAAAGAAAGCGAAGTTTGAAGGTTTAACCGACTTTTAAGGTTATCCAACTTTTTGCCCATATTATCAATATCACGATTTAAAGCTCCAGCAGTTCCGCCAACTGAACGACCTTTAATCATTCGTTCAGTAATTTTGTTTTCTTGAATTTCTATTTCCTTTTCAATTTTTTGATTATCAAAAGATCCGATTTTACCAGATATGAATTTAAAAATATACATTTCTTGAATTTCACAACCTTCGAAATCGCTGCATAAATTAGGATTACAGCCTTCAATGTGTGGATTGTCTTGAAAATAGCATCCGTTACAAGTATTTGCATTTTCACAGTTTGCAATTTCTTTTTCAAATAGTAATCCGTTTTTTTCGATTTGCATATAAGTAGAATAAAAATGTTAAATAAGAAAGAAAATAACGAAACCATAACATCTAACTATCCCTATTTATTGGCGTGGGGTTATGCTACCGAAGTGTAATTAATAAGTTTTGTTCGCTATCCATCATTTGTGAAAGCCACTAAATCAGTATAGTAGCGACCGTTATGCGCAAGCCTAAAAAATCAGACGCCAGTGTGTAACGTTTTCGACTTCACGACTTGAAACGTTAAACCATTTATTTCCGTCAAAGAATCCAATAATGTAGAAATCTTCAACTTTACAAAGTAGATTTTTATTCACTGGAGTATTTTTTCGTTTTGAAGAATACCATTTATTTGCAAATTCAAAACCTTTTTTAAAATCTTCTTTTGACCATAAGTTTAAATCTTCAATTAAGCATGGTATTTCAGTACCTTCGACAATTATTTCCGAAAATTTATTTGCTCTTTTTTGAGCAGCTTGTTCTAATGTTTGCATATTATAATTTTTCTATTTCGTTTTTTAACTTTTCCCAATAATTACCAAATTCTTCAGCAGTATTGAAGCCTACTAATGCAGATATTATTTCATCAACTGTAATTAAAGCATACGCCTTCGAAAATCTGAAAAAACCAGAAATTTATTTGTACTTTTTTACTAATTCGCTCGCTTTTTGTTTTGGTGTTAAGTTCATATAATTTGTTTTTAAAGTGAATATTTTAAGAATTAATAAAGAAAGGCAAGCGCATAACACATTGTATGTAAATCAGGCTGTAGAGTGCGTATTAGAATTATATTTACTCGTGCGAACGTTTGTATAGTTATAAGGCGAAACTCTCGTAAATCGCCTGTTTCACATACAAATGTGCCGTTATTGGAAAGCCTAAAAAACAAGAACCTTTTCTACTTCGACAAGAAAAGTAACATATTCAAGTTCTTGTTTTTCAGAATCTGTTAGAATCGACTTTTGTTTAAAGAATCTGTACTTGCGTCCAATATTTTCACGTTGACGTTTATCGTTTTCGATTGACATAAATTTTGCTTGATTTTCAAACATAATATCAACTCCGTTTTTGAAATACTCAAAAAGAGTTTCAATAATAAAATCCTGTTTTTGTTCTAATGACATTTTTTCTTCTGTATTCATTTGTAGCGTTTTTAAGTATGATGAAATTGGATTAATATATTGCAGATAGTTATATTAAAAGCTGTTACTTGAAAAGTGGTTATAAAACATATATCAATTAAGTTGAAAGCGTAATATACTTTTCTATTTTTGTATTTTTCTATTTTGGTTATTATTTTCATTTTGACAATTTTAAGAATTAAGAAAGAAAGGCAAGCGCATAACACACGCCTATAGGCTGGAATACCGCCTATAGCCTATACGTTATGCGGAATTGTAAAAAAAACTAACAGGGTCGCAGCGGAGTGCCGTTTTCTGACAATTCAATTGGTCGTTTATCTGCATTTTTACAGGAAACTTTCCAATTTTCTATATCTGAATGATAAACAATAGATTGTGAATGACCTTTGTGGATAGTTCCTTTTCTATCTTCTGATAAAACATAATTAGCAAATGACACTAATTCTCTTTCTAAATACTTTTTTTCTGTTTTCATTTTGTCTTTAATTTTAAGTAGTAAGTAGTATATTTATGATATTTTTTCTTTTTAACAACAACATATTTATCTTTAGGATAGTGAGCTCGAACACAACGGATTAAACTTTTACTATAATCATTCCAAATTTTGAATTTAATAGTTTCCATTTTGCATTAACCCAGTTATATAATAGTTCCAAAATTTAAACCCAATTATAGCCCATTTATGTTCTTTTTTAAATTCTGAAATTGCAGTAATTCTATTTTCAGAAAATAAACTCATAATGTGCATTTTTCTATTATTTCGTACAATTTTGTACACTTGAAATCTATTCATATTTGCTTTTAATCTATTAAGTACAGATAATACAATTTTAATTTGAAGAAAAACCAACAATGACCGCATAAAACTCGTCTATGTTCACCTGACCGCATTAATTGCATCGCTTCACGAAAGCTATGCACCCGTAATTGGGCTTATAATCATAGCAGTTGTCCGTTATAGCCAATTATAAGAAAGTGCAGTGCGTATCTTGAACATTTTTGACTTTCCCGCCTGGTATGATAATACAAAATGCTAATCCCCCTGTATTTAAAGTTCCACCTGCATCAGTTGTTCCAAGTAGTTCGCATTTTTGGTCTTGATACATTACATATCGCTTTTCTGTTTTTGTTGATTTGATTGCATCACATAATGATTTTGTCATTATTCCTAATGCTTCAACTGATTTGTCAAAAATCTTTGCAATTGTTTTTTCTTGTTCTGTCATAATATTGATAAATAACTGGCTATAACACAGCATAAAATTAATACGGGGTTTAGTGCCAAATTTGAGCGAATTACATTTTAATAAGTTTCGAGTAGTTCAGGAGGTTTTCGCTTTCTATCCCCGTACTAATCTTATGCAAACAGTTATGTTCAAGGCAAAAAAACAGGCAAATCGAGCAGGTCTGAAAATACGACCTTTATATATCCTTTTTTAGTTGACTTTTGTATTTCAAAGTTAATCCCTGCCTCTTTTAATTTCACGGATATTTTATCAGCTTGTTTTACAGTATATGGCAAAAAATTTCCATAAGAACCCATAAAACCACGTTCTTTAAATGCTGCTATCTGATTTTTGATTTTTTCAATATCAGAAAAAAGTGTTTTTTCTTGTGAATCAATTAATTCCATTTTTTTATGTTTAAAGATTAATATTTTGTTTGAAGATAAGAAAGCCCTGAAACATAACACGCACCTAAAAGGATACACGGCAGAAAGTTTGTGCAAGGTTGAAAGTTTATCGCAGCCGTGCGCCCATATTTCGGTCGTTATGCGCAGCCGTAAAAAAAAAGACAGCTATACTATAACATAAGACAGAGTTGGATATTTTACAGTAAAAGTTTGCTCATAATCGCAACTATTACATTTATGAGGAAATTGTGGAGGATCTGACAACTAAGACACATTTCCGTTTGGTCTTAAATTTCCTTTTTCACATTTAGGACAAAGAAAATCAACTTCAATCATTTTTACTTCGTGTTTCGTTTCCATTTTTGAATATATTTTATTATTGAATAAGCAATTAACCATCCGATAAAACCTGAACAAATTGATACAAAGATTTCTAACATACTATTGAATTTTAAGATTAATATAAGAGAAACGGCATGCCAATAACACACGCCTACGCCAATAGCATTTGTCGTTATGAATAATTAAAAAAAAGTTGCGCTTGCCGAGGTTGTTTCTTAAGTCGACCGGCATAGTAGAACTCAATTTGTTTTTCAAATTCTGATTTACCTATAAGCATATCTATACCGTCAAACCTTGCTGATTCTATGTTTAAAATTGCTGTGATTAGTTTATACATACTTTCATTTTGATTATGAAATGCAATATATTTTTTTATCATTTCTATTTTCCTTGTCGGAATTAAATCGCTCCAATTGTATGTAAAAGATTTTCTATCAATTTTTGATTTATCTTCAATTTCATACCACCAGAATTCGTAATTTTCAGCGGTTAGTTTTCTGTAATTTAAAAAACCTAACTCGACTAATTCAACGCCTAAAGATTTATGTAGCAAGTTATATTGTCCGGCTAAATAAAGTTGCAAATGTTTTATTTTAAAGTCCATTATTATTTTAATATTTAAATAAAAAGAAAAAACAGCCTAGTCTGACTTAATTATCTTTATTAAGTACTATGTCGTTTATTTCTATTTTAGCGCACTTTGCGAAATAATAATCATAGCATTGTCAGTGGACATTGCAATAATTTGCGAATTGGCTGTTTTTTATTTAGCAAAACTATCTAAATAGTTTTTGAATTTTGTTTTTAACAATTCAGAATATTTTATAGGAACTCTAAAACTTATAACTTTGGTTGGCTCTTTTTTCGGTCTGCCGATTTTTTTACCTTCTTTTGGTGTTCGTTTTCCGCCTCTTTTTTCCATTATATTTATTTTTGATATATTCAATGCTAACAGGCTGCGGAACGATTGTGTCTTGTGCCATATATCTTATACCTTCTGAATGGCATTCTATCAGTTCGCTAAATTCATACTCAATATATTTTTCTGCACCTTCTACGCAAATACCATCAATTGTATTGTATGATATTTCTATTTCTCTCCTCTTTATAGCTTCTATAAAGATGAGTATTGGAAGTTTTTTATCTTTCATTTGCTGGTATTATTAATGTTGCAATAGCTGCTTTTATAATCCATTCTTGTGCTTCTTCTGTACTTGAAAAACTCATCATGATATTTTGAATTTTTACATTTTGAATCATTTCATTAACTCTGTCTTGTACTGTTTTAATCATTTGCTAATTCATGGCTTTTATTTTTAAATTGTTTGTTATCCTTTTTTTGTTGATACAAAGATAATATGTATATTTGGTTTATGAAAACAAAAAGCAAATTATTTTTATTGAATTAACAATGTTTAACTTTTAGTCAAAAAGTGTTGCGTTTTTTCTGTAGTTTGTTATCAATATTTCAGTACGTATGTTTTTAATATTTCTACGTTCACCGATAATAATTACATTCAAATTTCTCTCTCTTGCTTGTTGAATAATAAACGGATTATAAAACTCACTCATTGCCCATTTAATGCCTGTTTCTTGCAGCGTATTGAATAAATCAATACTATCCTGCTGTGTAAAAGAATGGCTGTAGTTATCATCCGTACTCAAGTACGGTGGGTCGCAGTATATGAATGAATTATTTATCTCTCTTTCATTTTTTAATGAAATTTTTTTAAAAAGTTCTCGAAAATCACAATTTAGAAATTGATTCTCGCAACTTACTAAATTTTTATACGTTAATTCTAAATTTTTAAGTAGAACATCTTTTGAATAATCAAGTGTGTATCGCAATGTATTAGGCTTACCCATGTATCCGAAATTTGATAAAAATAAAAAATAAACTGCTTTTTCGATGTTATTATCTGGTGTCCGTGTTTTGCATTCGTTCCAAAAGTCTATATGTATAGGAATAAGCTCCAAATATGTTTTAAGCTCTTCTTTATGCCTTATAATAACATCAAAACAGTTATATACATTTGAATCAATATCATTTAAAAAATTATATTTCGCTTTTTTCTTATAAAAGAAAACCGAACCACTGCCAAAAAAAGGTTCAATCCAAGTAGTATGTTCGGGGAAGTATTGTATAAGTTTAGGCATTATTGCTTTTTTATTTCCTAATCGTCTAAGTATCATATATTATAATTTTTTTTTAAATTTCTTTTATTACAAAATCAATGTATTCAAATCCTTTCTTAACAATAACCTTAGTAATATCTAAATGATAAATCATTCTATCATTAAATTCATAGTGTTTTTGCAAAATATCCTGAAACGGTTTTATAAAGTTGTCAATATCACATAACTGATTACTGTAGCCAACTTCATACTTTATTGATAATTTTCCTTTCGGTATTTCAATTTTCGGCAATAAATATCT
>Ga0316607_1000522_pt1 | contig 13500 bp, 20 predicted proteins | sample MIS2016062E_MG_FD_207674 | JGI IMG/M metagenome (GOLD analysis project Ga0316607, IMG submission 207674) | Microbial mat bacterial communities from Middle Island sinkhole, Lake Huron, Michigan, United States - MIS.2016.062E | ecosystem: Environmental > Aquatic > Freshwater > Lake > Sediment...
AAGTCGATTGATACTTTGAGTATTTTGTTATCTCCTATGTCGTAGGCTATTCCCATATTGCCGAATCCTATTGGTTTAGCGTTAGGGAATTGTTTTTCTATATTTTGTATTTGTTTTTGTGAGTAGGAGTTATCAATTCTTGGTGGTCCTTGCATTTCGTCGTCGTAGTCATCGGTGTTTTGATGGAATTTTTCATTTTCTTGGAGTGGTTCTCTTGTGGGGTATTTTTGGTTTCTGAGTGTTTTGACCTCGTTTTCGAAAGGGATGGGGATTGCTATTCTATATATTTTCATGGTTATTCGTATGGTTGAATATTTTTATCTATTCAACTCTCATCCAATAAGTCAGATGTGATATTTGGTTGGTTAGCTCTTTAATTGGGAAGCTCAGCATTTCTTCTGTATTGGGATTATTGTCGGCATAGTTCTGAAGCTCCTCATATGCTTTAGCTACTTCCGATAACGTTCCTCTTTTGATTAGCAGTGAAAAAGGTGACTTGAGAATATTTTCGGCAAGAGCGTATCCGTCTTGTTTTTGTTTATTAATGTCTTTATCTATCAATTCTTTATCTATCAATTCTTCATCATGATTGTCTTCATCTTTCATCCAACCGGCTTTTTTACCGATATTGGTCCATTCTGATTTAGACATTTTAATTGTTTGGTTTCCATTCGCTGTCTTTATTGATTTCATATTTATCTTCCAGAAGTTGTTTTTAAAAATATTGTCAACAAGATATATCTTCTGTTTTTAAAAAAAAAATATCCTTTATTAGATTTTTAGCCGAATTGGTTATTCTAGGTGTTTGCATGGATTATTAACTTGATTTTGATATAATTCATTTTTATGTGCAAAACATTATACTATTTTTGTATAATGGTGGTTGAGATAGAATATGACCTCTATCTATGGAAATTAAACTGACCTGTTACGACAGAGGACGTGCGAGCGAGAAATAACATAAATAGGAGGAGTAGAAATGTCTAAGAATTCAAAAAAGCAATGTCCTGAAGTCGTTGTCGATCCAAATTTAACTATTGTTACCCATCATGAATTTGAGATTAATGATAATAGTATGCCTAAAACTGTAAAACCAGTTGGCAAGCCTAGACTTGTGTGTGTGGTTGCGGAAGAAAATCCATATCCTGCGGTATTATCTAGAGAAACTTCTGAGAAAATTGAATGGGAATCCAAGTCTGAAGAAATCATAACTGAAGAAGAGATTCGAGAAGTTATTGATATAGCCAAGAAAAATCCTTTGACGAATGAGGCTATAGAAAATGCTAAAATATTTACTGAACTTAATAAAGATGAAATATATAAACAATGTCTTGATTTGGTTGCATTATATAATATATCTGCCAAGAAACCATTCTTTTATATAACCCCTTATGAAGCTAGAGTCGCAATAGATTATATAAAGAAGGTAAGAAATGGATATACTGTTGAGATGAATTTGCAAGATGCGAAGGATGCTTTTGTACATAAATTCACATCTATGCTAAATAATCTTACAGATAATTCCGAAATTGAATTGCAAGATTATGATAAAATCAATAAGGATTTAAGTCTAATTTTTGGTGTTAAAGATACTTCTGCTTTTTCAAGTATAGTAGATGCTTCCATTGACATCTATGCTAATTCAGAAAATTGTGAATTGAAAAAATCAAAATCTTATTATGTATATAATTTTAATTTTTCGGGAGATCTTGTTTCTGGGATTACATTAGGATTTATAAATCAGATGTTTGCTCAGTTGGAGTGTCATGATTTAATGGTTGATGTAATGATAATGACTTCACGAAGGATTTCCGACATAAGGGGTTTTGGGAGAACCGTTCATGATGAGAATTCGTTAAGTGAACAGAAGAAGAGAAGATGCTTTGGTAGTTTATTTACGTCTGAAATTTATCCCTGCAATAGGTTGTCGGACAATCAGGTTATATTTGGCTCATTAATTGCAGAAAATGGTGGATATAAGCATGGGGTATTTTTGAATGTAATGTTTTAATTGTAAAAAGCGCATATAGTTTTAATTGCTATATGCGCTTTTTTTGTTTTTAAAAGGACATCTCGATATTTAATTTGTATTCTATTGTAATGAAAATATATAGGATATCTAGTGCTTTGCGGTCTCGGCTCGAATGGGTGCCAATAAATGATTTAATTTTCTTTTTTGGCAATGAAAAACCAAACGTAGTAGAAGATATAATGCGATCTTTGAAAAAGAATGGATGGGATAAAAATGAGCCTGCTTTTGTTTATGATCGTAATGGGTCGTATATCTTGATGAACGGACATCATAGGCTTGCTGCCGCTTATAGGATTGGCATGGAAAAAGCTTATTGTTTGATAGTTGATAGCGATGATGCGTGGAAGATAGAAAGCTTGACAGATGAAATAACTGAAGTTGAGGATATGGCAAGAAAAGAAGTTGGATTAAATTGAATTCATAGGGACATGCCTAAATCTAGGATTTTCATATTGCCGTTTTTATCAAAACCAACATTATCTCTATGTATGTCTAGTAAATGCGGGGTAAGTCCGTTTTTAATAAGTTTTGAAATGAATTGGATTAACTTATCCATTAATTCAAATGTTTCTTTGGTATTTGCAAATTCATGTTCGTAATTTATAGATTTGATATATTCAATTAATTGTTCGCGATTTGTTACGGTTTTGTTTTGCTTGTTTTGCCAGAAGCGTGTCCTATATAATAGCGTATATATTTGTTTTTCTGATTTTGTTAGTGGAGTTAATTTTTCAATAATTATATATGAGTCTTGTTCGTTGACTTGGTATACATTTGCGTGTGTATCTAGTGGGTTTTCCATTAATCTAGTCGCGGTGTCCAATTCGGTTTCATCTATAGTCACTTTGAGTATTTTGTTATCTCCTATGTCGTAGGCTATTCCCATGCCTCCGAATCCTATTGGTTTGGCGTTAGGGAATTGTTTTTCTATATTTTTCACTTGTTTTTTGGTATATTTTTGGTCGATTCGTTCTGGTCCGTCTGTCATTTTGTACTGTTCCATATCTGGTGCGAGATTTATGACATCGTTTTCAAAAGGGATAGGTATAGCTAGTCTGTATATTTTCAAGACAAAACTCCTCGGTTATAGATGACAAAATAAGTTACATCTTCTTTGGTTTTTGAAATCCCATCAATATTGTTTTGTATCATTGTGTTTACGAAAGTGTTAGGGTCTTGATGATAGAAAACTTCAGACCATATAGACATCAATTGGTCAACTGGATCTTTTGCCTCCATTATTGAATTTAAAAGCATTTGTTTGCCTTTGTATGGATTTTCGTCCCAGTTTATAGCAGCGGAATTGATTGTTTCTTTATTTATTGAATTAAGAATTTTTACTATTGTATTTCGGTTTAATTTTCGTCCACTTTCCGATAATATTTTGGCATTAGGATTGATTTGTTTGGACGTTATATTACTGCCGTACATATTTGCTACATCTTGAGCTGTTGCGAAGTAGATACCTGGTCCATAAGCCATCGAGCTGCCTAAATCTTTCAATTTATTTTTTCTGCAATAGTCGAAGTCGTATTCGTCTAGGTTGATCGGGGTTTCGTCGCCTCTGAATATTTCTTGTGCTATTCTATATATTTTCATCTTATATTCCAATTACCTTTGATATTGCTGATTTGACATATGGCACATAGTCATATGGTTGATATGTATTTTTGTCAACCCATGCGTAATCTGAACTTTCGAAATTCATATTTACATTTGAATTTTTTATTTTTGTGTGAAATATTGTTATTTGGAAATTGTCATTCGTATCAACGTTTTCATTTATTTTAGTTAATCCACCAATACTTATTCCAGTTTCTTCTTGACATTCTCTTATAGCTGCCTGTTCTAGGGATTCGTTATCCTCCACGCCTCCTCCTGGCAAATTCCATTTATTAGGCATCCATGGAGCGCCACTTCCTCCTTCGCCTATATAAAAATCAGTTTCCTTGCTGAATAATGTATCAAACTTATCAACATCTATATAAACAATTTCATGTCCAGCGGAAGCGGCAGACGGAGATAAAACAAATTGTAAGTTATTTAAAATATTAGAAGACACTTTACGCCAAACAGAGTTGCTTAAAAATTTAGAGAATTGAGAAGCTTTACCTTTGCCATAAAAAGAATTGATTTCTCCTAAAACAGCGCTAGAGTTAGGGTAAGATTCAAATCTTTTTAATTCGAATTGGTCTCCACTTGGATATGTCTCTTCGCCTTCGTTATATTTTGGCAATCCGTTGTCGATACTTATTTCGGCTCCATCACTTGCTTCTTCTAAAATTTCACTTATTATTTTTTGCTGAGCGTATGTTGGTTTAACTTTTATGTCAAAAAAAGCATATCCGTTATTAAAGATTAAACGGATGTTTCCATCTGCTATAAATTTCTGCATTGACTTTGTTGACCCATCGACTGTTACCGCTCTATGATCTATATGTGGTCTGTTTAAATTAACCATTCTTCCATCAGCCATTATATATCCAGCTTTTTTAGGATCGTCAGTATAGCCGAATTTTGACTCTATAATATCGTATGGTGTTATTTCCTTTTTATCTTGTACATCGACATATCCATTCTTATGATCTTCTGCCAAACTCATAGCTTCATCAAATGAATCAACGATATCTATATATTGTTTATTGAAATACACTTCAAATTGTTCTGTTGGGGTATCGTTATCTATCGTATAATCTCCGCAATCCCATCTATAATTATTTTGTATCCAATTATTAGAATCAGTAAGATCGATCTCTTCAATTTCATCTTCTTCAATTTCATCTGCTATTCTATATATTTTCAATTATATTCCTCCTTATTAATAGCGTCTGACACATTTTCTATATTAACGACCAAAGGATTAGAAACGACAGCCTCTCCGCCCATATAGGATTCTTCTTTAGACGGGACAGAAGACGATGGAACACTTAACGTAACCGATATTTCTCGCTCTTCTTCTTTTAAATCTTCATTGCCAGAATAATATGCTAAACAAAACTTAGCTTTTGTTCCGACGTACCATTTCCCATTTAAAACGCTTCCAACGCTTATAGGATTCCATTTCGTTGGTTTGCTATAGTCTGGATTATACAACGATCTGAATTGAGTTATAGACGGATTTCTTGGATTTTGTCTTGCTATACAAATCCGATACACATCTACCATTTCTTCGGCTATTTTATATATTCTCATGCGCCATCTCCCATATTTTTTCTAAATTCGATTCATTGTTTAAAAAGTTAAAGTCTTTAGCTGGCAAACGATTATAAAATGTATCGCGTGGTTTCTGTATAGGTTCCCATATATTATTTGAGTGATATGGGACTTTTATTTCAAGTATTTCGTTACTTCTGCCCCATATTTCCTTAACCCAATTTTTGTTCCAACCAAAAAAAGCGGAAGGTTGCAAAGCTAATCCTGTCATGCCACCTGTTGCCGTTGATCCGCCCTTGATAATTCCCTCTTTATTTATCTTTTCGATTATCTCTGGACTAGTAGCGTGATATAACGTAACCGTACTGTCGGAATTAATTGGAATATCATATTCTTTTAAATTTTGTTCAACCGAATAAGCATTTGCAAAATCTTCAGGAGTTTCATATATCTTCGCTTTTTCAATTAATTCTTCTAAATTACTTATTTGTGCTATTCTGTATATTTTCATGGTGATTAATTCTTTTTATAATTAAAATTCCCCTTGATATTTTGTTGAATCAAAGCATTTTGTCTACTTTTAAATTTTTAATAACAGATGTATTATAAACAATATAATGAATCACGACACCCTTGGAATAATAACCCCGTCATAGCCAAGTTTTACCATATTTTTAATAAAATCTATTGGATTGTTTTTATAAAAATCGTTGGAGATAGTATTAAACGCTTCATGAGAACTTTGAGTATATGTAGAATAAGAATTAACAGCCTCTACAAAAGCTTGACATGGGTTTTCTCCATAATTCGACAAAGCCATTTCCCAATAACGTTCTTCATCAATTCCTTGCAATTCATTTTCGTTTTGCAAATTACACGCCCAAAGTATAAGTTTCTTAATATTTGAAACATTTGGGCGACCTTTTGTAGAAACCGTCTTTTTAAGATCCAATATGACATTGTGGATTTTATTTCCGTAATGCAATGCGTCTTGTTTTGAACTTGTGAAATAGATACCTGGTCCTTCTTTATCTATTCCGTTGCCACTAAATCCTATATCAAAAGCTACAATTTCAGTTTCACTTCCATGATACGCTTCTGGTTCCGCTATTTTATATATTTTCATTTATCGCTCAATCCCAATATTTTCAATTTATATCCTTAAAAACTTTTTGAAATTCTTTATTAAAAATGAGCACTTCTTTTGTCGGAGTTTCACCTATAAATATATCATTGGGATTATTTGTTCCAACAAAAACAACAACATCAAATTTAGAGAATTTTTGAGTTGCTATTTTTGACACCCACTCCAAAATGTTTACTATGTCATTTTCACTAGGCGGCTTCTGTTTGTATTTATCTCTATATTCATTGGGTAGTTGACCAACCAAATCATCAAACTGAATAACAAACAAATTCTTTAAACCAGCACCATCAATCATATCATAATGATGACTGTGCTCGGCATCTCTAATAGATATTAAATTGATATCATGATTCTTAATAAAATCAATATTATCAACAACTTCTTTAACACTGGCAATTCTAATCTTCACTTTGCATTCCTCTCGTCCCATTTACTTCCAATCAACCCTCTCAAATCTTTTCTAGCCTCATCTAAATCATATTCGCCATTCAATATATCTATAAAATAATCAGTGTAATATTGCCAACACGAATATAAATCGTCTTTTGTAAATGGCAACACTGGTCCCGAAACAACCTCTTCATCATCATTATATTGCGATATTTTATGTATCTTCACTTTAACTTAACCTTATGATCTTTATCGTCTATGTCCCCAAAATACACACAATCAAAGTCGCAACTCTTATTTACTTTAAATTTCCCATCATATTTCTTGCCAGTTCCACTCTTTACATAAGCTATCGTCGCATGAGCACAATAATCAGGATAATTATCTTCATGCTTAAGTTCATTTAATCTGGAATTTATTCTTTTTAAATCTTTACTTTCTACCGTAATCTTGACAACATCATATTCGTCACCTTCAAATATACTAGACTTACCTAAATAAACAGACCCGCCTTTCTCATTTGAAAGTCTTCCCTTTATATCTTTTACATCATTAGTCAATAAACCATATTTGACTGTGATATGGCAATCTTTTTCAAGTCCATTGTCTGCTTCTTTTGTGTATAAATCATCAACATCTATCTCTTCTCCGAAACTCAACAACATTTTCTGAATATCTTTAGACAGATTTATATAAACCCAACTATATTCTTTCTTGATTTCTTTCGCTATTCTAATTATTCTCATTTATTTATTCTCCTATTAATGCCCCTTAAACTCTTCAATCATTTCAGAAGGGATTTGCGACTTATTGTTCTTTATCCAATCATATATAGGCGAATATTCAGATTCCCCATATTCGTTACCCCACAATGCCGCAATAACTAAATTATGATTTAAACTTTTACATCCATAAACGTCACAAGAATAAGCAATATCACTACCATTTGCCATTTCTAGATTAGTTGAATAAAATGCTCCACCACTTGATTGTGTTTTTATATAACCAACCAAATCAGGAATCCTATATAATTTCCTGTCAATGAAAACCAAAGGACGTTCACTAGAATCAAAATAAACAGAATTTTTCAAAGGAATGACATGATTATAACATTCACCACAAAACTTGTCATTGCAAAATCCATTTTCATGCGATTTATTCTGAACTTGCTTGCCATTATAAACAACATCAATAAACTCTTTTTCACCTCGAATTGAATTTGTCCATATAGAAGAATATCCACAATTGCAACGATATAATATCCCCCAATGAAAATGGTGTCTAGTGTTTTTAGTTATTGTTCTAGGTATTAAATTAGATTTGCACTTAACACAAAAATGAGAGGTTGAACTTACATGTTTCGCTATTCTAATTATTTTCATTTATTTTGCCATAACCCGCTTATGTCTTTAGAATCTATTGTTCCGTTTCTTCCTGTATTAGTAAAAAACGCCTCGTATTTTATCCAAGGGTTGCCTCTGATATCTTTTTTCTCTATTCTATTTAATAATTGTATTTTCCCTTCACTACGATATAATTTAGAATAGACTTCTGTTCCATTAGGTAAATTTTCAAACGAGCCACTTTGAGCTACTTTAAATATCTTCATTTTATCCTCCTTAAAATTAACACGACTAACTAATGGTTTTTCAAATAAATGAGATATTAATCCTGCTAATTTAAAGAGTCTTCCTAATATGGTACACATTTGTTGGATTATTGAAGTTTGAATAATATAAAATTGAATTATCGTCAAAAGTAACTTCCCATGTTTCGTAATTATTAAGAGCCATATTTTTTGACGTTTGTGATTCAATCATGATAAATTTAACCACTTTATTTTTTATTCCCTTATGCAATAAAGCCGAATTTAACGTTTTCAACAATTCTATGCGGGTTGAATGATTTAAAACATCATCCGAAATCAATTCATATGTTTGACAATGTTTTTTCCCACAAGATAAACCCATATTACAATTATCTTCAAAAAAATCTTTCAATTTAATATCCGACTCGTAACAGTAAAATAAAGTCGTTTTTTCTATATTGCCAACATAAAAAATATTACCGCAATCAGTCACGATTTCCCACATTTCATAATTATATTCGCCACTTGATTTTCGCGAAGCTCCTTTTCTTTTGTCGGACATAGCTAAAAGTCTTACCGATTTTATATTTACGATGGCACCTTTTGAAACCTTATTGAAATTAATGCATTTTTGCGCGATAAAACGTTCATGCAAATTTGTTATATTAACGTGTATATTGTCTGGATACATTTTTCGGATTCTAGCGATCTCTTCTGGTTCTATGTATCCAACCTTATATAAATCTGGGCGTGTTTTATAATTTTGTCTTTCGCCCTCCCACAACGGAATTTGATTCGAATATTTTAATTTTAACTCCTTATAGGAAATATCTAGATAACACTGATCGTTTGAAACAACTAACAGTTTTTTATGTGGATATTGCTGCCTGAACAAACATATTTTTTTCCAATCTTCAGGAAACATATAACCTTTTATCTCTAAATAAGCGCCTTTTTCAAATAAACCATCTACATCTACCCTGTCCGGTTGATAACTTATTATTTCGCCATCAATAGAAATAAGTTCTTCGCGAGAATTATTTTCATCAAACTCTCCTATGATTTTTTTATTCTCAAATTGAAATATGCGATCAACATTTGCCTCATAAGTACTTCTCGCGAACATTCCGGTGTCTTTCCTTGTTCCACTTATGCCCGTTCCAGCAAACTTAGGACTCGCCCTCCCAATTTGTTTTTCACTTATTTTCTTCTTCTTTTTAATTGATTCGTCTTCACCATAAATTTCCATATATGTTTTCCCTTTATTTGGATGCTCAAAATTTTTAGACAATTTTGTTTTTTCATCTGTGCAAGTTTTAACACCTGGAAATTTAGAGATATAATCCTCAAAAGACATGTCGTGGTTTTTCAAATGACGATGAGTTATTTGTTTTAATTTCTGACTGCAAATTTGGCAAACAACTCTTTCCGAATAATCATTAATTGACTGCGCTTTTAAAAGAGTTACACTAGCCTTAGACATACCTACGATTTTGGCAATTTCGTCGCAACTAACAGATTTTTTCAATAAATCGATAGCTTCAGTTTTTGTTTTCTCATTCCATTTCATAATTCCTCCCAGCGCTAAGATTGAAGTCCTCAGATATTTATACAAAATTATTATACAAAATCCTTTATTTAAAAATGCATTTTTATATGATTTATTAGGTTGGGCTTTTGTATTTTTCAATCAAAAATCGTAAGTCGTTGTCAATAAATTACTTAATTCTGCTTAAACATGTACCTAAACCACCTAGAATTATGAGAAACTATATTGTTGCCAACGAAATTTTCTGCAATTGGAACCTCAATGTCGAAAACAGACTCTACTTCGTGCATAGTTGGTTTTTCTATCAATTTTCTTGACTCTGGAACTCCATTTTTATTTATAAGTAAACAATCATTTAACTCCAAATCCTTAACGCAAATATATCCCCTGTTAGTTGTAAAAACAATGTGTTCTTCTGATAAACGTAATTTGTTAAATCCATCCGAAACAATATATGTTAACTTTGATCCGCTTTCCCATATCTTACTTACATTGGAGTATATAAATGTATTATCCACATAAGATAGCACAGATACCTCATTCCCCTCAATAAAGTCTTTATATAAATCTTTTATAGTAACATAACATTCAACTTTATTTACCAACGCATTTATATAGGTATCTGACGACATGCATCGACCACCCGGCAAAGTAAATTCAGGAGTAACTGATAGTGCAATTCCTGGAAGTTTTTTAGATTTAACATTTTTGCCATATTCATTCCACACTTCCATATATGATTTGTATAGGTCTTGATAAAGTTGAGCTGCGTTTTGGGCATCTTCAGGGCGACCATAAATAATTTTCTTTTCTTGCCAAGTTAATCCGAATATCAATCTTTTAAGTGCCAATATAGCCGCATATAATAATATACCCGCATCCCATACAGGTGGAGCCATATCTAAAGCCCTATAAGCTTCACTAGATGGAGGTAAACCGTTCATCATTTGCAAACCGAAATTTAAAAATGATAATAACTCTTCTTTACTGAAATAAGCAAAATTATAAGCGCAAGAAATACTATCTTCAGGAGCCATTAATGAATCAAAGTAAATTTTACCCATATAATCAGCGTGCCATCCGTCATCAACCATTCTATTATTCACTCTAACGATAGGTCTTGGATGTTGATTCCATTGTTCATAGGCAAATCCATATACAGTAGAGAATGTACTTTCTTTCTGTTCAAATTCTGTATATGGAATTGTTTGGTCTCCGTTTCCTTTTATAAGAGTCAATACACCAGACGGCAATGGATCTCCAGTACCTACGCATGTCAATATTATTTTTTTAACATATGGAGTCGTAGTTGTTGTAACCAATTCTTCAGTTGTACTTGAACTTGAAGAAGAAGTTTCGGTTTGAGAGCTTGATGAAGTTGAATATCCATTGCTGCTTGAACTACTTTCGCTAGAATCGCTTGAATTACTTGAGCTAGATGAGTCAATTGAGCTACTACTGTTTGAATCTATACTTGAAGAGCTGCTTGTTGAAACAGACGAGCTACTTGAATATTCATAAAATGGCAATGTTTCAAACACTGTAAATTTTTGTCCATTATTGAGATATTGTTCGCCTTCGTAAGCTTCGTGTTCATTATCATTTATTGTGAAGTAATAGTATTTTTTAACTCGTTTTTGTTGATTATCTTGTTGGATTCTCATTCCTTGTTCAAAATATATAGGAATATGCATAGATTCATATATAAAGTTATTTGAAAGATCCATAAGCAATTGATTGGTTCTATTTGAAACATTTGTAGCAACGCCTTTTGACAAGAAATTTATATAAGACGATAAACTATGTACGGAGAATATCATCGTTTGTTCTTGAACCCCAGTGTATGCATCCCATTGATAAGTCCATTTATCGTAATACTGTCCTAATGGGAGGTTTGCTGGAACATACCAATCGACATATAATATACCTTGATTTTCTACTTGGGATTGCAAGGTGTCCAGAACAGTAACTCCATCAGAATCTAGTATTTCCACTAACGGTTGTGAGCTAGGGTTATATAGTTGACCATTTTGATTGAAATGGCAATACAATCTTACTATTTCGTTTTGAATGGCTGTTGTTCTGGTTTGAATAGACATAATAATCCTTTTATTTTTATTCGCAATCGTCGAAGAATTTAAGTCCGCATTTCCAACATTTATTTAAGTGTTGGTCTGCATTTGAAACATCCCATACGATTTCTCCGCATTCTGGACATTTTTTTTCTGAATCGCATTTTTCTGCAATTTTCATCCAGCCAGCTTTTTTACCGATAGATTGCCATTCTGATTTAGAAAGATTTATTGTCTGTTTACCTGAAGCTATTTTAGTTAATTTCATTAGATATCCTTATTTTTATCTCATCCAAGATGTTAGATGCGATATGTGATCGGTTAGCTCTTTAATTGGGAAGCTGAGCATGCCTTCTGTATCTGGATTGTTGCCGACATAATCCTCAAGATCTTCATACGCTTTAGCTACATCAGACAATCTTCCTCTTTTAATTAATAGCGAAAAAGGTGACTTGAGAATTTTTTCGGCAAGCGCGTATCCATCTTGTTTTTGCTTATTGATATCTTCATCTAGCAATTCTATCTCATTATTGTCATCATCTCCATCTTTTTCATTTATCCAACCCGCTTTTTTACCGATAGATTGCCATTCTGATTTAGAAAGTTTTATTGTTTGTTTACCTGAAGCTGTTTTAGTTAATTTCATTTTATTTTCCTTTTAATTTCAATTGACAAGACTTGCAACTAGATTCTTTTTTCTCTTGTTGTTTCTTAACTTTTTGAACACATCTTTCGTATTTTTCAGGTTCTTTATCTTTATCTATTCGCGAATTGCAAACTGCCCAAGGATTATATTTATATTCTTTCTTTTTTGCAGTAGTTTTCTTTTCTCGATTCTTTTTAACTATATCCCTATCTTCTGGAGTTCCTTCGCACTCTGGATATAATTGAGTATCTAGATGTCCTTTTGCTTTTTGATATCCTCCGCATTTAGACTGTATTCTATATATTTTCATTTTACTTAAGTGTCAATAAATAGCGTAATTTGTTTAATTCTGCAATCATTTCGTCTTTAATATTCAATAAATCAGTATCTTGTTCGGACAATATTGATGTTAGCTGTATGCCGATGAATTGTATACTATCTTGAACAAATCCATTTATTTCGTCATCATTAATGTTATTTAATTGAATTGATTTGTCGTCAAGGAATATTCGTTCGTATTTGCCTTGAAATACTTCGACAAATGTATCTATAAGACCATCTAATGTATCATATGTTGCTCCAAAAGCCATATGTTTTGCGTAACTTGTAGTCTGCCAATGCAATATCTTAAGTTGACTTTGCGTTTTAAGAAAAAACCGAATAATTTCCTGATAAGACATTTGCTCGTTTATATCATTAATTTCCATATCTACACCTTCATTTTCAAAGTCCATTATACAATCTCCTTATAGTTGATTTCATAACTCATTGTTACAGCGGCGGAACTTGCTCCAATTTGAATAGCTTGGTCTATATTTAATTTTTTAACATCATCAAAATAATGTTCTAAATTAGTTGAATTAGATTCATTAATAATACCTGCTTCAGTATCAAGTCCATAAACGGCAGTATCACTATCTATA